>JACCEA010597149.1_pt1 | contig 15897 bp, 10 predicted proteins | sample 7449851 | NCBI WGS metagenome assembly JACCEA01 (sample SAMN15323453, study PRJNA562643) | freshwater metagenome | isolation source: river surface water | place: USA:Blue River Watershed | collected 2017-08-18 | reverse complement strand
GACGACAGCGCAAGTTGCCGCACTCACCACAGGACAAATTGTTGCCCTGGATTCTGGTGACATGGAGTCGCTGAGCACGCAAAACATCATTGCGCTGAACTCTGCGCAAGTGGGTGTTCTGACCACAGCACAAATCAGCAAGCTGACACAAAGGCAAGTTCAGGCGCTGGAGACTGCAGACCTGGCAGGCTTGACCACGACACAGATCCCGTCTATCAGCGATGAGCAAGTGGGGTGGCTGACGACCGCGCAAGTCGCTTCGCTGAAGCCAGCACAGTTGTCTGCTTTCACGTCATCGCAAATTGCTGCGATTGAAAAAGCCGATTTGGTGGTCATGAACTCGGCGCAGGTGGTGGGATTGAGCACCAGCCAGATGCAAGCCTTGACGGCTGACCAAGTGGCGTCGTTCACCACGGAGCAAATCGTCGCCTTGAAGAGCGATCAACTGGCTGCATTGGATTCAAGCGACATTGAATCGCTGACCACAGCGCAGGTTGTGGCCCTGAACTCGGCGCAAGTGGGGGGCTTGACCACAGCCCAACTGTCGCGCTTCTCCGAGAAACAGTTGCAGGCTTTGGAAACAGCTGACTTGGCCGGCTTGACCACGCAGCAGGTTCGGTCCTTGTCAGATGACCAGGTCCGTTGGTTGCAGACAGCCCAAGTGGTGACCCTCAAAGTGGCGCAAGTGGCGGCACTGAGCTCATCGCAAGTGGCCAATCTGGAAAAAGCGGATGCGGCTGTGCTGACATCGGTCCAAATCCAGGCATTGTCGACGGAGCAGGTCAATGCCCTGCAAGCCGACCAAGTGGCCGTGCTGACCACGGAGCAAGTGGTGGCCATGCGCAGTGATCAGGTGGCTGCCTTGTCGTCGGCCAACATGGCTTCCTTGACAACGGCACAAATCGTGGCCCTGAGCTCCTTGCAACTCAGCGCCATGACCACGGCACAGTTGTCGCAATTCTCTGACAAGCAACTGCAGGCGATTGAGTCAGCCGACGTGGCAGGCTTGACCACCCAGCAGTTGATCAGTCTGAGCAACGATCAGGTGATTGCACTGACCACGTCGCAGGTGGTTTCCCTCAAACCTGCCCAAGTGGCCGCGATGCTGACCTCGCAAGTGGAAGCCATGGAGAAATCCGACGTGGCAGCCATGACCTCTGCCCAAGTGCTGGCTTTGAACACGGCACAGGTCAAGGCCTTGATTGGCGACCAAGTGGCTGCCTTGCGCACGGATCAAGTGGCAGTCTTGAAGAGCGATCAACTCGCAGCGCTGGACTCCAGCGATGTGGAGTCCTTGACCACGGCCCAGATGGTGGCATTGAGCTCCGCACAGCTGAGTGCGTTGACCACCGCACAGTTGTCACGCTTGTCAGACCGCCAAGTCCAGTCCATTGACGCGGCGGATGTGCCCGGCTTGACCACAAGCCAGGTGATTGGCCTGACCAATGATTGGATTGCTGCTTTGACGACTGGGCAAGCTGCCAGTTTGAAGGCTGCGCAGATCGCAGCGTTCACGACCCAGCAAATCGTGGCCATTGAGCCGCGTGACCTGGCCGTGCTGGACAGTGCACAGATTCGTGGCTTGACCACGTCGCAAGTCGCGGCTTTGCTTGGCGATCAAGAAGCCAGCCTGACAACGTCTCAGCTGGTGGCCATGACCTCCGATCAAATTCGTGCGCTGACGTCTGAGCAAGTGGTTTCACTGTCGACAGCCCAAATGAATGCCCTGACTTCCTTGCAAGTTTCGGCACTCACGACCCAGCAAGTGGTCGCCATTGAGGCCGATGACTTGGTCGTGATGACTTCGGCTCAATTGGTTGCGCTGACAACAGACCAAGTACAAGCTCTGAAAACCACGCAATGGCCGAGCCTGAGCACCGCTCAAATGCCGTCCTTCAGTGCCAAGCAAATGGCGGTGCTGACCACAGAGCAATTGCGCTCGATGGAGGAACGCCAAATCGCTGCGCTTACCTCTGTTCAGACCCGTGCTTTGGACACAACCCAATTGACGGCCTTGAAAGTGGAGCAAGTGGCCAGTTTGTCCACGGTCGGCCTGTCGGGGTTGACCTCGCAGCAGCTGTCTGCCTTGGATACCGCCCAAGTGGTGGCATTGACCACCCAGCAAGTGGCCTCCTTGCAAGTGGCCCAGGTCAAAGGCTTGACGACGTCACAAATGCTTGCCATGGAAGGCGACGACGTCAAGGCGATGACCACGGTGCAAATCGCTGGCTTGAGCTCTGACCAACTCAGGGCACTGAGTACGGACCAGATCCAGGTCTTGACGACGGGCCAGGTGTCAGCCTTGTCCGTCACCCAGGTTGCCAGCTTGCTGGTGCCGCAGGTGCAAGCGGTGGAGGGCGTTTACCTGAAGACCTTGAGCTCAGACCAGATCCGCTCGCTGACCACGGATCAGGTTGCAGGGCTGACCACAACCCAAGTTCCTGACTTGACGACCACGCAAGTGGCCGCCTTCAAGACCGTACAGATTCAGGCGCTTGAAACGGCAGACTTGCAGCAACTGACGACTCAGCAATTGGCCGTGCTGGATTCTGCGCAAGTTCGCGCTTTGACCACCAGCCAGGTGGCTGCATTGACCGTGGATCAGGTGCCTTTCCTCAGCACCGAACAGATCGCTGCATTGTCTTCAGTGCAAGTGACGGCCTTGGACACTGCGGATGTCGTGGCATTGACGACGCGACAAGTGGCGAGTTTGAGCGCGATTCAGTTGAAGGCATTGAGCACAGCCCAAATCGCGTCTGTCGAGGCTGCGGATTTGCAGGCCTTCAGCACGGACCAAGTGGCCGCGCTGAGCTTGGAGCAGGTGCAGGGTTTGACCACTGACCAAGTGTTTGCGCTGCAAACCAATCAAGTGGCCGCGATGTCTTCTGCCCAAATCGGCGCACTGAGCACGGGCCAAATCCAGGCGCTGAAGACGAGCGACATGGTGGCCTTGAGCTCACAACAAGTTCGTGGCTTGAGCACAGATCAGGTGGCCGCCCTGTTGGCAACCCAAATCGCTGCGATTGAAACTGCTGATTTGGCCGGCTTGACCGTGCTGGACATGCAGGCTTTGAGCACGGAACAAGTGGTTGCCTTGACAACGGCGCAGGCGGTTGCCTTGTCTTCCATCCAAGTTTCCTCGCTGCAAACTTCACAATTGGTGGCGCTTGAAACCAGAGATCTGGCGGTCTTGGAACTGACACGGGTCACCGCACTGTCGGCCGATCAGATCAAAGCCTTGACAACGGACCAGGTCATTGCCTTGACCACGGAACATGTGGCAGGACTGAAAGCCCTTCAGGTTCAGGCGCTGAGGACTGAGCAGGTGGCTGCGCTCGAAACGCGCGATGTGGCTGTTCTGGGCAGCCAGCAAGTGCGCTCTTTGAGCACGGACCAAGTTCCGGCCCTGACAACGCAACAGATTCGGGCTTTGACCACAGACCAAATTTCTGTGGCCTTGAACGATCAGGTTGCGGCTCTGACCACGGAACAGGTTGCAGCCCTGAGCACAAGCCTGGTCAGCGTGCTGAACTCCAAGCAATTGAGTGCCATGACGACCAGTCAGGTGGCTGCGCTCTCGACCAGCCAGCTGCCAGCCATGGCCATTGACAGCCTCAAAGGCTGGAGTGCGCTGCAAGTGGTTGCGTTGAGCACTGCGAATGTGGCGGCTCTGACCACGGCGCAGATCGGGGGTGTCTCTTTGGCCCAGGTTGCCGCTTTGACTGTCAGCCAAGTGCAAGCGCTGCAAACGGCTGATTTGGAGGCCTTTGCTTCGAATCAACTGCGCGCACTGACCACTGAGCAGGTGGCGGCTTTGACCACAGCGCAAGTGAAGTCCTTGACGCCGGGCTTGCTCAGCAGCATGACGTCCGCACAATTTGGCGCCATGGAAAATGCGGATTTGCAGGTGTTGACGACTGCGCAATTGGCAAGTGTCTCCTCCGCACAGGTCAGAGCGTTGAGCACAGACCAGTTGGTGGCGCTGACCACCAGCCAGGTTCCTTTCCTGACCACCGATGTGGTGTCCAAGTTGACCGTGTCGCAAATGGCCGCCTTGACCACCCAACAGGTGGCGTCACTGACGACGGACCAGGTGGTGGCACTCCCGACGGTCAGTCTGGCGGCCTTGACCACCGAGCAGGTGGCTGCCATCGAGACACGGGATATTCAGGCCTTGACGCCTTACCAGTTGCAAAAATTGCCAATCGCCTCGCTGTCTTCGCTCACCACGGCACAAATCGTGGCGTTGACCACCGAGCAGGTGGAGTCCTTGCCGACCGCCAGCTTGGTGGCGTTGAGCACGCAGCAGGTGGCTGCGCTTGAAAACCGGGATGTTCAGGCATTGACGGCATTGCAAGTCCAAAAATTGACCACCAGCCAGCTGAGTGGCATGTCTTGGTCGCAAATTGGCGCCATGTCAACGGATCAGTTGACAGCGCTGACAAGCGCACAGAAGTCGGCGGTGCTTGCGAAGGACGTCACCTTGAACGCCAGTGGCTTGAGCACCGACCAAAAGATGATTGTCAGCAACAGCAGCATCACACCCGTGATGCTGGACCTGAATGGCAATGGCATCCAAACTTTGGCCTTGGAGCAGGGCACGCAGTTCGATTTGGCGGCACAGGGCGAGGCACAGCGTGTCGGTTGGGTTGCGCCTTCCGATGGCCTCTTGGTGCGTGACTTGAACCAAGACGGCATCATTCAGGATGGACGTGAGCTGTTTGGTTCGTCTACCGTCTTGGCCAACGGACAGACCGCGCAAGATGGCTACCAGGCCTTGCAGGCTTTGGACAGCAACCGCGATGGCGTCTTGGACAGCCGAGACGAAGGTTTTGCTTCCTTGCAAGTCTGGGTGGACGGCGACTCTGACGCATTCACCGATGCAGGAGAGCTGAAGTCTTTGACGGACCTGAGCATTGCCTCTTTGAACCTGCAGGCTCAGGCTGGCTCCGCGGTAGACCAGGGTAACCTCTTGGGCTTGGTATCCAACTATCAGACCACCGATGGCGCTCAGCACGCAATGGCGGACGTTTGGTTGCAAGTCCATCCGGAAGACTTGCGCAAGAACGTGTCCCAGATGACCCAGGCTTTGGCCGAGTTGTCCGGCGATGCGGATGTCTTTGCCTCGGCATCGTCTGCGACCACGGCCAGTGCACCTGCACCTGCACCTGCCTTGCTGCCGACGATGGCGCAACCCGTCAGCTCCATGGCGCAGGCTTTGGCGCAATTTGATGCCAATGGTCAGCCTTATGCCACGGCATCCAGCCTGATGCTGGCCTCGGATCCGACAAATTCGTCAACTCAGAAGTTGTTGGCGAATCCGGACGATCTGAACAAGCCTGTTCTGGGGAGCAGTCTGGGATGATGTTGTTGGTGCGAACCAACACTGACAAGGGGAGCTTGCGCTTTTTCATTACACTCTGCGCAAGCTTCCTCTTGGTAACTCAGTGACCCAGCACACCACCCTTCAGTGCCTGACGGCGATCGCTCAGCACCATGGCATTCAGGCCTTGCCTGAACGCCTGGTGCAGGACCATGATTTGGGCCACGAAGAACTGAGCACTCGGCAGTTGATCAAAATTGCCGAGTCCCTTGGCTTGAAGTCCAGCTGCCGACAGATCGTATTGGAAGAATTTGTCGACTTGAAAGGCGTCTTCCCCCTGATCGCTCGCATGCGGAATCAGCGCGCCTTGATTGTGGCCGGTGCGCAAAAAACCGAGTCAGGTGAGCTTAAGTTGGCGGTTCTGGACCCTGCGGTGGACGCCAGCAAGGTGACTGTGATGAGTCAGGCTGACTTTGCAAGCATTTGGTCAGGCGAAATCATTCTGACCAAACGTCAGTACCGCCTCAGTGACGTGGACAGGCCTTTCGGGTTGATGTGGTTCATTCCCGAGGTCTTGAAGCAGCGCGACGCCTTCCGTGACATTGCCATTGCCACGTTGGTATTGAATGCCTTGATGCTGGGATTGCCCATCTTCACCCAATTGGTGATTGACAAAGTCTTGGTGCATGAAAGCTATTCAACCCTGTTTGTGTTGACGGTAGGCGTTGTGTTGATGGTTTTGTTTGAAAGCGGATTCACATTTTTGCGGCAGTACCTGCTGCTGTCCGCGACAAATAAAATTGATATTCGCTTGATGCGACGCACGTTTTCACACATGCTGTCGCTGCCGATTGACTTTTTTGAGCGGCACACCGCCGGCATGTTGGTGCGCCATATGCAGCAAACCACCAGCATTCGGTCCTTTTTGACGGGCTCCTTGTTTTTCACGTTGTTGGAGTCGGTGTCCTTCTTTATCTTTTTGCCTGTGCTGTTTTCGTATTCGGTCATGCTCACGGCCGTGGTCTTGGTCATTGCGCTGATGATGGCCGTGGTCATTGTGGCCTTGATCAATCCCTTCAATCGCCGCTTGCAAGCCTTGTATGCCGCCGAAAGCCAGCGCCAATCCATGCTGGTGGAGTCCATTCACGGCATTCGAACCATCAAGTCCATGGCCATTGAGCCCAAGCAGCGGAAAATTTGGGAGCAGCGCTCGGCCGATGTGGTGATGATGAATTTCGGCGTAGGCCGCATGTCCTTGGCTGCGCAGACTGTCACACAACTGTTGCAACGGGGCATGACGATTGCCGTGGTGGGCCTTGGGGCAGCACAGGTGATTGACAAGGAAATGACGGTAGGTACTTTGATCGCCTTTCAAATGTTGTCAGGGCGCGTGACGGGCCCGTTGGTTCAAATCGTGGGTTTAGTGCACGAAATCCAGGAAACGGGACTTTCCGTGAAGATGTTGGGGGAGGTGATGAACCATCCGCCAGAGCGACAGTCAAGCGGTGGCCTGCGACCGCCTGTGCAAGGCGGCATTACCTTTGAAGACGTGACTTTCCGCTACCCTGGCTCCAGCGTGGCAGCGTTGGACCGCATTTCTTTGCGCATTGCACCAGGGCAGGTGATCGGGGTGGTTGGGCGAAGTGGTTCAGGCAAAAGTACCCTCACCAAACTTATTCAAAGTCTTTACCCTGTTCAGGAAGGCTTGATTCGGTTTGACGGGGTCGACCTGCGAGAAATTGACCTGGCCTATCTGCGCCGCAACATTGGCGTGGTGTTGCAAGAGAACTTCATGTTCCGCGGCACCATCCGCGAAAACATTGCGATGACCAAGCCGGATGCCTCGTTTGAGCAACTTGTGGCTGCTGCCCAAGCGGCCGGCGCCGTCGAGTTCATTGAGCGATTACCCAAGGGCTATGACACTTTGTTGGAGGAGGGCGCGACCAACTTGTCGGGCGGTCAGCGCCAACGGTTGGCGATTGCACGGGCTATTTTGCCTCTGCCACGCATCTTGATTCTGGACGAAGCCTCCAGTGCGCTGGACCCTGAGAGTGAGGCCATTTTCATGCGCAACCTCTCAAAGATCGCTGAAGGTAAGACAGTGATCATTGTCAGCCACCGCTTGTCCACGCTGGTGAACGCAGATCACATCTTGTTCTTCCAACGAGGGCAGATCCTGGACGCGGCCCGCCACCCAGAGTTGCTAGAGCGCTGTGAGCCCTACGCACACCTTTGGAATCAACAGATCGGGCGAGTATGAAAGCCTGGCTCAAACAAATTTTCAGCCCAGTGCCGAAAGAAAAGGCGGTTGAATTCTTACCCGATGCGGATGAGATTGAGCGTACGCCTATTGCTCGCGGTATCCCGCTCACGCTGTATTCCTTACTGAGCCTTTTTGTATTGATTGTGCTTTGGGCGGCATTGGCCGAGGTGGACATGGTCGTGTCTACCAAGGGGCGGCTTGTATCCACGACACCCAATATCGTGATTCAACCCATTGAGACGGCGCAAATTGACAGCCTGGACGTCACCGTTGGCCAAGTGGTCCGAAAGGGGCAAGTCTTGGCGACTTTGGATCCAACGGTTGTCGGCGCGGATGTGAGCCAGTTGCGTGACCGCTTGAAGAGCTTGGAAGCCCAAGCGGACCGGCTGCGTGCGGAAGTTGACGGCAAAGCTTTCGGTGGAAGAGCTAACGCTCATGAAAGCTTACAGGGCAGCTTGGACCTTGAGAAGCTCGCTGGACAAAAGGCCAGAGTGCTGCGATTTGATGAAAACATCTCCCGCCTGAAATCTTCCATATCAAGCAATGCGGTAGAGATTGTCAGCTTAGAGCGACGCTACCAGTCGCTTAAAGAAATTGAAGGCATGAACGAGCAACTGGTCGAGAAGCAATTTCAGTCACGACGAGCTTTGTTAGAAAGTCGAGATAAGCGACTGGAAGTCGAGCGAGAACTGGTTAGTTTGCGCAACCGGGCCAATGAAATGCAAAGGGAGTTAGCCGGTGCGGAGGCTGACAAGTCAGCATTTATCAAGGAAAGCCGTCAAAAGGCGCTGGAAGAACTGGTGGGTGTTCAGCGAGAGAAAGACAGTTTGGCTGAGCAGTTAGTTAAGGCGGATCGCCGAACCAGATTTATTTCAATAGAAGCACCCGTTGATTCAGTCGTACTTGAGGTAGCCAAGCGCTCAAAAGGTTCTGTGATTCGTGAAGCAGAAACTTTCATTACTCTGGTCCCGCTCGATGCGCCTCTTGAGGCGGAGATCAGAATCAATGCGGCTGAAATAGCAAACGTAGAGACAGGTGACCCGGTACGAGTCAAGATTGATGCTTTTCCATTTCAAAAACATGGATTGATTCAAGGGACGCTGACTAAACTGAGCCAAGATACTGTCAACTCAGATGAGAATATCAAAGGTATATCAAGTGCATATTATTTGGCTCGTGTCAAGCTAGCTGAAGTAAAGTTGAGGAATCTTGATAAACCACTACGTTTAATGCCAGGTATGTCCATTGGCGGTGAAATTGTCGTTGGGAAACGATCCATACTGAGTTATGTGCTTTACCCTGTTATACAGACGCGAGACGAAGCATTGAATGAAAAATAAAACATGCATTTTGAAAGTTAATTGGATTCATGAAACCCTAATGTAGTCATTTTTGGATAAGTATTGAAATTTTGCAGCCTTACTCATAAACAAAATGTCAATTTGTAAAAGCGTATCTTCGCTTCTATGTATTTCAAAAATATTGATTGGAATAAAATTGTTCAGTTTAAAAAAATCAAGATAGTCTTGAATGCTAGGTGCTCCATTATTGTAATTAATGATGGGGCATTCAATATAAATGAGAGCGGTGTTGCTGAGAAAACTCAGAGCGCCATTTAAAATGTCAAGCTCTGACCCTTGTGTGTCTATTTTAATGAAATCTGGATGAGGGAGATTCAATTGCGAAACCAAAGCATCTAGAGTGATGCAAGGTAAAGAAATAAATCCCTGGTTATCATATGATTTAGTAGTTTCCTTATAATAACTGTCACCAGTATTAGAGCCATTAAAAAAGTCAACGTGCGTTCTACCCGGGTTACTTAGCACAGTACCACATAAATAGGGGAAGTTTGTAGCTTTAAGAATTGCATCGTATTCTGGATTTGCTTCAAACAGGTAGAATTTAGATTGGGGTAATGCACTTTCTTGAATGTGTTTACTCCACATGCCATGGTGTGCGCCGATATCGTAAACCGTATTAATCTTTAGGCCGTTATTTTGTATTAATCGCAAAAAATTTGTAAATTGATTCATGATTTTAATTCAGTTCTTGGATAAATTTTCGATACTCATGAATAACATGCTCCACGCTAGGTCCCAAATAGTTATTCATAAATAAAGAGTATTCGAAATCGGAAAACCATTCAAATCTGACTTCTTCAAGAGATTTATTAAAAAATAATCCATCGGGAAGTAAGAATTCAAGTGAATTAATTTTCGGAAGTATATTAATACGATTATTGTCAGGGTGAAAAATATAGCGGTGATGAATATGACCTAGCCATCCAATATTTTCTATCCTGCTTAGTTCTGTAAACGCAGATGGCATAGTAATAATCCCGGCTTTTGCAATACGAGGCAGCATGGAGAGCGTGGTATACGGATTATATACGTCTTCCAATGTATGACTGCATATGGCATAATCAAACTTATTAGTTCCTATTTTATTTAAAATGGCTTCCCAGTGGTTATAATTGCAAATATCTGCATTGATAAATCGCGAGTCTGACGTGGGAGCATTAATATCAATAATAACGTCGGCTATGTCAGACGTCCAGCCTCCGCCTGCGACACCGCCAATATCTATAACGCGAAAGTTTCGATTTAGTAATTTCATGGAAGTAATGAAATCTCTAATTCTTTTTCTGCCAGTGGCGATAGTTCCAAAAGTAGATTTAATCATGGTGATTCGTTTTTTTCAAATTCTTTAAATCGTTCAATTAATTTGATAGGGTCATCATAGTCCTGTGATTCTAAGTCAGGTAGATATTCTGATATTAAATTAATTGCCCGAGGCGAATAAATTAATGAAAGCGGCACTATGGACCAGAATGACATATTAGGGAAATAAGGTGACTTGCGTTGATTTAAAAGATCGTCAATGGTATGTTGCTCGGCATTCTTTACATGAAGCAAATCATGCTCAGCTATGTTGGAAATTTTGGAATTGAAATCATCATCATTACCTAAATAAGAAAGATGCCAGCCCCCTTTTTTAAGTATGATGGAAATGGCAGATTTTTTAGTTAACGGCCATCGGAATTCACGGGCCTCTTGTGGTCTGAAGTTTGAGCTGCGTCTAAAAGCAACTGATCCATACCAATATGGTGAATTGTATCCCTCTAAATAATTTATGTTGTTCGGAGATTTATGAGAAATTCTTAAGAAATTTAATCTGAAATAAGTTAGAAATTGTTGAAAATGGTATAATGTATTATTATCAATAAAGTCACTTGTGCTTTTAAATTGTAATATCCAATCATGATGAGGTATTTCATCAAGATCGGAAATTATGATAATATCTTCTGGCGCCGCATCTTCGTACAGCTTCTCTAAACAATTTCTTTGAAAATTCTCTCTGCCCCATGCATCCAAATCAGTCGGAAAATTATTAATGTATGAAACACGAACTTTTTCAGAAATCCAGGGGTTTTTTTTGATGATTTCAGGAAGTAGCAGTGGTTTAGGATTTCCGGCATGAGTAAAACCTGCCTCTGCTATGCAAAAAAAATCCACGAATTCCCATAATAATTTTAAGCGAAATAATAAAAGTCGCTCTTCTCGGAAAAATGTAAAACAATCATAGACTTTCATGAAGATCAATCAATAAAAACTCTTTGAAATTTATTCATAACCTCAGAAGGAGAGAATTGGTTAACTAGGTGCTTACAAATCGGCGAGGTTTCTAGGCATGTATAAAAAATTTCAAGGAAATTACTTTCATCGTAAAGCATGCCTGTGTTCTTAAGCAAATCAACATGATGCCGATCAATGCCCTCAGAACAACTTATGACGGGTACATTTAAAAAAAGTGACTCGCAAATTGCAAGACCAAAAGTTTCGCCGCTTTTTCTTGCATGTAACATCATATCGCAGCTGGCTATGAAATTAGACTTTAACTGTAAATCATTAATAGAGTCTATATAAATAATATTATCATGTATGGCAAACGGTCTAGTGTTTGCTAATAAAAAAATGATGTTAGGATCATTTTGGGCAATAAATTTAATTTTTTCTTTGACAAATTCGATATCAAAAGTATCATAACCACCAATTCGGCCGACAATCTTCTTTCGTGCAGATAAGCCTAATTGCTTTCTTAGATTTAAGTTAGGTTGAGGAAGACTTACGATATGGGGAACAAATGGGATTTGATGATTACTTAATTCACGAGAAAGCCATTCTGAAATATACGCAAACTTATTGCCGTATGGTTGTTTATATTGAAAAACAGCATGAATGGCAGATTTACAATTAGTAGGTATTGGCTCAATTCCGCCAGAACGCAAAAAATAAACCATATCGATATCGGACGTGTCACTATCTAAGTTTGAGAGGTCCATTGGTCTGACTTCAAACTTAGATTCAAATTTTTTCAAAACATTCGGCTCTGTTCCCTTGTCATTTTCGTACGGGCGGAATCGATCATAACCAATGACACTTTCATTACCAAGTATTTCTTGATTAGCGATTGCATAGTCCCAAATGGCAGTACTGGTGCCTCGATAGGTCAATGTATTTGTGAAAAAAAGTATTTTCATATTGCAATTAATCAACTTTTCTACAAATTGTAATGAGATGACCGCCACGCCATTCTTGGCTTATGATTTCAAACTTTCCGACAAATCCATACATTTTGGCAAGCATGTTAGTATTATCAAAATAAAGAGGAAAAGTATCTTCTGTAATAAAATTTACATGCGTTGGATCTCTAAAAACAGACATTTCGTAGGGGCTTTGTCCTGGAACCGCAGGCGTAAACGAATAAAAGATCCCGCCAGATTTAAGGACTCGCCAGATCTCATTCATCAACTGTATAAATGGGTATGTTCTATGGGGAACATAAAGTAAGGGGGGAATATGCTCTAAAAAATCAAAGGCTGTAACATAATCGAATTCACCGTCTGGAAATGGAATTGGTTCTATTGCTAAATCAGCCCTGAGTATGTTATTGTCTACATCATCCCTTACATCAATGCCATAAACATTTGTAGCAGAGAAAATATTTTTTGGTTTAGCTCCGCAACCTAAATCCAGAGATTTTGTTATCATTTTATAGTTCCTTTATTATAGGTTCAATTAAATTAATGAATTTTTTCAAGTTATCATTTTCACATTGATGAATTCCGAATAGGAATTCTGAAATGCGTTTTTTTATGGTTTCATGCCCTAAATTATCTATTAAATAATTTGGTTGGTTCTGATAAATTATCGGTAGATTAAGAAATCCGTGAAAACCGAATGTTTCACGACGCGATAAGGGTGCTTCATATGAAAATTGAGATGCAACTGAGGAATTCGCGAATCTGATAGAAAATTTATTTTCTAATTCTTCGCCGATCGAACGGCAAATAAATAAGTCTTCAGCTTCGCCAGATGTTCGTTTCGATGCAAGTAATGCTGCAGATTCAATTAATCTTTTCGATCGTAAAGAAAAACCCCCATTGCCAACATTGCGCATTTCAAATTGAGGCCAAGGAGCACCAATATAATCATATTTTAAGAATTCAACATCAAAAAATTTCTTATTTATGGCGAAGCCGTCATATTGTATAAATAAATAATGGTCGAGCTTTATATCATCGGCTATTTTTTTTATAATCAATTCGTTATAATCATCGATAGATGTTATTTTCTTTATGATTTTTTTGTCATAACCATTGCCGAAGGTTTCGTGATCTGTATACACCAAAACATGCGATGGATCAATTTGCTTAATCGTATTTTGCAAAGCATTGTTTGCCAGGGTGTAATTAAGAGTATCGGCAATAATAACGCCGATATTAGTCATGATTCGTAAACGCTTTTGCTATTTCAATCCATTTAAATCTAATATGATTTACAGGATCAGGGAAGCCTTGCTTAGCTTTTAAATGAATGAGATTTTGATTGGTCTCTAGATCGCGGTTTAAATCATTTGTTCTGGCTTTGTGTTGATGAAATTTTACTGTCTCTAAAAGCACACGGTTATAACCATATTTGATGACTTGGTTGTGAAAGAGGACATCTTCAAATCCATAATTTCCACAAAAATCTTCGTCAAACCCATTAAATTGATCTAGCACTTTCTTGGAAACCAAAAATGTATTGATGTGCGGGTCTACAAATTCACCATTGTGGATTCTAGGAAACATATAAACGTTGTTTTCATCTAATCTTTCAATATTTTGAATTAATAGCTCTAATTCATCACTTAAAGCATAATTATCGATATCAAAAAAGAGCATCCATTTACTATTCGCATGCAATTTTAGTAAGTTTTTGCATCCCGCCATGTTCCAGTCAATGTCAGATGTGACTCTGAAAAGTCTGATAGGTAAGTCTCCACAATCGATAACATACTTTTCTGATGAGTAATCATCTACTAGCAATATTTCAATTTCATTTTTACTCTGATGTGAAAGCTTGCGCCATTCACTGAGTTGCTGATTTAATCCATCAATTCCATTATAGAAATGAGTGCATAAAGAAAGCTTTGTCATATTTTATTGGTAAAGTTTATTGATTGAATTTATGCAAGTTGACCAAGTGTTATTTTCTAATTTTGGTTCAATTTTACTTTTTGCTGCCTTTTTGTCAATTTCCATGAGCACTTCACACAACTGCTCGAAATCTGGTTCAATAAATGCATTGATGGGGATTTCATTTTTCAGTGCAACGTTATTAAACAACGTTCCATTGAGTTTGATATTAAATTCATCCTGTACAAAATCACGGGTAGCGCCATCCCGAGTTGTTATCACAGGCGTATGGCATGTTTGCGCCTCTCGGACTGGTAAGTTATAGCCTTCGGCGCGGTATGGTGATACATAGGCATCAGCGATGTTGTACAACGCGTTAAGTTCATGCAATGTCAGATTGACGGGAATCATAGTGATAGCCTTCAATACATCTTCTGACAACAATCCGTGCTCGGTAAGTGTTTGTCTAATGAACTCCTCTGTGTTTAACGTATAGGTGTTTCTTTGATCTTTTAAAATTAATCTGAGATTCTTGCGTTTTGAGCGTGCAATTGCAAATGCCCTGATCAGCAAGTCCATACCTTTTGCCCAATGTTGTGTTCCAACATTCAATAATATGACTTCGTCACTTTGAAAACCAAGTGACTTTCTTTGCATTGATATGACATCTGATGAAATAGGGTGAAAATAAGTCGGATCAACGCTGTGAGGTACTATGTGGACCATTTCCTCGGGAATCCCATTGGCAATGATCCGATTTCGGCTCCAATGACTGGGTGTCACAATAAACCCCCCCTCACCATACAGAGAGGGTATAGCGCTAAGGTCTGTGGTAGTGATATCTAAGCCGAATTCTGTCACCATGAATATCCCTGTTCTTTTGTACTTTTCAGGACTTAAATTGAATGGTGAATAAATACGATAAATGGCGTCAAATTCTGAAAGATGAGCAAAACTATCGATGATTGCTTGATCTGTTTCTGACAATCCAGCTGGATTTTTATTTTTTCCCCATGAATCGAAGAAAAACGGCATGTCTATATGACCTAGTTCAATGTTCGGTTCTTTCGCCCAGGCTAAAAGTTGAAATTGATTGACCAGTGCATAGGAGTGACTGATGCCTCTCCAGCCCTCTACTTGAAGTCTTAATTTATTCGTCATGGATTTAGTTCGTTGACATTCGCGCAGGCTACCGCAATCCAAATGCTGGTTTTTTTAACAAAGCAATTCACGTGCCTTCAAATTTTGACATCTTGCAGTTGAGTTACGCCATTCTTCGATTGGACATGTTGCGCATTAGTGACAAGTAAAAGGGCAATTAAGCTGGCACGCCCTTTGCTCAAGTCGACCTACCCGGCTCACTAACCTGAGCCTTCAGTCAACTTTCCGTCACTTCAGGAGCATCCATGTCCCTTCTACAAGAACTGATGAAACAGGCCGCAACCGGCAGCCTTCTGCAGCCTCATCTGATCAGCCGCTTCTCGGCAAGCGAAATTCGCGAGTCCATCCAGCAGCTGGTGGCTACTGAGCAAATCGACCTGGCCTACGCCTTGGGCGACGCGGGCATGAGCCTTTATCCCAAGAGTGAAGACATGTTGGCGATCAATGGCCTGTTGGCCATCATGCGCCAAGATTGGCAGCAGGCAGTGGATCTGCTGGAGGAGCTGACGCAGTTGCAAGGCGAGCAGACCCAACCCTTCACCTACGTGATGCTGGTTCGCGCACTGCGTTGCAACCTGGAGCCGGCGCGCGCGCTGGAAGCGGTTCGCCAAGGCCTGAAGGCCTACCCGGACCAACTCGAGTTGGTGGCTGAAAGTCTCGCTTTGGATGACTTCAGCGACGCCATGTCTT
>JACCEA010099611.1_pt1 | contig 15899 bp, 14 predicted proteins | sample 7449851 | NCBI WGS metagenome assembly JACCEA01 (sample SAMN15323453, study PRJNA562643) | freshwater metagenome | isolation source: river surface water | place: USA:Blue River Watershed | collected 2017-08-18 | reverse complement strand
ATCAAATTATGAGAAATCACGTTAAATATTCAGCCATTTGTAGTTATTTGAAAGATAGAAAATTCAAGATGAGTAAAGCTATTCAAATTGAAAGTGAACTTTTAACAAATAGATTTGAATATTGGTCTAATGAAGAAGAGGAGGTCTATTTATTAGAAGTTTTAACAACTGAGGACGCTTTTGTATTTAAGCTAATTTAAAATCTCTCATTTAAAATTTTCATTTCATTTGCTATCTTCAAATCACTAACACGTGCGTACTGCTGTGTTATTTTCGTATTACTGTGACCAAGCATTTGAGAAATACTTTCAATAGATATACCATTACCTAATGCAATTGTACTGGCAAATGTTCTTCGTCCTGCATGAGAACTTAATTGTTTGTTTATACCAGCAAAATCAGCAATTACCTTTAAATAAGCGTTATACTTTTGAATTGTATAAATGGGAAGTATTGGCTCTTCTGAATTAGCATCTTCTCTGTTTTTATATAAATTCAACAAAATCAATGCTTTTGGAAGCAGTGGAATCGCACTTCTTATGTCAGTCTTTAGTCTATCTTTAATTATCCACAGACCACCATCAATCCCAACAGTAATATCTGTTTTTTTCAAGCTTGCTAAATCTGAAAAACTCAATCCTGTATAACACTGTAATAGAAATAAGTTTCTTACTATGTTCAAACCTTTATTATCTATAACAATCTTTTCTATTTGTTCTAATTCTTGCAGCGTAAGAAATGGCTTTTCTTTAGCCCTATAAGTAACTTTGAATTCAACAAAAGGAGATTTGGGTATCCAATCATTAGAGGCAGCGTACTTTAAATAGGATTTTAAGTTTTTTAAATGTTTCCCAGTTGTATTTTGACAATTACCATAGTATTGCTTCATAAATGTATTGAAGTCTTCAATGAATCCTAGTTTAAGTTCTTTTAAACGAATATCATTTTTACCCATAGTTTTTAAGTACTCTTTTATTTTTTGTTCAGTGATTTGATACTTTTTATAGGTAGCAATCTTTAGATCCACTCCAAGTCTATCATGCAATCTTTTGTTAAATATTAAAACTAATCTTAACAGGCTTATTGGTCCTTCTTCTTTTCCTTTTAGCTTTTCTATTATATTTCCCAGATAAATATCACTTTCATGATACATTTTGGAAAAAATGTTGTTGGATTTTAGTTCTAAATCTTTCAGGTGCTGATTAATTACTAGTGCTTTTGAGCAGGTATTTTTTACCATGCATTTGTCTTTAAGCCAATCATTTGGTTTGATAAAATAGCCAGTAGCTAGTTGTGCAATTTGATTGTTATACTTTAATCTAAACATTATTGGAGCAAGTCCTTTTGAATTAGTCTTTGCTTTATAAACAAAGAAGTAGGTTTTAAGTGCTGTTGACATTACTTGGGTTTTAAGCAGCATTTAATTCTGGTTGCTGATTTACCAAGTTCTCTTGAGGCTATTTAGTATCCAAATAGTGTTACTAAATCACCAATTATATTAACCTTTACTTTTATTCAGTATAAACTGCTGAATATCAAGCTGTTCTGTTAATCAGAGGGTCTCAGGTTCAAGTCCTGAAGGGGGAGCCAAAGTGGATAAGCCATCAGAAATGATGGCTTTTTCTTTTTTAAATCTCTCGAAATCCTTATCCAGATTGAATAAACGAAGAATTACTTGTTTCCAAGGAGTGGTTCGAACTTCTTTGTTTTCAATTTCAATTTTTCCATTTAAAATCGAACCAACTATACGTTGCTTGGTTTGTCCGTCTGCTTTTTCATAATATCTTCTTATCGAGGGAAGAACATGAACGCCTTCATTTAGTAGTTTAGAAAAAGGAACTCGTTCATCTTTATGGTTAGATAATATATTTTCTAATTCATTTAATTCGGTATTAAGCCTCGCTGATAGCTTATTGTATGCCTGGGAATCAATCTCCTGATTAATAAATTTCTCATCAATTAGGTCCATTTTTACTTTTATTGCTTTTATGTCTTTTTCAAGGGTTTTTGTATCATTGGTGTATAGTTGCTGCTTTTTCAAAAAAACGTCCTCTAAAATTAATTTATAAGCCTTTACTACCTCTTCCTTTACTTCTAATCTACTTAATAGTTCAGATATTTTATCATCTAGGTCTTTAGCTCTGAAGCGATTGTGACAGCCGTCTGCTTGACAGTGATAATAATCGTGTTTGCTTTTGTTTCTAGATCTGGATGAACTTGCAGTGTAGTTTCTTCCATGTTCTACACACTTAAAGAACCCTTTTAAAGGAAACTTATTTGTTTTATCCTGATTAAAAATCATTTTAGGTGTTCTCCCTTTCAAAACTAACTGTACCTTATTGAATAACTCTTCAGATATTATTGGGGGATGAACAGCTCTAACTACTTTTTCAGGTTCATCTTTATAAGCTTTGATATAGATTCTGCCGGTATATACAATCTTTTTAAGGAGATTGGCAAAATTATTCTTGCACATTTTCATATTATATTTCTCAATGAGTATATGCCTTACTTCTTCTCTTGAATAGATACCGGTACCCATTTTTTCAAACGCTTCATAAACAATTTTGCCCTTTTCTGGATCTATTGCTAAAGTTGATTTGTCAAATTCATCTCTCACGTTTATGTATCCAAAAGGAGCTAATTGCATCCAATAACCACTTTTCAATCCTTGACGAACACCGTCAATTGTCCTCAATGAATTTCGTTTGGATTCCATTTGTGCCATGTGTAAATGGATAGAATTTAAGAAATCACCTTCCACGTTTTCTGGATTAGTATAATTTTCAATTGTAATAATTTCAATTTTATACTTCTTTCTTAACTCAATCATTTTCTTCTTTGCTTCAGGTTCATTTCTGCTATATCGATCCCATCTGACACAAAGAATTGCTTCAACTAATCCTTTGTTCTTTTTTATAAATTCCTCAATTTTATTCCATTGAGGTCTGTTAAAATCTTTGAAACCGGTATAATCTTCTTTATATACCGATATCAACTCATGGTTATTATTCTTGCAATATCTTTCAATTGCATCTTCTTGTGCATTTAATGAAAAGCCATTCACTTGTTCGTCAGAACTCACACGACAATACCCAATAAATTTCATGTTACGCTGCTTTTAAAATGTTCCCGGAATTTAAGCTTTTGTGAAAAAACTTTTGTTTATACTTTCAATTTCTATTTCAGCTAGAATATATAAAAATTCCCTAATCTCATCACACTCACTTATTGTAAAGTGTTGTGAAGAGTGATTTAAAACCTCATATATAGTTCTAGTTGACACCATTGTATATTAATCTTCAATTAGCTCCCAGAAGATATAGTTGTTGAGAAAATAAAATGCAGGTTCTCCATCGATCAATGGTGGATTTCGATCGAACATTGGGAATCCATAGTCATTTACTTCAACCCCTGCAAAGTTTCTCACTCCTTCTGCAAAGAACATTCTAATCTCACCTGGAGAAATGATACAATTCATTCCGGAGACTTTACAACGGTGCTCTAGATAACCAACTAATAAATCTAAGTACTTCATAACTGTATTGTTTTGTGTATAAAAATATGTTCACATTTGGGACAAAAAAATTTACCCTCCTGTATAAATTACATTGTATAGAGTTATTAACTTAAGAACCAAGTCCTTCTGTGCCTTCTTTATTTCAGGTTTTTTGGAATCAATTTCAAACCCAACTTGTTCAACATTTCCTAATGAAATAGAGAATGTTGTTTTCTTTCTCATAAATTCATCTAACCATAAAATCTTTAGAACAAGGTACTTATGGCCAGATGTAGTGTGTGTTTGAACCGATTTTTGAAATTCAGGCATCACGATCAACCTTATCCTTAAAATTTGTAAAAGTCTATTATCAAAATAAGTGTTAAGTTCCTCATATGATCCATTTTTCGTGTTTGTTGTAAACTTAGAAATGGGCTTTTTAAGGTCTGTGACGAACTTGTTCACCAGGGATTCATGTATAGGTAAAAACGCTTTTCTAAAAGGGTCGTCTGAAATATCTTTTAGATCAAAATGTTCATCATTAGCAATTATTTCAGCTATTCTCCTATTGTTACCAATTAAAGAGTTTAGCCTTTGTGCTTGTTGTCTTTGTTTTGCAACTGTTTTATCTATTTTTCCCATAACTGACGCAAAAATAGTGAACATTTTTAAAAACACAAAACATTTATTAAAAAATGTTCAAATATGCCCCCTGCCCCCTTGTCTTCGTATCCGAATTAAACATACAGGGGGGCTGGTGCCCTGATATATTGGGGGACTATATCCTAATTAATTGAGGGTGCAAAATCTAAAAAAAACCAAAATTTCCCGTTTTTAAAAAAAATAAATTTTCAAATTTTTTTGTCTTTTTCGAGAAATTCTTCGGCCATTCTGATGTTAACTTCGAATATACCCGAACTTGCTTTTTCAAGAGCTCTTTTGGAATTTATCTTTTCTATTTTTTTCCATCTTCTATCAATAGTTTTATGATCCACTTCTGGTTCTAAATTGTTAGAAGTAATTGTTAATCCGCATTTGACGCCGGTAATATCAGATAGTACTGATGTTGTAGTATCTGTAAGATTATTTATATATTCTGGTATAGTATATAATGCATCATGGACGGTTAATAGTGGTGCTTTAGGATTTTCTAATAAGAACCGCCTGCTGACGGAATTAAGCATAAGGTAACTCTCGGTTCTTTGTAATAGATATGCAAAATCTTTTCTTCCTATTCTAACGTGTACTCGTTCTATCCACGAATTTATACCTGGGTATTTGTTTCTAAAAATTTGAAAATATTGATTATTATTTCGGTTTCGATAATTATCATCAAAGAGTATAAGCATTATATTACTCTTAACAGCATCTCTCAACTCTTTAAGATCTCTAAACCCGTAATCTTCAGGATTCAAATCGCTTATAAGGCTTTGGTAAAAGTCTTCCGAAAAGTCAAATTTTGTATAATCTATTAGGCTTTTAAATTCCTTTTCATTTAAAAATTCCCCCCACATATATAGGTGGGTGCGGGTCGTATTTATATAGTTTGTTGCTTGAGGATTTATTTTATAGAATTGTTTATATTGATTATTGTGATTAATTATTTGTTGTTGAATTTTATCATATATAGATGGATATATTGTTGGAAGATTATATGTATTTGTTTGATTAGATAGATAAAATTTTGATTTTAATATAGTTGATAGTATATAAGGTTGACTTGATTTTATATCAAGCATATCTAATGGCTCACCATTAACAAGAATAAATCTTCTTAGTTCTTTAGGCATAGCGGTAAAAAATGAGTTAACTCTATGGTTGTTACTTGATACCGAATTCCAAAGTTCACCTTCTTCTACTTTTTTAATATAATGCAGTGATCTTCCAATAAAGTTTTTTATAACAATAATTTGGTATTTATTGCCATTCGCTTTCTCATAAAGCAAATCATATAACTTTCTAAGTAAACTAAATGCGTTTGGGTGTATGGTTATTTTATTAATCAAAAATTGATCAGTTAAAAACTTATATTTTTCATTTATTTCACCCTTTCCTTGCTTTGATTTGAGGATTATTCTATCAGAAAGCTTTTTACTTAGCTCCTTAATTTGAACATCTCCAGTATCATACTTCTTTCTTAATCTAAATCCCTGGCATTCACCATTTGTAGCGCTATTTCTCCAACTCTTATTTCTTTCAATTATAGAATCTGAGGTGTCGCATAATAAAGAAATAATAATGTAAAAATCTTTGTCTAGAATAGATTTCTGAATCCTTGAGCAGATTCTTTTAAATCCGTCACTGTCATATAAAAACTCATGGTTATCATTGGTTCTTGTTAACAATGAGAGAAAATAATAGATCTTTTCTTTTAAGTTTCTTTTTCTAGTGGGACTCAATTCTAAATGTGATAGAAGCTCCTCAACATTTACTTGCGCTGGTATTTTCACCTTCATTTGCTATCCTTTTTATCTATTAATAAGGAAATTATTTTTAAAAAAGAAATAAGTAGCCAATAAATTAAGTGCTTAAATGGACAACGGACATCTCGGTTCATCCAAAAGATTCTAAATGTTTCTTGACTTTTTGTACACAGGGATTAAAAAATTAGTTTAATTTGTTGGTTCAAGTTTAAAAGGATGCTAAAGCTTAAAGAAGTACTTGAAAAGAAGGGGCTAACTCAAGTTTGGTTAGCAGAACATATTGGTGTGAGTGTGGTGAGTGTAAATAACTGGTGTCAGCATAAAAACGAACCATCATTGAAAACTCTTGCATTGATTGCCAAGGTGTTAAAGGTGAAAATTAGAGAATTAATCATTGAAGACTAAATAAAGATCTACTAAGAATGGCAATAAAGAAATCAGAATTATACAGCAGCCTATGGGCTGGAGCTGATGCATTAAGAGGAGGAATGGATGCTTCTCAATATAAGGATTATGTATTGGTCTTGCTTTTTTTGAAATATGTTAGTGATAAAGCCGCTGCTGACCCACAAGCATTAATTGAAGTGCCTTCCGGTTCCTCTTTCAAGGACATTGCCGCATTAAAAGGAAACAAGGATATCGGTGAACAGATTGATATAGCAATTGGTAAGATTGCTAAAGCCAATGATCTTCAAAATGTTATCGATGTAGTTTCCTTCAACGATGAGGAAAAGTTGGGTAAGGGTAAAGAAATGATAGATCGTTTGAGTGATCTGATTGCCATTTTTGAGAACCCTTCGCTTAATTTTAGTAAGAACAAAGCCGGAGGGGATGATATTCTTGGAGATGCATACGAATTCCTAATGCGACACTTTGCTACGGAATCAGGAAAAGCTAAAGGTCAATTTTATACACCAGCTGAAGTGAGCAGAATTTTGGCTTCAGTGATTGGTATTAAAAAGGACAAAAGTAGAAATCAAACTTTTTATGATGCTGCATCAGGCTCAGGATCATTGCTTTTAAAAGTAGCTGATGAGTGCCATGGCCCATCTTCATTATTTGGACAAGAAAAAGATGTTACTACCGCTGGTTTAGCCCGTATGAACATGATTTTACATGGTTACGATACAGCTGAAATAAAAAAAGGACAAAGTACTTTATCAAATCCGTTATTCTTAAATAGTCATGGTAATTTGATGACCTTCGACTATACGGTCGCGAACCCACCATTTTCTTTGAAGAACTGGATGCAAGGGTTTAACCCTCAAGAAGATGAATTTGGCCGCTTTACAGGTTTTGGTATTCCACCAGAAAAGAATGGTGACTATGCATTTTTGCTCCATATCATTGCTTCTTTAAAAAGCACAGGAAAAGGTGCAGTAATTTTACCTCATGGTGTCTTATTCCGAGGAAATGCGGAAGCTGAGATAAGAAAGAATATTATTAAGAAAGGCTTAATCAAAGGAATTATTGGTTTACCAGCAAACCTATTCTATGGAACCGGAATTCCCGCTTGTATCATTGTAATAGATAAAGAAGATGCGGATAGCCGTAAGGGTATCTTTATGATTGACGCAAGTAAAGGTTATATTAAAGACGGAAATAAAAATCGTTTAAGAGACCAGGACATTCATAAAATTGTTGATGTCTTTAATAAGCAATTAGAAATACTTAAATACAGCCGATTTATTACTAATGAAGAAATTGCAGACCCTAAAAATGACTACAACCTAAACATCCCAAGATATATCGATAGCCAAGAAGTAGAGGATATACAAGACATTGAAGCACATTTGCTTGGTGGTATTCCAGCAAGAGATGTGGATGCGCTATCTGCATATTGGGAAGCCTATCCTACTTTAAAAGAGACGCTGTTTAAACCAAGTAGTCGCAAGGGTTATTATGATTCCAATGTGGAGAAAGAAACAATAAAACAAGTCATTTTTAATCATTCAGACTTCAAAGCATTTACAGGCCGAATGAACGAGGTCTTTAAAGCTTGGTCTAATGATACCATGAAAGAGCTAAAAGTCTTAGAAAAAGGCTTAAAACCCAAAGAAGTTATTCATCAAGTCTCAGAGAGCTTATTGAAAGCTTATGATAACAAAGCATTAGTAGATAAATACGATGTCTATCAACATCTTTTAAATTATTGGAGCGAAGTGATGCAAGATGATTTGTATCAAATCGCTGAGGATGGATGGGTTGCCGCTCCTTACCGTATCATAGAAAAAAACAAAAAGACAGGTAAAGAAAAGGATAAGGGTTGGACATGTGATTTGATTCCACCAACCTTACTGGTTGCACACTACTTTGCAAATGAAAAAGCCGTTCTTGATGCTTTGGAAGTAGAAAAAGAAAGTATAGAGGCTCAATTAGCTGAGCTAGAAGAAGAGCATAGTGGTGATGAAGGGTATTTCGCGGATTTTGATAAAGTAAATAAGAGTACAGTAGGAAAGCGATTGAAAGAACTAACTAAATCATTACAGGATGAGGAAGAAAGAGTATTTATGTCTCAATATTTGGCATTAATAGAAAAGCAAAGTAAGCTCAATGCAGAAATCAAGCAACTTACAGAAGTGCTAGACAAAAAAGCTTTAGAAAAATATAAAATATTAAGTGCAGAAGAAGTGAAAAATGTTGTTGTGGAGGCCAAATGGATAAGTGCCATACAAAAAGCCATTGAAGGAGAAATGGAACGGATTAGCCAACATTTAACTGGACGTATTAAGGAACTGATGGAACGCTATGAAACACCATTGCCAGCCATTGATAAAGAATTAACCGAGTTGGAAAGTAAAGTTAATAGTCACCTTCAAAAAATGGGATTTGTATGGTAGACAAATCAGGCTTTAAAAAAACAGAGATCGGTTTTGTTCCAAGTGATTGGGAAATCAAAGCAATTGGAAATTTATCTAAAGTGACCGCCGGTGGAACACCAAGTACTTTGATGTCTGAATATTGGGATGGAGACATTAGATGGATGAATTCTGGAGAGTTAAATCAAAAAAGAGTATTTGAAGTTGAAAATCGTATAACTAAGCTTGGGTTATTAAATTCAGCTACAAAATTGATCCCGGCTAATTGTGTATTAATTGGATTAGCGGGACAAGGTAAAACAAGAGGCACCGTTGCTATGAACATGGTTGAATTGTGTACCAATCAGTCAATTGCAGCAATACACCCTGATGGTAATATTAACCAAGAATATTTGTACCACAATTTAGATAGTAGATACGTTGAATTGAGGGGATTGTCAACAGGAGATGGTGGAAGAGGGGGATTAAATTTAACAATAATAAAAAAGTTGTCAATTGCCATACCTTCGAAAAATGAACAAGCATTGATATCTGAAACTCTGTCAAATATGGATGCTTTAATTAATCAAACAGAAAAGCTGATTGGAAAAAAGAAAGCCATCAAACAAGGGGTAATGCAGGAATTGCTGAAACCTAAAGACGGGTGGGCGATTAAAAGGTTGGGAGATTTAGTAGATAAAGTTTCAACAGGTAAACTTGATGCAAATGCAATGAAGCCTGATGGAGAGTATAGGTTCTACACATGTGCAAAAGAATATTTCTATATAGATCGATATGCATTTGATGATGAAGCTCTCTTGATTTCAGGAAATGGAGCAAATGTTGGTTATATACATTACTACAATGGCAAATTCAATGCTTATCAAAGAACATATGTGCTAATTGGATTTCAAATTGACGTATTTTTTTTAAAGATATATCTTGATAGATACCTAGCTGATAGAATAACAACTGAAGTGAGTGCTGGAAACACTCCGTATATAAAAATGGATACAATTACTGAAATGGTGGTGCAATATCCACTAGCATTAAAAGAACAATCAGCAATCTCAAGTCAATTAAATGATATTGAAAAAGAAATCCAGATAATTGAAACCAAACTACAAAAACTTAAACACCAAAAGCAAGGAATGATGCAAGCATTGCTAACGGGTAAAATCCGATTGATATGAGAAAAGAACGCGTCACTCAAAATAGGGTTATACAATTATTGGTTTCTCAACTAGGCTATGTCTACACAGGTAACCTGGAAGAGTTTGAAAATAGTAACATCAGAGATGAGGAAGTCAAGAATTGGCTTTCAGCAACTGGTTATTCTGAGAATGTAATTGCTCGTGCTTTGTTTGATTTTAAAAAGGCCGCAGCAGTTAATCCGAGTGATGACTTATATCCAATTAACCGTGAGGTCTACAATAAACTACGTTATGGTGTTAAAGTAAGAGAAGAAGGTTCAGATTTGGTGCAAACGGTTTGGTTGATAGATTGGAAAAACCCTACTAAAAATCATTTTGCAGTTGCTGAGGAGGTGACAGTTAAAGGAGAAAATACCAAGCGCCCTGATATTGTTTTATATGTCAATGGAATTGCTTTAGGGGTTTTAGAATTAAAGCGTGCAAGCGTTTCGGTGTCAGAAGGTATTCGTCAGAATTTGGATAATCAGCACCATCGTTTCATAAAGCCATTTTTTTCTACCATACAAACAGTACTAGCTGGTAATGATAGCCAGGGCTTATACTACGGTACAACAAAAACACCAGAGAAGTTTTATTTGGCTTGGAAAGAAGACGATTATACCTATTCTTCTGATCAGAATAAATTGGATCAGCATCTGATGCAGTTTTGTGAAAAATCCCGTTTTCTTGAGTTTATCCATGATTATGTAGTTTTCGATGCCGGTATTAAAAAATTGTGTCGACCAAATCAATTTTTTGGTGTAAAAGCCGCACAACAATTTGTTAGAAGACGAGAAGGTGGTATTATTTGGCATACTCAAGGCTCTGGTAAGTCACTTACGATGGTGTGGTTAGCTAAATGGATTCGCGAAAATCAAATAGATCCAAGAATTCTTATTATCACTGACCGAACTGAATTGGATCAACAGATAGAGACAGTTTTCAAAGGGGTAGATGAGCAAATATATAGATCCAAAAGTGGTAGAGATCTATTGGAAAAATTGAATCAGCCATCACCATGGTTGCTTTGCTCTTTAATACACAAGTTTGGGGGTAATGATGATAATGATGTAGATGAATTTATTGAAGAGCTTAAAAAGCCGGTAGATTTCAAGCCAAAAGGAAATCTCTTTGTATTCATTGATGAATGCCACCGAACTCAAAGTGGAGATTTACATAAGGCCATGAAAGCTATTCTTCCTGATGCTGTTTTTATTGGCTTTACTGGTACACCACTCTTAAAAACAGAAAAAAAGAAATCTATTGAAGTCTTTGGGAAGTACATACACACTTACAAGTTTGATGAAGCAGTAAAAGATGGTGTCGTACTGGATTTGTTATATGAGGCTCGTGACGTTGACCAAAAGATTACAGATCAAAAGGGAATTGATGAATGGTTTGATACGGTAACTCATGGAATGAATGATCTACCCAAGGCTGAATTGAAGCAGAAATGGGGAAATATGCAAAAGATCCTGAGTACTAAAGATCGATTGCAAAAAATTGCGTTTGATATTATCAAGGATTTTAGGATCAAACCCAGGTTAAAAGATGGAAGAGGCAATGCCATGCTGGTGACAAGAAGCATTTATGAAGCATGCCGTTATTATGAAATTTTTAATCAGTTCGGATTTAAGAACTGTGCTATCGTAACCAGTTTTGAACCAACATCAAGTAGTATCAAAGGGGAATCAACAGGAGATGGTGAAACGGAGAAGTTAGAGCAATATGAAACCTATCAACAAATGCTTAATGGCAAAGATAGAGAGCAGTTTGAGAAAGATGTAAAGAAGCAATTTATTGATGAGCCAGCAAATATGCAGTTGCTGATAGTGGTAGATAAGCTATTGACCGGATTCGATGCACCAAGTTGTACATATCTGTATATTGATAAAGAAATGAGAGATCATGGTCTGTTCCAGGCTATTTGTAGAGTAAATCGTACAGAGAAGGAAGACAAAGAATTCGGTTACATCGTTGATTATAAGAACCTATTTAACAGCTTAAATCAATCGATTGCAGATTATACCTCTGACGCGTTTGATGATTTCGATATTGAGGACGTTAAGGGCTTACTGGTCGATAGGTTAGCAAAAGCTAAAGAACGACTAAATGATGCTTTAGAAACGGTTTATGAATTGACAAAGAATGTTGAACCGCCAAAACAAATTGAGCAGTACATCAAGTTCTTTTGTGGAAATACCGATGACAAGGATTCATTGAAGGAAAATGAGGAGAAGCGCTTAACGTTTTATAAAGCGGTTGTTGCACTCATTAGAGCCTACAATAACCTAGCACCTGAAATGAAAGAGGCTGGTTATAGTGATGCAGAAGAAACACGTATAAAGTTGAAGGTAGATGAATATGTTGAGCTTAGAAATGTAATTAAAACCGCTAGTGGGGAGTACATTGATTTAAAACGTTACGAACCCGATATGCGTCAGCTATTGGATATGTATTTGAGTGCTGATCCTAGTCGAACAATATCAAATTTTGGTGATGCGACCCTTCTTCAAATCATTGTTGAGCAAGGTATAGGTGCAGCAACAGATAGAATACCCAATGGAATAAAACGAAGCCAGCAAGCAGTTGCAGAAACTTTAGAAGCAAATATGCGGAAGGTAATTACTCAAGAGTTGCCAATTAATCCCATCTACTACGAACGTATGAGCGTTCTTTTAGACGAGCTGATCAAACAACGTAAAAACGGTGCAGTAAGCTATGAACAATTCTTAAAGCAGATAGAAGAATTAGCTAATAAAGTTCAACCAGAAAACAAACAAAGTCAATATCCTGCGAAGATTAACACTCCAACCAAACAAGCGTTATATGAAATAATGCAGGATGAAGATTTGACCTTAGCTATGGAAGCAGATATATCCTATAATATAGAAGAAAATTGGATTGGAAACACCTTGAAGGAAAGAAAGGTGAAACATGCTATTGCAAGACATGTTAGTGATCCAGATGAGGTGGAGAATATTTTAGAGATCATAAAAAATCAAAGAGAGTATAGATAATGCAGGTAGCTGGAATTGATATAGAATTGATCCAAAAGGATATCAAGAATTTACACTTGGCTGTTTATCCACCAAATGGGAAGGTGCGCCTGGCTGCACCGGTAGATGTAAACGTTAAAACTTTAGAGCTTTATGTGACCTCTAAACTTCCATGGATTCGCAAGCAACAAAGAAAGTTTGCACAAATTAATAGAGAATCGCCAAGAAGATACCTCAATAGAGAATCACATTACTTTTTGGGAAAGCGGTACCTCTTGAGGGTGATTGAGGTAGATCATCCATTTTTTTATCCTAGAGTTGAGCTTAAAACCAAAACATACATTGATTTGTATGTTAAAGAAAACTGTTCAACGGAGCAAAAGGCTGATATTTTAAAAGAGTGGTATAGATCAGAATTAAAAAGACTTTTGTTAGAATTGGTGCCTAAGTGGGAAAAGATGCTTGGAGTGAAATCGAACCTTTTTAAGGTAAGAGCTATGAAGACGAAATGGGGATCATGTAACACCGATAACGGTAATATTTTATTCAACATTGAATTAGCAAAAAAGCCGATTGAGATGATTGAGTATGTGGTAGTACACGAGCTTTTACATCTTCATGAGAGAACTCATAATGATATTTTCACCGCTTATTTAGACAAGCATATACCAAGCTGGAAATTTATTAGAGAAAGCTTGAATTCATAGAGCTTTTACTGCGTAATACAATATTTATAAGTATGACGCAGAAATTTACAAAAACACTTGTGGTGCGAATCACCTCCGAGCAATATGTCCGTTTGCTGGAAACCATTGTCGCTGAACGAAAAAAGGGTATTAAGTCTAATCTAACTAAAACGGATAAGAGTGCTATAATCCGTGAAATGATTAACAAATACACAGCCGATCAGTCGTATTTGTAGTTGCAGAATTTTATGTGTAACAATTCCCATAATATTTGTTATTAGAGCGGGAATCACAAAAATTATAAAATAAATTACTTAAAGAAATATTGATACCTATGTTAATAATAGAGGGCGAAAGCGAAAATTTGAACTATAAACGAATTGAACTCGATAAGTTTTTCTCTCGTGATATTAAAATATCCATTGAAGAGTTTAATAATGTTGTGGAATACCTAGAGTTTTTCACAATTCAATTTAAGCAAAATGTATTACTCAATATAGATACAACACCCGAAGCTCTGGTGATGTTTATACTTGGGTATAAACGGTTTGAAAAATAGGTGTAGATTAATAGATTAAAAATCAAGTAATCCAAATGTTTGTGTATGAGGATTATTTAAGTCAATAAATTGGAATCTTGGGGAGTCTTCTCGTTTAAGTTGGGTATAAATTTTAAGACTATCAGAGTCTGATGTAAGATAGAATTCAACTGACTTTTCACAATCTGCTTGAGCAAAAAGCTTCGTGTCATTTGGTATTAGATTCCTTTCTCTCAATTGAAGTGTACCCTTATTTTTATGAATTATTTTACCAAACTCTCCCGCTCTCTTAGCATGGTCTAGATTGAATGGTACAATTTGTAAATTTCTAAGAGGTAATTCATGTACATCTCCTCCAACGCAATATTCTGCAATAGAAATGGTAGATACCATCATATTAATTTCTTGTTGAAGAAAATAGCGAAAGTAACCATCTGCATTTTTGAAAAGTGGATCACTGACGTTGAGAAAGCGAAGAAAGAAACTGGTATCAAGTAAGACGGACTTATGCATCATAACCTCCTCTTATCTCTCTTAACCAATTCTCAGGGTTAATACCACCTAGCCATGATTTCTTTGCCTTATCTCTCAAAGATTGTAAATACAGTTCATCATATTTCGGTTGATAATCTACTAGTTCAAGAAATTTCAATGAAGAAGTATCTATCTCACCAGTTTCAGAATGTTGCTTACCTATTGCTCTTATGCCAAAAGTTTTATAAAGCAAGTTTTGATCATATTCTTCTAAAAAACTAATAGGAACTTGTATTCTAATTGACCCTAACTCTTCAGTGGAGACATGAATATTTGCTTTGTCTTTTCCTCCAGCATTTGTGACTTTACCATAAAAATAAAACTCTGCATCAGCCCAAATGGCCTCTGATCTATAAAACCGTGTAGAGGTATTAATCTTAACCTCATTAGTCTCTTCAAGTGATGTTTTTATGCTAAAATCATAATTTTTCTTTGCAGCAATATCTTGAATGTTTTCAAAAGCTTTAGCGGTGTTTAAATCAAGAAAATCAATATTTTGGTTTTGGTTAACTTGACCAATAATTGCATTAAAACCAATAATATATTGAATGGATGTTTTTAAAATGTGTTTTACGGATCCTTCTTCAATCTTGTAAGTTATGTTTGGTCTATCTTTTTTATCTCCAGGAAACAATAAGTTTTCTGCATTTTCAAGAATAGTAATAACCTCCCTGATATCATAATTATCAGGGGAAAGATCTAAGTTACCTTTAGACCCAGTTATTCTAATTTCTATGAAACCAATTTTTTCCACAATACAAATGTAATAAATTTCGTCTCCTGTAACCACTTTATGTAAGGTTATTTAAAGCTTGGTCAGTTATAAAAGGGTTGATTCATAGTTGTTTGTAGGAAACAGACATTTATTTTGGAGGTCTATAAGTAAATTTTTTACTTGACATGGATGCCATAATTTCCCCCTTTGAGTAGGAATAGAATGATAGTTTAGATTCTTGGATATTTCGCGTAAAGACGGTTTATTATTATTTCTACATAAAAGCTCTATAATATTAAGTGCTTTTTTTACATTATCAGATTTTAACCACTCTGATCTGATTTTCTTTTTTGTTTCAATACCAACAGTTCTGTTTTCTTTCCACCCGAAAGGGTTACCCAACTTTTTTGTCTTGCGAATTTCTTGTAAAGTTTTTGATGTTCTAAAACTTATGAGCTCTCTTTCATATTGAGCCATTACCGCAAAAATCCCAAATGTCAAAGTATTGAGCTCT
>JACCEA011714753.1_pt1 | contig 15900 bp, 12 predicted proteins | sample 7449851 | NCBI WGS metagenome assembly JACCEA01 (sample SAMN15323453, study PRJNA562643) | freshwater metagenome | isolation source: river surface water | place: USA:Blue River Watershed | collected 2017-08-18 | reverse complement strand
TTAAGGAAGTAATAGAACTGCCCATTAAGCACCCTGAGTTGTTCGAGTCACTGGGAGTTGCCCAGCCAAAAGGTGTATTGCTGTACGGACCGCCCGGAACAGGGAAAACTCTTCTCGCTCGAGCAGTTGCTCATCATACGGATTGTACATTCATTCGTGTGTCTGGTTCTGAATTAGTCCAAAAGTATATTGGTGAAGGTTCACGGATGGTGAGAGAGCTCTTTGTCATGGCTCGTGAAGCAGCCCCTACTATTATCTTTATGGATGAAATCGATTCGATTGGCAGTACTCGCATGGAAGGTGGATCTCAAGGAGGTGACAGTGAAGTGCAGCGAACTATGTTGGAACTGTTGGCACAATTGGATGGTTTCGAAGCTACTCAGAATATTAAAGTTATTATGTGCACAAACCGCATTGATATTCTCGACCCTGCATTGTTAAGGCCCGGACGCATTGATCGAAAAATCGAATTTCCGAATCCAACCGCTGTATCTCGTGCAGAAATTCTCTCCATTCACAGTCGCAGAATGAATTTATTGAGAGGAATTGATTTGGTAAAAATTGCCGAAAAGATGAACAATGCATCAGGAGCTGAATGTAAAGCTGTTTGTACCGAAGCTGGAATGTTTGCCTTAAGAGAGAGAAGAATTCATGTTACTCAGGAAGATTTTGAAATGGCCGTTGCTAAAGTAATGAAACGCGATGCTGAACAAAATACATCAATTGCTATGTTGTGGAAATAGTAAAATAATTGAACGATGAGCTATTAAATTATTCTTATTATATATACATCAAGTTTTGTACTTCATTTCTCCAAACATGTGCTATTTTTTTCGCGAAGGACTTGAATTCCTAACTCAGAGAGTTTTTGTAAACCTAGTAGGATGGTGAATGTGGATACTACATTCATTCTTCCTTTCTTCATCAAATCCATCAGTTGTGAATATGAAACATTCTTTTCGATCAGAATGTACTCTTCGTCATCAATCGGTTTTGGATTCAGAACTGAAGTGCAATCCAATGCTAGGTAAGGGAAAAAATGATTATTTGAGTATTTGTCGAAAGGCAGCCCAATTGTTGAATGTGATGTATTCCATAATGGGAACCATTTGTCAGATTGCAATTGTGCTTCTTCTTCCAATTCATATTGTGCCGATTGAAGTGGTGATGAGTGTTTCTGAAACTCATACATCCCAGCTACTGTTCCATACAGAAATTGTTCAGGACCAGGATGATATTCCCGAATCAAAGTGGTTGTAGAAGTATTTTGATCCCATGTGAAAACAACAACACTCAAATGCTTTTGAACAAGAACATCGTATGTGGCAAGTTTCCCGTTAGGAAGTTCAACCAATCGGCGGACAATATTGCGATAGCCTTCAAAGACGACTTCCTCTTGGATTGTAAGTCCTCTGTGCTTTTTCAAACCATTAAATTCTTCTCCTTTCGTGTATTTCGACTGATCGGTATCAATATCCCTCGAAGTTGATTGTAATCTCCTGAGGTTTCGGAAACCCAAGGGCTTAAGGCGGAATTTGGAGGGAGCAGCCAACCACATTACCACACAAAGAGTCAGCAATTCAAATGGTCGAATGATGACCATGCTCTCACTCTCTCACACACACACACAAACTCTCTCTCTCTTTCTTTCTTTCTTTCTTAGCTTTACGTCTTTCTTATGGCACAAGATATGGAATAGCACTGTATGGTGTGCTAGTGCTAGTGTGCTATGCTAGCACAGCACTGTAGTAAGGGACCGGCCCCTAACTAAGGCCTGCTGTTCTTATAGATTGGTGGGGAAAAAGCCGCTTTTTTGGGGGATTGATTACAATAATCTGCCTGGAATCTGCTGCTACAATAATAAATCTGCCAATACAACAATACCTGTTTGGTATTTATTGTTATTCAGATTCGCCATTAATTCTTGCTACGTATATTATCCAAAACATCCAAAACAGAAGTACAAAAATGCAATTTATTCGTGCAACCCCTATCATCCGCGAGGTTATCCAAACTCGTCGCTTTTCATCTATTACCAGTGATTTCAAGCATATTGGTATCGTCGGTTTGGTAATAACTCTCATATCTCATTATTATATGTATTCAACGCAATTATTATAGGGATTGATGGGACATGGAATCGCTCAGGTGGCTGCCCAGTCGGGCTTCAAGGTCACTGCAGTTGAAAGCAAAAAAGAAGCTCTTGATGTTGGAATGGGTAGAATTCAAGGATCATTGTCAAAAGTGATTGCAAAGGATGTGAAAGGTGGAAAATTTTCTGACGAACAAGGAAAGAACAAGTACAATGAGATCATGGGCAGAATTTTCCCCACCACAAATATTTCTGACACCAAGGATTGTGATTTAATCGTTGAGGCTATCGTTGAAAATGAACCCATCAAGATTGAATTTTACAAAAACTTAGGCCAGATTGCGAATCCGAATGCAATCTTTGCTTCAAACACTTCTTCTTTACCAATCACCAATATGGCAGTGGCGTCAGGTCGTCCAGACAAGTTTGTGGGTTTACACTTTTTTAATCCTGTTCAGATCATGAAATTGGTGGAAGTAATTAGAACCACTCACACCGATCCAGCGGTGTTCAACCGGCTCTTAGCATTCGGTAAAGATATTGGGAAAGTTACCGTCAGTTGCAAGGACACTCCTGGATTTATTGTGAACAGACTACTCATTCCATTCATGTCTCAGGTCAGATGGTGTTTTCGTTGGATTGTTTGATGTTTTAACTCACTTTTTATTAGGCCATGGCTATGGTCGACCGCAAGGATGCTTCGATCCCAGATATCGATGTTTCAATGCAACTTGGAACTGGACATCCAATGGGTCCATTGCACTTGGCTGATTATGTGGGTTTAGATACATGCTACAATATCCTGAAAGGTTGGAAAGAAGCATATCCAAATGATCCTGCCTTCATCATCCCAGAATGTCTCAAGCATAAGGTTACCAAGGGTGAATATGGACGCAAATCAGGTAAAGGTTTTTACGTATGGGAAGGTGACAAATTGGTAAAGCCAAATGAATAGCTTGTAACTTCGTAATATTTTGGATCCTAGTTAAGCTTCCTTTTCAGAAAGGTTGATATCAAACTTTGATTAATCTCCGACAAAAAAGAAGGAAAATATCCTCCCATATTTGGCACGTAACGGCGGAATGGGAACGCCGGCTACAAGTATTGTATTATTGTAGAACATTTTTACCAATACCCATATCTTTAGAGAACCTTGATAATGTTTTATTTTCCGATGGTAAGGAATGTCGGCAAGTAACCCTGGAAGCCTTTTGAAGGCATTTTCCTTCAGCCTTATTCCAAACGAACGACACGATCCAACTAAACCAGATGACAAGCAGGATGAGCTGCATGAAGATGAAATGGGCAGCCCAATAGCTATAATGGCTTATGATTTTCTGACACAACCTGAAAGCTCCAAGTATGCATTTTGGTGGAATGCATTTACTTCATTTTTGGTTGTAATCCGCATTATTGAAATTGGGGTGGAATCAGTTAATGGGCCCAACCAATATCACAACCGAAAAGTGAATCGTTCACGATACAATTTTCTATTCACAGATGAAGAGTATTTTCATGTTTACATCATGTGCTTCGTCCCATTAATCATTGATGGTTTTGCGAGGGTCGTTTTGATGGTATTGATGATGTGTGAGAGAGAGAATAAGGGATTGTACATAAAGTTCAAAAAGAACATGACAGAACGGATTTTGTTTGTGTCCGATACATTTGGATTATTGCCATTTTTTATATATGCTGGATATGTGCGACCAAATGATGTTTCCTTATCACAAGCTGCAAGAATAACTCTCCGTTTGATGGAGCTCTTCACAACCGGTCGTATTTTCAGAGCTGTCCGTCGATTCCCTGCGATTCGAGCTATTAGCGTTGCGTTGGGAAATGCTTTTGAACACTTGGTGCTACCAATCTTTTTCTTCTTTGTGTTCAACATAACTGCTGGCGTTTTTTTTTATTTTGTGGAACCCTGCTATGATGCTTCGTTGTGTCCATGGATCAATCTCTTCGAATCCACATTTTACGCAATTGTCACCATGACGACTAGTAAGTCCTTTTCTATATTGTGATAAGCATATCTTACAGCACTCTTCTTTCTTAGCTGGCTATGGAAACCAAGTTCCATCTTATGAATTTGGTCGTTTTGTTGCTTGCTGTGTTATGTTGTTCGGTGCTCTTTATTTGTCACTTCCTCTAGCGATTATTGGAAACGAGTATGACAAAGCGTGGTCAGCAATTCAAGAAGAACTAAGATCTAACGAAAATAAAAGTAGTGACCAAATTTTGAAAATTTCTCCAGAAGAGATGAAAGAAAATCAAGATCTTGAAAAGAAATTATCGTCCGGACCGTCATTGATGTCGATTCCCGAAAATTCCCAATTTCCGAATGTTTCCAATGTTGTGGTGACGAGGAAAATGAGTGAGATGGAAAGACGACAGACCATATCCCATATGGAGAAAAAGAAGACTATATCGAAATATTCACCTATTATTTTGTCACAGCAAATTCAAACGAAGCTCGCAACATTGATGAATGAAATCCAGTCATCGGGTTATCTTGGCAGGTCATCAATCACATCATTGTGTGAGGTAAAAGCATGGCTTCCCACTCTTCTCTTAAGTGTAGAAGAAGTTTTAAGATCAATATTTTTGATTTGTCACCGTGGTCAAGGTGGTCCAGATAAAGCACCACGTCGGTTTTCCATCGTTGGTGGTGGCTCTGGACTGAGAATGGCCAGTAGTGGTTCTGAAGGGAAGCAGGTCACCTTTAATAACCCTTTCTCCTCGACCGCAACAACGGGTATTTCTTCTGGCATATCTCCATCTTACCAACTGCCTTTTAGCGCCACTTCAAATAACTCTGTTACTTCAGACCCCAAGTACCAAGAAATGCTTGCAAAACTAAAGCTTTCTCCTGATGAAGATGATGATCACAGTCTGAGTAATTTTTCACTTAGCGATGAAGACGATGAAGATGGACATCATCATCACCATCATCATTTTGGCAATGCAACATTACCACCGCCTACAACCAAGATGACAGTTCATGAAGAAAGTAGTGATGATGAAGATTCCGTTAAAACAAGAGAAGATGAATGTGTAACCCAAGTCATTCCAGTTGCAATTCCCACAAATAAAGTGCATGAAATGCGTCCGTCTCAAATTTTAGCTTCGACTTCACATCACGATGATCATCATGATAGTGATTCTGGTAGTGAAAAAGGTGAACACCATCATCATGACGAACAACGCAAAACGAAGATTGATCAAAAGTTAAATGAACTTAGTAAGTTACAAGCGGCTGAAATGCCAAAAACACGAAAAAAACGAACCTCACTTTATGTGAAGCTTTTGCATGTTATCGGCGTTAGCGATAAAGAGAGTAGACGACGTTCCGTCTCTGAACAGTTTTTGAATCGAATGAAAAAAATTTCAGAAAACCCCGATAGTATAAGATCCCGAATATGGATCCTTTTGGAAATACCTCAATCCAGTAAAGAGGCGAGAGCGTTGCAGCTTTTGATTGTTGCGTTAGTGTGTTTAAGTATTTTTATTTTGTACACGCAGACCATCACATCTTTGTCCTTGTATGGAGAAAGCACCCACATCTGTGGGAAAACAGTTCAAGCGTATTGTTACAATAAAAATGATCCATCTGTTGACCCTGGTTGTTTCGTTCAAACTCCAGATGTTGGACCAAGTACAGATAAACTTTCGTATGATTGTGATCATGCTGGTTGCTTTGGTCAAGGTGTCAACTTCGGTGCGTTGTATACTAACATGACTTGTGTCAATGGAACGATATTACCTTTCCAAACAAAGTCAGAATTGGAATATACGTACGGTAGACCTTATCTGTTTACATCACGGGAGGAAATGCATCGCATCAATCCCATATGCACTCGACTTGAATGTATTGATAATTCGGCCAATTATTATGACGGTAATACCTTGTGGATTGCTGTAGAATTACTTACCAATATTATCTTTTCTATTGAATTAATTCTGCGAATTGTGGTTGCAGAATCCCTATATGCATATTGGCAAGACAAAATGAATTTATTCGATATATTTGCAATAATACCCTTTTATACAGAGATGTTTGGCTCCCTACGGTCTGGTGCAGAAATAGATTTTTCTATCTTATCTTCCTCACCAGAACCCATTTTCTTTGTAACAATGAGATCCCTCAAGGTATTCCGGCTTCTAAAATTGACCAGGCACTTTCGTGCAAGTAAAGTATTAACGGAGACCGCACATCGTGTATGGAAGCAAATTCTTGGTATGCTAGGATTGTTATGTTTTTTGGTCACATTGTTCTCGATTATCTTTTTTGAAATGGAACGAGGACGGAAGTGCTACGTTGGAGATGCAGGATGTGATGTTCCAGAATCTGTTGCTGATGTGGTTCATGTTGGTGATGTAATTTATATCAACAAGAATGGTGACCCCTCACAGTTTCCAAATGTTTTCTTCGGTGTGTGGTTCAGTTTTGTCACCCTAACAACAGTCGGCTATGGTGATATTGTCCCTGTCACTAACGGTGGTCAAGTAATGGCTATTTTCTTGATGCTTTCAGGGACGTTTTATATGGCAATGCCTCTAACAGCCGCTGCTTCCACTTTCTATACCGTTCACGAACAAGAAAAAGAAAAAGCATTGGAAGCGGCTGCAGCAAATGCAAATGCATCCCTAGAAGGTACAGCGATGGTGAAAACTAGTTCTGTGGCACCAGAGCCAGAAGATCATATTGTACGAAAATTGTCAGAAGAAGTTGGTAGTGATGGCAATGAAAAGGAATCTAGATTTACTTTCACAATGTCGGATCAACGGCTACAAATTAGTGTTCGATATTCTTTGTCTGAGATCAAGCAGTTTGAACAGGTTATTCAGCGAATAGTGGAGGAATTATATGAAAACCAAGATATTTGGCAGGTGCATGGTATCGGAAATGACAGTAGGTCTTTGGAATTAAAGGATAAGGTTACGCGTACTTGTAAGAGCTTGGAAGAAACTCTCGTAAATAGTGAACAAGAACTGATTGATTTACTCTTAAGGTATCACAGTCTGTTGCATGCCAAGCATAGTTGATGTCTTGATTGAAAAAATATGTAACAGGTAGAACCATTGATTTCAAACATTGTATCGTCTTAGGTAGTGTATTTGTGAAATGTGTGGTGGCCATGAATGAAGTGTCAAGCCTCGTAAATACCTTGGTATTTTTGTTTTTGTTTTGTTTTATTTGTGATATATAAAAATAGAAGTAATGGTGATAGATCTTGCTTAGGTTGATCAATGTTGTATATCAACAGCGTATAACAGAAGTTTGAAAGGTCAGGACAGTGCTGGAATTGAATCCGTGGATTAAGGTGCGCCTGTGCGGTGTGATTCCATCTATACCCAAGCGTGCAAAAAAATATTGTACAATATTGTAGTCCACCCTCTTTTGTGCATTTTAAAATAATAGAAGTTATACGTAGCAACGGATATGCTTCTGGAAATCCTTAATTTCTTCATTTGATTCCGTTGGGGATTGGATGGCGCTCTTACAGAAGTTGAAATGAACAACCCATTTAATGACATCCTAGAAGGTACCGCAACTCCAGCAAGAACCACTATACGACAAAATGGATTGGTTAGTACGCGGAATACAGATGGACCAAAAAATGTAAATGGTACCACAATGAATACAATAGAAACTTTGAACTCAAAATTGAAACAGTTGGGTGTGGAAGTTGAGGATCAAACCAATCCATGTTGTTTTCAACCTGATGAATGCACTGAGACTTGCTACTCCTTGCGTCCACTACCTTCTATACCGTTGAAATGTGGAAATGCCGATCCACATCAGTTGCACATGTTGGCAAATTCTGCTGAACATGATCAACGATTTGGGAAGTGTGAAGAAATCATTCCTGGAAATGAAATAGATAATATGATCAAAAAAGTTCAAGATAAAATAGATGAAATTAAACAGATCATTGGGGATTTTGATACATCTGCCATTATGGGAAAACTTCAATCACTAAGTCAAGCATCAATTAAAATGACACCATCAGCTGAAGTGGATACCATGAGCGATATTACCTCAACCAGTGCTGTAAGTCATTTGACATCGACCCATAGTGTCCATGACAATGGCCCCGAACGGTTGATTCAGTCCATTCAATCATGCAGCGACACTCCCACCCTCAATAATCTACATGATAATTTGGATCACTTTCATTCAGACGAAGCATTATCACCACACCGAGATACACTGGGGACTCTTCACGGGGTTCCTGTATCCGAACATTCCCACATTGATGAAATATCACCACTGAAATCGCCGTTATCAATTCAAGTAGAAGTCAGTGAGGATCCTTCTTCACCCCCAATGTCTCAAACCATCCTGCAAAGACAGCCATTCAGTCAACCGCATTGTTCGGAAAACAGGATCTCGACTTTAGCTGATCCCAACATTGCGTTGTTCAATCAGAGTGGAACTACCCGTACCCTATTCGATACCATCGGCTCAAATAATCGATTTTCCCAACGATATTCGGCTGGATTCAATATGAGAGCAAATTCAGTCAAACTTGGAAGTGCAGCGATGCAAGGATCTAACTTGAATGTAAGTGCAATGGGATCTCTAGAGTCCATATCGCCGAGACAACTTTTCCCAACCATCAAGAAAGAGCCTTCTTTTCATATCTTGACTCCTAGTAAACAAAGCAGCAATTGTTTAAGAGATATTGGTACATCTAAAAGTCCCCCATTCGCAGAATTTAATGTCGTAGGGATTCAATCATTGATTTTGGACGGTGGTCCATCTTTTTCAGACACAAATTCTCAAATTAGTGAAGTTCTCTATGCATGGCCTCAGTTTGAAGACGGGACATCTTTAATTGTGGACAACATTCCTGAATACATTTTTCCGCAAGGAGCAAAATTGTCTCTGATGACATTATCAGAATACAAGAGACAATGTAAACGGCACTTCTTTGAGCCAAAACACAAAATTCTTCAATTCACTGACAGCGCAAATCGAATATATCACGCATATTTGTTGATTGTAAATGAAGTAGTAGAAAATCCTTCTCGGATATTGATCCAGAAACTACTTCACGTGCATGAATTGAATCTTGCGGCAGAAACAATCTTGCGATATTTTCGTCACTACCAAGTACGGAAATCGACATTAAGGTCCAGAACGATTCGACCATCGATGAAAGGAAAAGAAGGAAATGCTCAAGATTATCTACGTAATTCTCTCGAGGGCACTCAAACAGTCATGACAGATTTAAGCTTGGAAGGACTAGACAAGAATGTAAAGAATCCTACTGTTAAAAGGCCGAAATCTAGAATAAGAACATTTGTTTCATCTGCTTTGAAACCAATAAAAAACACTTTGATAGGCAAGAAGGCAACATCATCGAAAGGAAATATTGTCAATTCTGAAGTCCAGAATCATTTGCAAAGGAGTGTGGATATCAACGATAGCAAATCTTTTGGACGAGTTCAAAGTGTTCCCGTCGACAGATGCCTCTCTCAATTTACTGATGACGAATTAGTCCAGTTCGCTCCTGATAGTGACCCTACAATAGTATCAAAGAAGAAGCGCAGTTATTCTGCTCCCGATTGCTCGTTGATGGTAGTGGGGGCTCAGTCGAAGATTTTGTCGCAAGGGGGTGCGGACATTGGAAGTAATGGTGTTCTAACCTTAGAAACCCATGCAACAATTACAACCGTTCCTGGATCCATCTCATCAGCCCCAACTCCTGTTTTATCTCAAATGGGACGTTCTCAATCCAGCGAATCGGTACCATCTGAGATTGTGGACACTCCATTCCCTAGCTTTTATACAGATTGTTCCCTAACCAATTACCCTATCGACGACCACGCCCTTTCCCCAACATCCTGTAGTAATATGTCCTATCCAATTTCACGATTAGCTCAATTCCGCGAGAATATGGAGCATTACCAAGACAGGGTAGTTATCCAGGAGAAAGCGTTTTGTATTCTCAGTGAAGCACCTTCACCGCTACTATTTTTCAAGGTTATCCCCTGCATATTTTGTTGAATTTGTATCTTATCGTAATTGTTGTAGATACTACAAGCTATAGTTGAAGTTGAGCAGAGGAAAAAGGGTTCAATAGCTATGGAAAGTGAACGTGTAGTGGATAATATACTCGAAGGACGAAGAAAATACCAACTAAGAGAGCATGAATTTATAACTAAATTTGTATCATTCATTCACAATCAAGATTTACAATTGCTCATGAAAAAGCTACAAAAATCGGATATAAATTTGGCTTGTCATCCCCTAATTCCTTCTTTAATCATTCCCAAGAAGCCCCCTTCTCTCGCAGTAAGTTTGTATTCTGTTGTCGTCGATACTATTCTTTATATGAACTGGCTTAGGAATGGACGGTGGGAATGCTCTTTTCATTTTTGCCTGTGGAAGTTATTCTCCACGTTCATTCCTTACTTCTGGTTGAAAAGTCCTTGATTGTTATTGGCCGTGATACCACATTGACAACCATAGTAACAACTGCGTTTGTTCATCTATTACTACCGTTAAAGTGGGCGGGTATCTTTGTTCCGTTGTTGCCTCCGCTGGCTTTAGAAGTTTTGGATGCACCAATGCCATACATCATCGGGTTGGATATACCTGGAGTATATGGGAAGGATGCGACCAAACGTCCTAAGTTGCCTGTTTCGGCGGCGGCGGCAATAATTTATATGGACGACTTTTTGGATTGTCCTCATTCTTATCACCAAAAGCAAGAACAGTTTAAACAACATGTGGGGGATATAGTTGTTGAGAAATTCGAATCGCTCTCTTCCATATTTGGCAGCGCTCCATCGACTTTGAGTCAAAGAAGCCCCATGAATGCATTTTTATCTCGTCCGACAACGTTGAGTAATGCAACCGTAGTGGAGTCAACAGATAACTTCAGTATTTTCAAGACGTATTATAGAGAGTGTTTGTACTTCGAAACGCCGCTGTTGATGGAGGTTGAGTTGCTACCAATTTTCCCAGCAGTATCGACATCGCAAGTGACTGCTATTGACAATACGGCTATGGTGCTGAAACCATTATTAGCGCAGCTAAAGTGCTTGGCAAGACAATTTAAGTGGCAATGTGAGCATTGTGGATTGCTCCAAAATAGTCCATTTGGAAATATTGGGTCGTCCCGTGGGAAAAAAATTTTTGGTTCTGCTTTTGATCGGGGTTCAAATAGTTGTACCCCTTCTTGTGTCGATGAAACCATGCCTCATGAAGTTTTCGTGAAGTGCGCATTGATGGATTTTGATCCTGTCATTTATCAGCCTGTTCGTGAGATTCTCAGTATTTTTCATACCTACAATGAAACATACACTGGAGGTGTATTATCAAGTACCTATGGGTGGCAAGATATTTGTCACGAAGATCTGTACTCTCGAGCATTGGTTGTTGATGCGGAAAAAATTATGGATCCGTTGCGTCAGCGTATATGCATCCAAGAACATGTTTTGAGAACTCAAATGTTTGCAATGATGCTGGATAGTCAATTCGCATCGTATTTACAACTTCGAAACCCCAGAAGATTTATATATGATTGGTTACAGTATCGCTATCGCAAAAAGAATCCTATTGGCACCACTGAAAAGACCATAAAGAGGCATTCTATAACAAAAACACCCAGAAAGAACAGAAGTGTTCCATTTTTCAAATGAACAATAGAAGTTGATATATACGTTATGACGGTTGAATGCCTTGTTACATACACTGTCAGAATCCTCCAATATTTATAGATGTGGTAACCTTTCAGTATGATATTTTTGAAGAGCTGTTTTGGTTTTCGAGTTTTTAGTATTTTTATTTATAAATTGTGTATACTATATAAATATCCTTGTAGAAATGAGAGTATATGTGTATGGATGGATGGGGAAGCAAAGCTAGCATTTTGTGTATGATTAATGATGATCGACATATTACGAGAAGATGTTGACATAGTAAATAGAAGTAATACTTACTGCTGCTGCTGTAAGTCTGCTCCAAACTAGCCGTTACGCCGCCATGTTTTTTTAAATATGTATTAGCAAATCCAAAATAGATGTGGGATGGTATTGTAGTAATTAAATTACCTTAAAAAAGTAATTTTATTGAAGATCATTTGCGATTTGTTATTATTAATAATAAAACTATCATATTGATATTTTCTGTTCAACATGGAGAATCTCGACAATCCAAACAACAGATTCAAATCATTAATTCAACCAATCAAGGATTTGGCATCAAATTGGGATATTGACATTGCCGAAAGTCTGAATGACTATCTTGAAGAATTAGAGTCTCTACGTATCTCCTTGGATGGAGGTCAAACTCAATTGAACTTTGCCGAAGCGGCTTTGCTAATTCAAGGCAGTACGGCAGTTTATTCAAAGAAAGTAGAATACTTGCATCAACTAGTTTTGAAGTCTCTAGAATATATTACAAACAAAAAATCTTCTAAAGAAAAAGATACTCGTTTAACGAATAGCACGAATGGAAATTCTGATGGAGTCGATATCAGTGGTGGATTGGATGACGATGATCTGCTGGAATTTGGAAAAGACATCAGCTTCCTTCTTCTCGATCATGTGGTAGAGGCAGGTCAAAATATAGATTTAAAGACATTGAATAACAATTTAAATCCAGATGGAAAACGATATTCCACCGAATCGGTAATAATGCTCATTTATTTTGTGATTTCCATATTATTTTACCCCTGGTTTCACATTTCTAGGGTCGAAATTCAAATAACGCGACCAATATGTCTCGTGTATCGATATCACTAATGCATTCAATGCTAACTGAAGACCATGGTACAACATCTTTGAAGCTTGCATCCTCCTTTATGGATAATAATGGAGCACTTTTGCTGGGAGGATTTCGTCCTTCATTTGCTAAACCTACTGCAGCCTTAGATAGATCCTTGGCAGATGTTTCTGCAATTGGAGTGATCAATATGTCCCGAGAAGATCATAACATGAGCATGAGTCGAATTATCCCTGAGAGCGAGCAATATGATGAGCCGCAGTTGGCCACAGAGGATGTCGTAGTTGAGAACTACTACGATTCGGAAGGAGATCATTTCATGGATTATGGTGGAGATCATCAAGAAATCGATGAAGAAACAAAAGTTCCATTGACAGTGTCTGCTAATCTTACTAATGATCCGACTATCGTAGCCGTACATCCGGTGAATCAACTCCCGAGTGTCAACGGAATTCCTTCAATGCAACAATCAATGCAGTCCAGCAAGAAGAGCGTCTCTGCACCTCAACAGAGAACATATGTTATGTTAGATCCACACGTAGTTGTTCCTGGTTCACGTGCTGCGAGGAAAGGGCGCCCATACAAGATTCCGCCAGCTCTTCTTGATTCAACATACGAATTAGACTATCCTGCCACGGTTATTCAAGATTTAGAGAGCAAAAGTATCCTATGGACAGGTGCTGTCCCTACACGTGGTCTATCAAATCTTGCACTTCTTCCTCTATTGAAGTTGAAGCGAAAATTGCACCGGAAAAGGCTTGATGAGGCAGAGAAAAAAGGAGATTTTGAGTACATTGCAAATCAATCGATGCAAAAACATCTTTGGGAAGAGCCTCAAACAGGCTTGGATGATATTCAGGATGATGTTGGACATGACGATCAACTTGCGGTTGAACATCAAGAAGAACAAGAGATGGAGATCATGTATGGTGCAAATGATTTCGGTGATGTAGAATATGATGTATGTGTACATGAAGATGAGAAATTTGCCGTTCCGGGGATGGGTCCAGATGATCAATACTTTGCCGAGGAAGAATTGGCGAGAAGAGTCGATGCAGCATTAAGCGAGGATCTTCATCGCAACAACGGCCAGTCCTACGAGATGATTTGCAAACAGTATATTGAAGGATTCCACCGTGGTGCAAATGCATTTGCGCGGTACGTTATACTTTGTTTTCAGAATTCATGTCCTGTCAGCTAATAGTATTTTACTGTTGATTTTCTTCCTCTTGTGATGTTTTTTTCGTAATCCTTCTCCCAGAGAGACCCAATTATCGAAGCGTGTGACAGAATGGACAATGAAGTTAGAGCCCATCCTTCAAGCGCAGGAAGATGCGACACCCTTTGATATTCATGATTATTCGGGAAGGGTATTAAGGACTGTGGATCATGTAATTAGTGAGCACCAGGACGAAAAGCGTGCAAGATTACCCAATGAAATTGAGAAAGTTTCATTTAGTGAAGTAGTTGAAGGTGAGAGCAGCGCAGAAGTATGTCGAATGTTCCTCGCTTGTTTACAACTTGCCAACTTGGGTAATGTCATTGTCGAGTCAAATATCAACAAAGACGGTACCGTGACAAACAATGATTTCTCACTGCGATTGATAACCACTGCAAAGAAGCAAGATATTGAGAGCTTTCGCGCACCATCAGTGCATACACCTGTAGGTGTTGCAGATAAGGATGAAGAAAACGAGATGATATCGACGAATAAATTGTCGATTGGCGCCAAGAGCAAAAATAACGGGAAAGGGAAGGTGAGGATCACTTCTGTAAAATCCAAACGAACCAATGCGGTCACTAATGTATTGTGAAATTCTCGAGATGCTTGGGAAAGTTACAGTTCAAAAACTATATTTACGTTGATACGTTGCTCTTGATTAGTTGATTGAGTAGTATTTGTAATTGGTTGAATGTATTATCTCAAAACGGTCTGGATTCAAATGTATTCCATTATGTTTAAGGCTGAAGTCTTTTTAATGTCCATACAACATCCTGATCTTGACGTTCAAACACTAAACGATCATGCAATCGACTTTCACGGCCCTTCCAAAACTCAATACGACTAGGGACCAGCCGAAAACCTCCCCAATGAGGAGGTCGTGGAATCGAGTCCACACCTTCAAATTGCTTCATAACGGCGTGTTCTTGTTCTTCTAATTCTTTCCTGCTATTAATTTCTTCACTCTGATGGCTTGTCCAAGCACCAATTTGGCTAGTTCTTGGACGGCTCTGAAAATATGCATCGGATTCAGCCTCAGAAACCTTAATAACGCTACCTTCAATACGAACTGAACGTTCTAAATCTCCCCACCAAAATGTCAAAGCTGCATATGGGTTAGTAAAGAGTTGATTTCCTTTCCGTGATTGATAATTTGTGTACCAAACAAATCCATTCTTATCAAATGCCTTTAACAAGACGTATCGAGCGGACGGTCGATGTTGTTCGTCGCAAGTCGACAGACACATAGCATTGGGTTCCAACACTTTCGATTCAATGGCTTCATTCAACCAAGATTGGAAGAGTGCAAATGGTCCGCTTTCAACAATATGCGTTTCTTCAACCAAGCCTTGACGAGAATATTCCTTACGTAGGTCAGCAACTCCACTGCTCACCAGCGTGCGGGTCTTACCGTACACTACCCCTTTCAATCCTCCCAGACGACGAAGAAAAGCCATGGTTAGGGGAGTGCTGGCGGTAAACAAGAGAATCTTGACAATGTCTTGCATAGCTAAAATTTTGCATCTATTCTATTGTACAACCAAACAAGAAGGTACACACCCCCAGCAGGCGCCAGCAAGCAGCGCAAGCAGGCGCACCACGTCAGACCGCTTCCAGATTATGGATTAGTTAAAGAGCAGTAAACTAATAGAATAGAAGTATTTGATATTTAATATTAAGTTAAATAAACGAGCACCAAAAATACTAGTATAGAATAGCATACAAAACTTAATACAGAAGGGAAGAGAATGCAGCGACTCCAGCACGAATCCACTCTTCTTGATCAGATTTGCCGTCATTGTTGATGATATCCGTCCTATTAGATGGTACCTCAATCCACATAAT
>JACCEA010039661.1_pt1 | contig 15901 bp, 17 predicted proteins | sample 7449851 | NCBI WGS metagenome assembly JACCEA01 (sample SAMN15323453, study PRJNA562643) | freshwater metagenome | isolation source: river surface water | place: USA:Blue River Watershed | collected 2017-08-18 | reverse complement strand
GGAAAATACAATGTTCCATTATAGTTACCTTTAAACACAGTTCCTCCAAGCCAATTCCCATCACCTGCTATACCTAAACTTGTTATATTAATTGGTAATGCAGGCCCCAAACCTCCGTTAGAATTGGCTACTTGAGTACCTCCTGAAGTTAAAGAATATCCATTAAATACATTTATTCCATTTTGCTCTAAATCTGTCCACCAAGATCCATATGTCTTGCATTTGTCCAAAGACTGTAAACCAACATTAGGATTGAGAAATTGAATTACCAAATCTCCATTATTACCGCTAATATAAGATGGGTCTGATTGGTCTTTTATAGCTATATAAACTTGTGTTAATCCGGTTGAAAATGTGCTGTTTTTATTCGGAGAAACTCCAGCACCTTGCGCTTTATGAGTTACACCATTTAAAGTAAACTCAAATTTCCAGTTAACGTCCTGCGGTTGTGGATTGCTTGGATTACAACTAAATAACAAACCTAATGACAGAATAATGAATATAATTTTCATGATCTTAAAAAAATCTTACAACTTAAAAGTCAAACCAAAATTGGCAACAGATAAACCGTATCCAACTTCCACGTATCCGCCAACATTGTCAGAGAACATGTAACGTGCACCAGCAAAAATTTGATATCCTAGTGGTGTTCCCAATGACACATTGTAATTTGCCTCGTTGAATGAAGGATCACTTGATGTCCATTTGTACCCATATTTTAAAAAACCAAGTCCTACTCCTAAATATGGATCAAATTTATCGTTGCGGACTGAAAAATGGTAAGCACCTCTTGCCATAATAGAAAGAGTTGACCATCTGTAAGAATAATCATAATTAGATGCGTCAAGCCACTTCCCACCATAACTGGAATAAGAAACTGCTAAACCTAGTCCAAAGCGATCAGTTATTGCACGCTCAAAACTAACATACGCCGGACCGAATCCGGAGAATTTATACCCACTGTTTGTTTGGTACCCAGATAGCAACCTACCATACCCCAATCCAAGTCCATAACCGACTTGTAAAAAATTGTTTTCCTTTTCAAATGCCTGAGCATTTACTTGTTGAATCGATATACAAATCGACAGAATAAATAGAATTTTTCTCATAATATAAATTTTAATTAGACAAATATAAAATAAAAACATAAACTAATCATATATGTTTAGTTAAAAAACTAAATTCATTAGGAATTTGGCAGACATGGACAAGTCTGAATTCAATAAGCGCTTAGGATTGTTGATTCGCAAAAAGCGGATTGAAAAAGGGTTAACTCAATTAGAGCTAGCTGATTTAATGAATTTAGACTATCAATACATCTCGCGTATAGAACGAGGACTTATATCCCCCACTCTTTTTTGGGTAACAAAATTATCAGAAGCTTTACATATACATTCCTCGGACTTTATGCATGAATTCGAGGAAACAATTGATTAGGTTAATCACTCCTCCTTAAACCAGCCCGCGTACATTTTGTAATTGTTAGCAATGCGCTGCACTTCGCCGGCAAATAATTCAGGTGAAAGGGTTTTCACTTTTTTGGCAGGAACACCGGCATAAATACTCCACGATTCAACGCGCGTGTTTTCTGTGAGCACGGCACCTGCTGCAATGATGCAATTGGACTCGATGTGGCAATTATCCATCACAATGGCTCCCATGCCGATCAATACGTTGTCTTCAACCGTGCAGCCATGAACGATCGCATTGTGACCCACCGAAACATTGTCACCCAAGTTGACCTTGGTTTTTTGATACGTGCAATGCAATACGGCGCCATCTTGAATATTCACTCGATTGCCCATGCGAATCGAATTCACATCGCCGCGTACCACTGCATTGAACCAAATGGAACATTCGTTACCCGTGATTACATCGCCCACTATTGTGGCATTTTCAGCCAACCAACAATCTGATCCAAATTGCGGTGTGTTTCCGTTACATGATTTGATTAAAGCCATAAATCAAAAGTATAAAAAAAGCCGTTCATAACGAACGGCTTCAATGCGATATAGAGTGTAATTAGACTATTTTACTGCGTCAATAACTGCTTTGAACGCTTCAGGATGGTTTAAAGCCAAATCTGCAAGCGCTTTGCGGTTTAATTCAATTCCAGCTTTGTGTACAGCACCCATAAACTGAGAATAGCTCATTCCGTGTAGTCGAGCACCCGCATTAATACGAGTAATCCATAACGAACGGAAATTACGTTTCTTTTGCTTACGTCCTACGTACGCATAACCAAGTCCTTTCTCGATTGCATTCTTAGCAACGGTCCAGACATTTTTTCTTCTACCAAAGTAACCTTTGGCAAGTTTCATCAAGTTTTTTCTCTTAGCTCTTGATGCTACGTGATTTACTGATCTAGGCATAATTTTACGTTTTTTGACAAGGAGTGTTCGCCGGGCGAATCTTAGGTACTCATTATCGGGTTAAACAATTTAAACCAATTGCAATTTACTTCATGCAAAGTTGCAATTTCACATTGGAGATATCAGCTCCATGAACTAAACCGGCGTGAGTCAAGTTTCTTTTACGTTTTGTAGCCTTTTTCGTTAGAATGTGGCTTTTGAACGCATGTTTACGCTTGATCTTACCAGTACCAGTGATAGTAAAGCGTTTTTTCGCACTGGATTTGGTTTTCATTTTTGGCATTTCCGTCAATTTTTAGATTAACTCTCTATATCAGCTTCTTATTTATAACTCTTATTTCTTTTTTGGATTGATCATGATAATCATTTTCTTTCCTTCCAATTTCGGTAATTGTTCAACAGCACCTACGTCTGCAAGTTCTTGTGCGAACTTCAACAACAATATCTCACCTCTATCTTTAAATACGATGGTTCTTCCTCTAAAGAAAACATACGCTTTCACTTTGCTTCCTTCCTCTAGGAATTTACGGGCATGTGCTAATTTAAAATTAAAATCGTGATCATCCGTGTTAGGACCAAAACGAATTTCTTTTACAACAACCTTACTTTGTTTGGCTTTCAATTCTTTTTGCTTGCGTTTTTGGTTGTATAAGAATTTCTTATAGTCCATAATTCTACAAACAGGAGGAACCGATGTAGCAGCGATTTCAACCAGATCCAATTCTTGCTCTTCAGCCATAGCCAAGGCTTGACGAATAGATAAAATTTGAGGTTCTTCACCATCCTGAACTAGTCGAATTTCAGAAGCGGTAATTTTATCATTTATCTTATGAAGCGCTTCTTCTTCTCTTTTTACAAAAGGTTTTCTGTTGTTATTTCTCATTCAAATTTAAACTGTTACGCTAATTCTTTTTCTATTGCCTGCTGCACTAAAATCGCAAACGCTTCCGCTGTCATTGACCCTTTATCACCCTCACCTCGTTGACGCACCGAAACTTGATTCATTTCCACTTCTTTCTCCCCTACAATCAACATAAAAGGAACCTTTGCCATTTCAGCGTCACGGATCTTTTTACCGATTTTCTCATTACGATCGTCTACGAATCCGCGAATATCGGAAATATTTAGCAATTCAGAAAGTTTTTCAGCGTAATCATTGAATTTCTCAGAAATTGGCAAGATAGCAAATTGCTCAGAAGAAAGCCAAAGTGGGAAATCGCCCGCACAATGTTCCAATAAAACCGCCACAAAACGTTCCATCGAACCAAAAGGTGCACGATGTATCATTACCGGTCTGTGCTTTTGATTATCTGCACCCACATACTCTAATTCAAATCGTTCAGGCAAATTATAATCTACTTGAATAGTACCTAATTGCCATTCACGCCCTAAGGCATCCTGAACCATAAAATCCAATTTTGGACCGTAAAATGCAGCTTCACCATACTCCACCACTGTTGGCAAGTTTTTCTCCGCTGCAGCCTCGATGATTGCTTGTTCTGCTTTCACCCAATTTTCTTCAGAACCAATGTATTTCGATCTATTTTCTTTATCTCGAAGAGAAATTTGAGCTTTGAAATTTTTGAAATCCAATGTTTTCAATACATATAAAACGATGTCGATTACGTTTTTAAACTCTTCTTTCACCTGGTCTTGTGTACAGAAAATATGCGCATCATCTTGTGTAAACCCACGCACCCGCGTCAAGCCATGAAGCTCACCGGATTGTTCATATCGATATACAGTTCCAAATTCTGCAAATCGAGCCGGCAAATCTTTATACGATCTTGGTTTTGATTTGAAGATTTCACAATGATGCGGACAATTCATTGGCTTCAAATAGAACTCCTCATTGGGATCTGGTGTTCTAATCGGCTGAAATGAATCTGCACCGTATTTCTCATAATGTCCAGAGCAAACATACAATTCTTTATTCCCAATATGCGGGGTAATTACTTGCTGATATCCCGCTCTTTTTTGAGCTTTTTTCAAGAAATTCTCTAAGCGTTCGCGCAAAGCAGCTCCTTTTGGCAACCACAATGGCAAGCCCTGACCCACTTTTTGCGAAAAAGTAAACAACTCTAACTCTTTACCCAATTTACGGTGGTCGCGTCGTTTAGCTTCCTCTACTTTAAGTAAATACTCCTCTAATTCGGCTTGCTTTGGAAAAGTAATCCCATAAATACGAGTTAGCTGTTTATTTTTTTCATCTCCACGCCAGTAAGCCCCGGCTATTGCCGTTAATTTGACTGCTTTGATAAAACCGGTATCCGGAATATGCGGGCCGCGACATAAATCAGTAAAATTTCCTTGTGTGTAGAAGGTGATTGTTCCGTCCTCCAATTCAGATAATAATTCCAACTTGTATGGATCTCCTTTCTCTTCGAAATAAGCAATAGCCTCTTTTTTAGAAATTTCTTTTCGAATGAATTGCAATTTTTGTTTTGCTAATTCTTTCATTTTGGCTTCAATCTTTTCTAGGTCTTTTTCACTAATGGAATGATTTTCAAAATCGATATCATAATAAAATCCATTGGTAACGGGAGGCCCTATGGCTAGTTTAATTCCTGGGAAATGAAATTCAAGTGCTTCAGCCATTAAGTGAGCAGACGAATGCCACATGGTAGACCTACCTTCTTGATCATTCCAAGTTAGTAATTGTAAAGAAGCATCCTCTGTTATAAGCCGATTGGCATCTATAACTTCACCATTTACTTTAGCTGCTAGCACATTTCTTGCCAATCCTTCTGAAATACTTTTTGCCACATCCATAGAAGAAATAGCAGTTTCGTACTTTCGAATAGATCCATCAGGTAGCGTAATATTAATCATGAATTTTGATTTGAAAATGAGAGCAAAGATAACGAAATGATAAGGTTAATGCAATTTAAATAAACAAAAAAAGGAAGCAATGCTTCCTTTTTCAATAGTAGAGAGTACAGTTATTATTTTGATATTCTGCTTTCAAGTAATTCGTTGTATTTTTCCAACATACGTAAATACTTGTTTTTCCAATAATCAACTGATTGAGTATCTCCGGTAATTGAACCAGATTCCTCCAGATTCGTAATAGCCGCAAAATTTCTATAACGCTTTAACTCAACGATATCTTCTGAAAAGTCATGATGAATAATCTTACCGATTTCCAAAATGTAATCAATAGATAAATTGGGGTTTTCAAAAGCATTGTAGATCCATCTTCGGCTTCTACTTAATTTTTTGGTTAGTTTAGTCAGTGGTATCCCACTCTCCCTAACCGCTTTTTCTAAAATTTCTCCTTTGTGCTGCATGTGACAAAATTCAAAAATTTGATGTAAATAAAAATAACCTTTTAATGTATTATAGTGTGAAATTACTTTGTTTAAATCCAAAAAATAAAGAACAGTAAGAATTATACAATATTTTTATTTTTTTGATATTCACAGACCTTACAAAAACACAACTGCAATATAAATGCAGTACTATTATCCGTTTTATCTCCGAATAAAATTTACACTTTTATACAAAACATTTCATTCCATATACCCTTGCCGATTGTTAATTCAAAAATTTAAATTGATTTTTCTTGACAAATTTCAATTAATAATCCTTCGGTAGATTTAGGATGTAAAAACGCAATCATTTTATTATCAGCACCTTGTTTCGGAGATTGATGAATGAGTTCAAATCCCTCTGCTTTCAAACGGTCAATTTCTTGCTCAATATTATCTACTTCAAAAGCTACATGATGAAACCCTTTATTTTTTTTCTCCAAAAATTTGGCAATTGGGCTCATGGGATCGGTCGCTTCTAACAGTTCAATTTTACTTTCTCCCATCTGAATGAAAGCTGTTTTTACGTATTCTGATTCAACAATTTCTGTTTTATAACATGCTGCACCAAAGAGGGTTTCATACACAGCTAGTGATTTCTCCAGGTTCTCAACGGCAATACCGAGGTGTTCAATTTTTCGAAACATATTAGTTTTTTATAAATTTTTCAGTGGTATTATCAAAATTCAAGTAATATAAGCCATTCACCAATTTTCGACAATCAATTTTCGACCCTTTTCCGCTTTTTAGGATATTTCCATATGCATCAAAAATCTCATAATAAGATTCTACCTCTACCCCATTTGATTTCAAACTGATAAAATCCTTTACTTTAGTTGGACTTTTTGTTACCTTTCCAACTGTTGAATTAAAATACACAGACTTAGAGGAACGCTTTGACAAGGTATTATCTATCTGCGAGACGCGCACCTCATTTTTACCCGAATGTGGTGTTAATTTAAATGTGTACGCATTCACCCCGGCATCACCCTCCCCTTGAACTTCACCCACACTCACCCATTTATCCCATTTATACTGTTCAATTATGTAATTCAATTTACCTGTTTCGCCAGACGTTGACCAAGACAAATCACCAGAAGCACTAGCAGAGATGGATGTAACAACAAAGGTACTTTTCGGCAGGAGCACTTCAGGATTTAATATCTTTGGCAAACAATCATCCCCATGATGTATCACTAAAAAAACAGGTTCTCCCACCGTCATTTTTAATGCCGACAGATTTACTGTTATCGAGGATGAATTTAATGAAACAGGCATAATATCTCCATTCACATAGATTTTAGTGATGCAAAATCCAAATCCACTCCCATCATTGGGATTATAAATAAAAATATTCTTTCCTTGAAATTTCCCTTCAAGTGAAAGTTTACCTGCTAACAATGGCGAGGATAAAAACAACGAAAAAAAAACGAATACCAATGAATACCATTTCATATCAATCTCTTAAGTTAATTCCAAAAATCCCAGGTAATCCCCAATCTAATTTGCAAAGGAGAAATGGGATATCCTTTCACCGTTTGTATCATACGATTATTCCAAAAATACCCAATATTCTCAGCTCGAGCAAAAAATCGAAAGCCTTTCACTTCAAACCCCGCATAAAAAGATAGATCAACAAATCCTTGTTGCTTTTCTGTTAATTGATTGAATAAAAAAACGTCTAACAACGGTAAAAAGCTCATCCTGCCAAAAGCTCCCACCCATTGCGGTTCGATTCCAATAAATGAAACTAATTTTTTATTTTTAAAAATACCCCCTTTCAATCCAATTCGAGCCTTAGCCAGGTGGGTTGGATAAAAATTTAATGAGGTAGGTTGAAACGTTAGGCTATATAACGGATGAAATGAAAATCCTTTCCAATTAAAATCCACAGAAACATCAAATTTCAATAGCTGAATGGATGTAAAAAGATCATTTCGCCATTGTTGCCCATCAAAAAAGTAAGGATTCTTCAATAAAATATGAGCACCACTGATTTGAACTTCATGTCGACCGAACGAATAGTTGGCTTCAATGCTCATATTGTTTTTAAACTGAAGGAGATAATTCGATAATTGATAATAAACATTATTTGCTGAATAATGCCGCTGAAACAATTCAGGCAAGGAATTTTCTATGGCCCAATCACCCTGAAACTTCCATTTTTTTGAATCAACTGAACCACGAATCAAATTTTTCCAAGCGTTGGATCTCCCAAGAAAATAGTACTCGAATGCCTGTTGAAACTGAAGGTTTTTTGACTTATAATGCATCGTTTCAACCAGACCAAGCTCCAAGGTGTCTCTATAAATTTGATTGTTGCGGTAATTCCAAAATCGTTGATTTACTCCGGCATTTATTTTAAACGTTCCGCGCGAATAAAAAGCCCCTACTTGATTTTCTACGGTACTCATTTGAACATGGTCCCTTGTTTCACTGCTATCATAGTAAATTGCAGAATACAGTGTGGATAAATCTCCGGTTTCCGTATACACCCGATTTTTCGAGTAAAACGAATTAGAAAGATACACTCCCATATTCCATAGAGAGTCTTTTCGAACAATAAAATGATTTACCCAATTTAGTTGAACCTCCTTATTAGAAGAAAGTGCATCCGCTTTGTTTACCGGAATCAAACCCAGTGAATAAGTAAACGGCAACGAATCAGCAACAATACCACCATTCCAAGATAGATTTCGAGTTATAAATCGGCTAGAAAGCAAAGAATGAATTGACTTTGCCTTTTTTTGTATTCGTATTAAAATATCTCGATCTTGATATCCACTATTCCTTAGTATTCCCGACGATTGATTATTCAAAAAATCTAGATTAAGCACTAACCCTTTGTTAAATGCCTGTGAATATTGAACTTTTGTAAACTGAAAACCTGAGGAACCAAATGCATATGCAAATGAAATGTGAGGCAAGGATGTATACCGCATGGAATTAATCTCCTTTGACCGATAAAGGTTTCCACCCTGAGACAACAATTGAATAGGAGAGAATAAAAACTGATTTGACCCTGCATAGCCAAAGCTTCCCATGGCGAATGAAGGAAGCAAATCGACATTCCTTAATTCTCCCGTTCCTTTATACCCGGCTTTTAAGGTATCCAAATCGGTAGCTAAATTGACTTGTGATTTACTAAATTGGATAGAACAAAACAAAAATAGCGCTGCAAAACAAGCTTTCAGAGGAGATGATTTTATTCCGAAAATGGATATCACAGGATTCATAAAACAAACATAACAAAAAAAGGGGCTCAAGAGCCCCTAAACTTTATTAATAACGATTAATTACAATGCGTTAATATGCAACTGTAGACCTGATTTAAGGTTACCAGCTTTATTTTTATGAATAATGTTTTTCTTAGCTAATTTATCTAACATACCAGCAACGGTAGAAAACAACGTTTCAGCTTCTTTTTTATCTTTCAAACTTCTCAATTTACGAACAGCATTACGAGTTGTTTTATGCTGATATTTATTGATAAGACGTTTTGCTTCATTTGAACGAATTCTTTTAAGAGCGGATTTATGGTTTGCCATTTTTAAAAAATTGTATTTAACATTTCTACAGTAGCCCATAGGAGAATCGAACTCCTGTTTCCAGGATGAAAACCTGGCGTCCTAACCACTAGACGAATGGGCCAAAATAACTTTGGTAGCCCATAGGAGAATCGAACTCCTGTTTCCAGGATGAAAACCTGGCGTCCTAACCACTAGACGAATGGGCCAACTATAACTATCCCCAAAATTTGGGATTGCAAATATACGGGTTTTTTCTATTCTCGCAAATACTGAATGCTAATTTTTTAAAAAAAGTATTAGCCCTGTAAATTATCAATATCTTCAACTTGCTGTTTAAACCCTAATCTTTTCCCCGTTTGAATTTTCAAACTATCACTAATTTCCTGAACTTGAGCGATTGTGATTTCTTCCAAGTACTCATAAGGAGGTATGTACAAATCAAATTGAAGAGCAAAAGCGAACGATAATTGAACAATTAATTTCATGTAATTTTCATTCATAAGCGTGTTTTCAGGATCTTGAAACAATACGCCCAATTGTCCTTTGCCTTCTACCATAAAATGATCTTCATGATTCATCATGATTCGAGCAATTAAGTTCCCACGATCTTCATATCGGTTTCTTAAATATGATTCCGCCAAGAAATTATAGACATGGATTACCGCAAAATAACCATTATTCTCATTGCTAGCAAAATAGCGAGTTCCCCATAGCGGACTTGTACCTGGCAATTTAAAGATGTTCGTATGCAAATGAAACACTAACATATCGCTTCCTACAAAAACGATGATTTCAAATTTACCTCGATCTTCATAACTCAACCGAATACGTTCATCTGTAATCAATGGTCGAAGTGCATCTAATTCTGCTTTGATGTGTTGTTTGAATTTTTCAAACATCTTTTCAGAATCATCAGCAACATCTTGCTTCAATGCCGCCTTATTCGCCAATAAATTCAGAATAATCTGACGATTTTTGTCCAAAGAGTCGTTTGGAGTCTCAGAACTAATCTTTTTCTTCGCCATACAATTGTTTATTTATCTAGATTAATTTCAATAAAATCAATTAAACTATGAATTATTTTGATATGAATTTCTTGTGCCCGATCTGCATAAGAACTATATGGAGCGCGGATTTCAATATCACAAAGTGATGCCATTTTTCCGCCATCTTTCCCTGTTAAACCAATAACCTTCATTCCAATTTGTTGAGCTGCAGCAATTGCATTGAGTACATTTTCTGAATTTCCTGAAGTAGAGATAGCCAAAAGCACATCTCCCGGTTTACCAAATGCCTCAATAAACCTTGAAAAAACATGATTATACCCATAATCATTTGAAACGCATGAAAGATAACTGGGGTCAGAAATAGCTATTGCTGGAAGCGCCCTGCGATTATCTCGGTATCTACCTGTTAATTCTTCAGCAAAATGCATAGCATCACACATTGATCCTCCGTTTCCACAGCTGATAATTTTACCATGTTGCATAATCGAATCTACAAGTATTTTACCTGCAGACTCGATTTTTATAAAATTCTCTTTATTTGAAAACGCTTGAAGAACTTGTGTCGCTTCATGAAAATGCTTTTCAATTGAATTAACCGACATAAATCAACCTCTTTAATGTTGATGACCGTGCTCACCATGAACATGACCATGATCCAACTCTTCTTGAGTAGCTTCACGTACATCCAATACCTCTACAGAAAAATGTAAATCCGTCCCGGCAAGTGGGTGATTGAAATCCATTTTTATATGCTCGTCATCAATTTCAAGAATTTTACCACGTAGGTGATTGCCTTCATTATCTGACATAGGAACCATTGCTCCAATAAAGAAAAACTCGGTATCAACCTTACCATCTTCACCATGAAAAATATTTGCCGGTATCATGGCAATTTGTTCCTCTTCGAAAGTGCCATATGCATTTTCAGCTTTTATAGAAAAATCAACTTTATCCCCGATTGTTTTACCTGCTAATTGTTCTTCAAATTCAGGAATCATTCCTTGTACTCCGTATAAAAAAACCAAAGGATTTTCTACCGATGTTTCTTCAATTTTTTCACCAGTTGCGTGATTTTTCAGTGTGTAGTTCAATGATACTACACTGTTTTCAGTAATATGCATACACTATTTTTAAGTTTAGGCAAAACTACGTAATTAAATTTTGTTCAACCTACAATTTATCAAAAGACTTTGATAAACACTAGATTTTTATAATTAAAAATTCAGTTCTTCGGTTTTCTTGGTGTTGTTCTTCCGTACACGTTGATTTAACGGTTCCCTCGCATGGACAATCGCTTTTAAGTTTTGATTCACCATAACCTTTACCATAAATACGATCTGGATTACTGATTTTCTTTTTAATATACTCTGCTGATGCTTTAGCACGATTATCTGACAATGTTGCGTTTTGTTGAATCGTACCTCTACAGTCCGTATGAGAACCTAATTCAACCACCATGGTTGGATATTCATTCATTATTTTTATTATTTTATCTAACTCTTTGGCCGCATCCGCACGAATAACAAATTTATTTCGATCAAAATATATGGGATTTATATCAATTAAGGATGCTAGATCCACTCCAACTTCCACTTTCCCTAACGATAAATCCAACGTATTATTAATATTGATAAATCCAGCCTTGTCAATGGCATGCTTGAAATCAACTGATTTAGAAAGATATCCATTTTTAGATAAAGATACGGTATAGTTCAACTGATCATTTATTTTAGCATTATCCAACGCCTGCAAGAATTCGCCGGCTTTTCCGGTTTTGCCTTCAAAAACAACCGCTCCTGTTAATGCATTCGTGATTTTCACGTTCACATCACCAATAGTTTCACCACTTTTATTATCTCTTACAGAACCTATTAAGGCTATTTTTGGAACTTTCACCAACAACACATCTGTTTTCACATTACGAGGACTATCTTTCGGAACTTCAATATTAACCGATGTTTCTGTGTAATCAATTTGCTTTGCATGAAGCGTAAATGATGAATTAGGTTCTACTTGAAAAGAATAATTCCCCTCTTTATCCGCAATCGTCGTAGCTACAATCTTTCCTGACTTATCTTTTAATACAATTTCAGATCCTGCCAAAGCCAAATTATTGTCTTTATCCAATGCACGACCAGTTAACAGTACTTTAAATACAAAAGGACGAGTCATTTCAAAACTATAAATATCATCGGAACCTTTGCCCCCTTCTCGATTTGAAGAAAAATGACCGGTTAATCCATCTTGATTAAAATTGAAACCAAAATCATCACGTTGACTATTCAACGGCTTGCCCGCGTTGGTTAAATTAGCAAATTTACCGTCAGATTCAACTGTGCAAACGAAGACATCTAAACCACCCAATCCAATATGACCATTCGAGGAAAAAAACAATAAACCGTCCGCTGATAACCAAGGAAACATTTCCTGTCCTTCTGTATTTATAGAAGCTCCTAAATTAGAAGGATTTCCGATTGTTCCATCTGGATTAATCTTTGAACGATAAATATCTGCTCCACCAAATCCACCAGGCATATCAGAAACAAAATATAAATAATTGCCATCTGGACTTAGTGCTGGATGACCAACCGAATATTCTTTGGAATTCAATGAAAGTTCTTGGACATTTTTCCATTTACCGGATGATTCTACGTCCGCTTTATACAATTTCAAGTTTTGAATTCCTTTGTCATCTCTGCGATTCTTCCCTTTATCAAGGTTATTCCTTGTAAAGAATACAACTGATTCGTCTTTTGAAAAACACAAAGGACCTTCATGAAATTTTGTGTTCACTGAAACAGAAAAATAGGATGGTCGACCATTTTCTTTCTTAACCGTGTATAAATCAAGAAAACGATTCCCATTCCAAGACCAATAATTTTGAATTAACGCTTTTTTTCGCGAAGAAACAAAATAATGTTGGTTCGATTTCGCATGTTGATAAGATCCAAAATCCACTTCAGAAGAATTATACTTTTCATTGTTGATCGTAAAATGAATCCCTTCCTTTTCTATGGTTTCCAAATAGGATTTATTTTGAGCATAAGATATGGCTCTTTTATCACTTTTCTTTTTATCATAAAAAGTTTGCATGTATGAATTACTTTGAGAATAATTCCCCATTTGCTTCAATGCCTGAGCATAATAAAAGTAATAATCCGTTGCAATATCTCCAGATTTAACAGCCTCCGCAAACATTTTAGAAGCATTTTCTAATTGATTTTGATTATAATAACAAAATGCTAGTTTAGCCTTCATTTCAGCATTTACGATTGGTGAAGCTAGTAAATCTTCGTATAGTTGAGCTGCCAAAGAATAAGACAACTTAGAATAATAATCATCTGCTTTTTTTAATTTACCGCTTTGCGAAAAACTAATACTGGTAACGGTTATAGCAAATAAAAGTGCAATAAAAAATTTCATTTTATGTGTTTTTAAAAATATCGAGGTGAACGAATTCCTTTGCGATTGTATATAAAATCATAAGAAAGTAAAACCTCATAGGTTCCATAATTGTATTTACGAATGGCTGTGGTTGAAAAATCTGTTGCAATGCCTAATCGAAATTGTTTCGTGATTTGATATTGTGCAAATACTCCTAACGCAGCATTCAATCGATACATGGACCCAAAAAATATTTGATCTCTATAAATCCCCGTTAATGACATATCAATACTCATTGGAGCATTCACCGTCATTTTCAACTGACCCGTTGGACGAATTTTCCAATCCCTGTGTATATTGAATATACCACCTGCAATTGCAAAATAATGGCGTTTCTCCACATTCGTTTTTGATCCATCTATGGATTGCTCAATTAATTTTGGAGTGGATGCCCCTACAAAAAAGTGAGGAGTATGGTAATATAGTCCAAACCCAACATTTGGATTAATTCTATTCTGGATGTTTTGAACAAGATTAGGATCATTACCCTGTGTGGTTTGTAGAGCATCTGTTTTAGAAGATAAGATATTCAATCCCGCTTTTAATCCAAAGGCCAATCTAGACTTCTGAGTCAATTTAAGCGTATATGAAAAATCTCCATATATCATTGATTGATTGATTGGTCCAATTACATCTCTAACTGCTGTTATCCCAAGTGCCACCGACTCATAAGAAAGTGGAGTATGCAAACTTAAGGTTGTTGAACTTGGCCTGCCATCAAATCCGACCCATTGTTCTCTATGAATACTAGTTGCGGTTAATCTCCCTGTACTTCCCGCATAGGCTGGATTAACAAAAAGAGCGTTATCAAAATATTGAGTGAATTGCGGATCTTGTTGAGCATAAAAAGCTGAAGAAGAAATAACAATACAAATTAAAATGAGTGATTTCATAATTTTTATTTTTCGATCAAATTATCTTTTTAAATAAACATACCCTTTGATTATCTGCTCTCCATCGCCATTCAAATCTAGAATATAGTAATAAGTGGATGTTGGCAATAATCCATCCCCAATAATTACTCCTCTGTTGGCTACACCATTCCATGTGTTAGAATAGGATTCAGCATAAAACACTTCATTTCCCCAACGATTTAATACAATTAACTTATTAGTAGGATAGTTTTCGATACCTGTTATTACGAAGTTTTCATTTGTTCCGTCACCATCAGGTGTAAATGCTTCAGGTACATCAACTCCTGACGAACATCCAGGTAATGTAGAATTCGGGTCACATGGGTCATTTGGATTACTTCCTCCTGCTACTTCCTCTCCATTCGTTAATCCATCACCATCGCAATCTGCATCTAACCATGCTTGACCTACTGAACCTAAATCTTGGTTCGCTACATCATATGAACATGGGTCACTTGGGTCTGTACCGTTTGGTCCGGCAATTCCATCTCCATCCGGATCTATCTCTATTCCATTTGTTACACCATCTTCATCGCAATCTGCATCCAACCACGCCTGACTTACTGAGCCTAAATCTTGGTTTGATACATCATATGAACATGGGTCACTTGGGTCTGTTCCGTTTGGTCCCACAATCCCATCACCATCAGGATCTACTTCTTCACCATTTGCAACGCCATCTCCATCGCAATCTGCATCCAACCATGCTTGACTTACTGAACCAAGATCTTGATTTGCTAAATCAAATGAACATGGATTACTTGGGTCTGTTCCGTTTGGCCCAGGAATTCCATCACCATCAGGATCAATTTCTTCACCATTGGTAACTCCATCTCCGTCACAATCAGCGGTTAAATCAGTTTGACATGATAAAACGGTAATTATTACTATTGCAGTATCACATAGTTCCGGTAGCGGAGTTCCATCATCACAAACCTGATAGATCAACGTATCTGTACCAGTGAATCCGGTATTAGGCGTGTATGTAATAGCACCTGTTATTGGATCAACAGTTACAGTACCATTTGAAGGTGAATCGATTATTGTAACTGAAGTAGAATCGATATTCCCATCACTATCTGTGTCATTGGTTAGAATCGAAATTACCACTGAATTATTTTCAGTAGTTGTAGCTATATCGATAGTTGCATTTGGCCCATCGTTTACTGGCGTTACAGTGATAATTAAGGTATCATTGATACAGATCGCTGGTAATGGAAGCCCATTATCACAAACACTTACGATTATTGTATCTTGACCATTAAATCCTGCATTTGGTGTGTAAGAATATGTTCCGTCTGAATTGATCGTGATAGTTCCATT
>JACCEA011795595.1_pt1 | contig 15907 bp, 13 predicted proteins | sample 7449851 | NCBI WGS metagenome assembly JACCEA01 (sample SAMN15323453, study PRJNA562643) | freshwater metagenome | isolation source: river surface water | place: USA:Blue River Watershed | collected 2017-08-18 | reverse complement strand
CTGGTCCGGATGCCAGACCTCCTTGGCAACCCATCGCGCTCGAAACGGTGTGAACTTCAATGTCGCCATCTGGTTTTTCTTGCCGGCGAAGATACCGTAGCCTGACTCCAACTCTTCACGCAGAACACGATCGCTGACAGAGACAGCGGCCTTGTCCAACTCTACCGCGTGCTCAAGCGCATCGATTGAAAACGACCGGACGTCATTCCGCAAATGACAAAAGGCATCCAAGTACCAGTTGTCGCGATAGTAAATGATGCGCTGGGGTGATACCTCCCGCTCGGTTACAGAGCCATCCTGGCGAGCGAAATGACGCAATACGAGTCTCTTCCGCGTCATCAGCGCATGGACTACCACTTGGAAAAATCGAGTCGCAGACTGACGACTGCCAATCTGGAACACACGGATCCTGTGCCGAATCTCTTCAACTGAAAAGCGATCCTGCACCAGCAACCTCTCCAGGCGTTCACGCAAAGGCTTTACCTGATCCCCGATAAAGGATTCGGGCTCCATATCTGACAGCAGGTCAATCACTGTCAGCAATCCGAAGATCTCCTTCTCGTTCAGCCACAACCCGGGAACGCGGTGCAACGGGTCGGGACCTTGACTGGGCTCGAGCCGATATCCGCGTGCATCGGCATCCCAGACAACTGGAACGCCGAGACGATCGCGGAGGTAATCGAGGTCGCGCCTGAATGTGGCCCTGGACACCTCAAGGGACTCCATCAACTCACTTGCCGAGACTATCGCCTTTTGTTCCAGCATCCGCTGGATCCTGTACAGCCGCTCAGTTTTCCCCATGTCGCCCGTGCGTTCCGTAGTTTGCTCGAAAAGCCTGTTTACTGGTTGTTTTTACAGTATCACCTTCTGAGCCTGACTCAAAGAAATAATCAAGCACCACGAAAAATGTTATGGATTTTCGAATCCATTTGCACTGCAGCCCATCGCAATGATTCAAAAATTGACATATATGACGGGACATGGCGCCATGGACAATCGAAACAATATTGCCGAAAAATTCCGTCTTGTTTTGTGCCGACATCTGAAAGAACGGTTCGGAAAAATCATTTCCGCTCAGCGCTTCGCGGATCAATTCAACCTGAACGCCCATGGCACCACGCCGGTCAGCCGCGAAACTGCCCGACGCTGGATTCGGGGAGATGCGATTCCAGATTATGGGCACCTGGCTGCGCTGATTCGCTGGCTTGACATCGACCCTGATGAGTTTCTCGGGAACGACTGCCACGTTGAAGTTGGCAAAAACATGAAGTTGCAACCGACAACTTGGCGCTCGCAATCCGAAAACGCGAAGAACCTGCTGATACTGCTCGATGCACTCGACCATGACACCCAATTGACCATTCTCGCCATCGCAGAAACTTTGGCTAGAAATGCTGACGCAGCAAAACATCGTGAATATAATTCACATACCAATTCTGTACTCCCATGCCACCACTCAGAACCATCGACAGTCCACAAGACAATTCAGACCGTGCCGGCACATGATGAGCGCTTCAACAACAGTGCGGCATCGGAACGTCTACTATTTCAGCGGCTTTGACCCGCGCAGCTCCACCTATTACTACCGACTATTCAGGAAGGAGTCTCGCAAAGCCGGCTTCGCGAACGATGACTCGTACCGAGCGGATCGTCATCCGCACGGAAGTCATTTTTTGCGGTGGGAGGCGAACTGTGCAGCAATACTCGCCCCCTCAGCAAACGCACCTGTGGAGCGCATCGTCGTCAATCATTTCTTCATGAAATGGGACGACGTCATCAGGGACCATTGGAAGCAGTTCTCTTGGACATTCCTGATAGATTGCATTTCAGTTTATGCAGCCAGCATACGGAAAATCCCGCTGGACCAAATATGGCGCATTCACAAAGGGGCATTCTGGGCTGGCCTGATGCCCGGACTTTTTTCGATCGCGACCTTGCTGCTCAGTGCAGCCGCAGGCCTTCTCGCGCACAGCATCGGTACAGCTGTCCTTGAGGATGCAAACAGGCAAACAAACGTTTTGCCCACCTTGTTCGGAGTGTTGATTTCGTTGCTTATCCTGGCGACGGTGGCGCAACTCGGACGAAAGACTGGCTTGCACTGGCTGATACAGATTTTTAAATTCAATTTGGCGTATGGCAGCCGGCCGATTCCCGCGATTGATCAGCGACAGCGTGAATGGGCAGAAGCGATCCTCCAGCAACAGCAGATGCATCCTTCGGATGAAGTGATCTTTGTCGGCCACAGCGTAGGCACTATCGTCATGCTGGAAGTTGTACGCATGCTCATGGCGGATCCACGATGGATAATCCTCGATGGAACGTCCCCCACCCGACTACTTACGCTCGGCCACTGCCTTCCTTTCATCTCACTGAATCCGAAGGCAGAACGCTTCAGGGAGACACTCAATGTCCTGTGCAAAAATCAAAACGTCGCATGGTGGGACGTAACTGCCAAAATCGACCCGCTTTGCTTTTACCAAACCCTTCCGATGGTAACCAAGGGTTCGTCGAGCCCAGCATGCGAAATACAACGCAAAACAGTTTTGCTTGCCGCCCGATTTTTCAGGATGTACGGACGTGAACGATGGCGAAGGCTGCGTCGCAACAAGCTGCAATTGCACTTCCTGTATCTCATGTGCCCGGATATCGAGCATGGCTTCAATTTGTATCGGGCGATCCAAGGCCCTCAAAATTTTGATCACTACATGAACAGCCTTCGTCATGCGTAGCAACGAGCAGACTGGCAAATTCTGCCCCTACTACCCGCAACCAAGAAAAAGCAAGGCAACGCTGCTGAATTTGTTTTTCAGCGCCCGGCACTCCTGGCTGGATGCACTTTACGAGCGCAGCTACCAGATGCGCATGGGCGAAGTCCACCTACCCGGCCTGGATCTCTACATGGTCAATGAACCCGCCGCGGTGCGTCAAATCATGGAAGACCGCAACGGCGACTTCCTGAAGAGTCCATTACTCGGCGATGCTTTGCGACCGCTGCTGGGCGACAGTATTTTCACAACCAATGGCAATCAGTGGCAACGACAGCGAACGATGATGAATCCTGCATTCGAGCAAGCACGGATGCAGGTGGCTTTTCCGGTGATGCAAGACGCCGTCAACGCAATGATGATTCGGCTGGACCAGCTGCCCGAGGGTGTGGAGCACGACATGGAAGTCGAGATGACCTATGTCACAGCTGATATCATCTTCAGGACCATTTTTTCCCAGCCAATGGAAGGCGACGATGCCCGCCGCATCTTTCATGCCTTCGCCCGCTTTCAGGCGCTGGCACCGCGCCTCATGCTCCCCTCCTTGTTCGGTGCGCGCTGGTTGGTCTGGCCGTGGGATACCTGGCGCAGCCGCCGCGCAGCCACCGAAATCAGACGACTACTGGAAAAACTTATCCAGCCCCGGTACGCCGCTTACCAGCAAGCTGCGACAGGCCAGCCTCGAGATATCCTTCAGTCATTCTTGGAGGCTCGCGACGCAGCAACCGGCACCCCCTTCAACTTCGAAGAACTCGTTGACCAGGTCGCCATGCTATTCCTTGCGGGACATGAAACCTCTGCAAGCGCCCTCACATGGACATGCCACCTCATCGCCCATAGCAAAGACGTTCAGGACCGCATGCACGCCGAGGCGGCAGCACTGGGAAATCCTGCCTCGCTTCAAGCATCGGATCTTAAATCGCTAGAATTGATTCGCAATGTTTTCCGCGAAACCCTGCGCCTCTTTCCACCCGTGGGATTCATTGCGCGCCAGGCCAGCACAGGTTGCCCTCTGGGTGGCAAGCAGATCAATACCGGCGACACCATCGTCGTTGCCCCATGGCTGATTCAACGCCACAGAAAATACTGGCAGGCTCCAGACCACTTCGACCCGGACCGATTCGAAAGACCCGGAACGCGCGACTCGCTCAGGCAAGCCTACCTACCTTTCGGCATGGGCCCCCGGGTCTGCCTCGGGGCAGCCTTCGCATTGCAGGAAGCCACGCTGATCCTCGCCCGGCTGGTGCGCGATTATGAGTTGACGCCGGTACCGGGCCATGTCCCGATCCCTGTCGGCCGCTTGACCATACGCTCGGCCAACGGCGTGCGACTGCTGCTAACCCGCCGGAATTGAATGATGAAAGAAAGAATTGCAGGCTTCCTGCTCATGTGCGCCATCGTCCCTTTGGCCATTCTGGGATACTTGCTCATCGTATGGGTGGGCTTCTTCGGGAAAACAGACCGGGGTCGGGCAGGAGTCCGTGCAATGGACCATTTCGTCAATGCGACCGTGTTCAATGGCTATGCATGGGAATCCGTCTCGTCACACGCATGGCGCATGCGCGAGGAAAAGCGCTGGGCAAGGCTCGTCATCCGCATCACCGACCGCTTCCAGAAAGATCACTGCAGGAGGGCCAACAAACGCGAGCAACAAGTGGTTGACCTCATCCGCAAATCGCGACTGGACAAGCAAACCATCTTCTAGCAGACGCAGCTCGTCAAAAGGGAAACTTAAGCTGCAGCGCGACCAAGCCGTCGGTCTTTCCCGCGGACGGAGGAACAAGCGCCAGATTGGCACCCACCTTGCGGCCGTTCCATTGGATCATAGGAAAGGCACAAGGCGACAGCCCGCGGTCATTCACATGTCGGTAGCCATTCACGACGCCTAGCATCACTACGGCGCTGAACGGTTCATCCCGCCAAAAACGCCAGAGCGCCCCAGCGTAAAGGCTGGTTTCATCGAAGGTATTGCGGTAACCGCCGGCAGACAAGGCCCATCGTTCGTTGATCTCTGCCTCCAGGCCAAGGCCATAGTTCAGCCAGTTTTTCCGTTCATCGCGGTCGACATGCCAGGAGAGCCAACCCAGCGTTAGCCAGATACGCGGTGAGGGTGAATCAAAGGGTCTGGAAGCCCCCTGCTCTGCAAGCGAGCTTACCGGGCTACATGCAACCACAGCCGCCGCCACCAAAAGCCACTCTCGGTAATGCATACGCACCCCAATGTTTGCCGTATTGGAAACATTATGGGCGGCATAACCGTCCTATTTATTGATCTCCTGCAACGAGCGAAATGGAACCCGGGAGTCTAGTTCACTAAACACACACGCTGCTGCAAAATAATAAATACCACTCTCGAACGTCATCCGAATCGTCGATGATGAATGCCGACACTCTCTAGCCAGGCAAAGGCCAGCAAACCTGCCTTGCGCACCTGCCGTCTAACAAAGCCAACTCTCAGTTTCTTCAGACCGCCACTCTCCTCAAGGGCCATGCGCTGCTCCACGATTCGGTACAAGACCGCCTCGCAAGTGGTGTAGCCTCTCAAATCCCAATCCCAATAAATGGGGTATCGCAGCAAAGCACCCGCCACCAGTTCATCGAGACTAAGCCTGCGAATGCGACGCGCGAAGGCGACTGGATTCTCGGCCAAATCTGTCGTCAAACCCCAGCCTGCATAAAAGGGTTGTCCATAGGTCACCACCTTTTTACAGCGCAGCAAAGCGTCAAAGCCGCTCAGCGAAGTCATTGTGTGCACCTCATCACATGCATCGATACAACTAATGACGGAAACGTTTTTCTCCACATGATCAGCATAACGCTTGGCGACATCAGCAGCCAATCTTCCCTTGCGATTCATGCTCACCACGTCCGGGTGTGGCTTATAGACGATAAAGGCTTCCGGATTTGAATCACGTACCGCCTCGAGCAGGCCCAGATTTGTTTTGATAGAAGTGCAGCCGAATCGAATGGAAGCATCGTCCTCGACCTGGCCAGGTACCAGCAAGATTCGCCTACCGGCAGCTGACCAGTTAACTGATACGCGCGGCTCAAGGTTGTACTTGGTAATGCCATGCTCGACGATAAATCCTCGCACTTTCCGCGCTGCTGCGAGTTCGTCTTCTCCAAAAATTTCGGTTTTGAGCATATGCTCGAGGTCTGATTCGCGCGTGGCGTCGAAATAGATACCACGTCGGTCAAGCACAAGTGACAACGGACGGATCAAGTCTGATCCCAATCCGACAGACCGAACGAAGCCGTCCTCCACATGAAAGATCTCAGCCCAACAAGCCTTCGCTAGATCCGTTAATCCAGCCGGCGGTATGGCGCCCCAAAAAAACAAACAATCTCTGGGTCGAATCCCCAGCTTACTTGCAACGTTGACGTCCTTGACGAAGTGAACAGCATCAAGATCAAGTGACAACATTGGCTTTATGTTCGTAGCCTTCCAGTGCTTGAAGCCGACACCGATCATTCTGAAGCTCTTCATTTATCTCTCGCCACTTTTGTCATTGAATGGAGCATTGGCAATCCATTGCCGGTAGCGACCTCGATCTTTCAACGTGCGACCATGACATCAAAATCGAAACGCATTTGAAAACCATGTCTGAGAGCAAATTGACATTTCCTTTGCAGAATAAGCCAGTCAATCACATCAAAAATAGTGCCGCGCTGGTGGGTTATCGGATCCAGATACCGCGAATAATGGAAATAGGCGGCAGCAAACAACTCGTCAACTGAGCGTTGGCGCGAGCGTCTTGGGCACATCTGACGATCATCCGTCACACCCCAACCCGCGTACCATGGCAGACCTAGGCATGTGACTGGTTTGTTTGCCAGCAAGGCCTCGAAACCCATGGTGGAACTGACTACATAAACATGATTCATTTGCTCAATCAGGCTCATCGGATTGATGGCCTCGCGAAGCAGCACGACCCGCGAGTCGTTCTTTATGTTTGTTAGGTAGCCGCCTTTGCTGCCGGCACTAACCTCAGGATGCGTCTTGACATAAATAGTCGCTAGAGGATTTTCTTCAAGTGCTGCCACCAGCATCGTCACAAAGGTGCTCGCATCAGCTCCACCTAATGCCACGCCTAAATCCCCTTTTGTCTGGTCTACCACCAGCACTCGCTGCCTATCGCCTTCGCGTAAGACACCGGCACGCAAGTTTGGCGCATGGTTGTACTTGCTAAGTCGGTGAGTTACGATCAGCCACCGTGCGTGTGCCGCTTCAGCCTCTAAGCCAGCAAGCAAGTCGGTTTCGGAATTCAGCAAATCCTCGAGCTGGCTGGGTCGGGTGGTGTCGTAGTAGATACCTCGTTTGTCGAGGACAAGCGACAAGCTTGCGAAATGCTTTCCAGGGAAGTAGGAGCGCAGGAATCCATCCTCTAGAAGTTGGCAAGAGGCGTTTTCCTTTGTTGCAAGCGCCTCAGCCTTTCGCCCACTTCGTTTGCAGCCCCAACCCACATACACCGCATTTCCCTGATGGCGTGCGAACGGGGTAGCCACGCTAAGCGGCGCACCTAGAAAATTTTCGAGGTAACGCTTTCGTCCCCATAGCCCAAAGCAAAACGGAGGAATGAATAGCTGCGAAAATTTGTCTGTCATCAGATCACTAATTGTCCTGTTCTGATCTGCTGCCTGAACCGAATGATGTTTTTTACCCATGTTTCATACTTTTCCCCCACGATCTCCTGCCTAATGGTCGGGAGATTGTCACCGTCAAAAATCGAACCAATATCCTGCGCACGAACAATTTCTGATAAATAGGTACCTTGAGTGGCAATGATAGGAATGCCAATCGCAAGAGCTTGGAAAAACTTGTTTGGGGTAGCGAGCTCGTAGCTCAAGCAGCGCTTTTCCAGACAGCACCACATCATGCAGCGCCTTTCCCGGGATAACGCAATTAGGTCTGCCTCATAGTCCGACGGTCCTATCCGCCAGCCAACAGCTTTGATATGGCTGGGCAACGTCGAACCGATCAAGAAGACATGTACCTGAAAAAGTGCGATCACAAAGGGATGATCGATTGATTCCAACGCGCGACCATTCACGCCTTGGCCAACATAGACGATGGCTGGCGCCGCTTGAAACGGCGCCACAGCTGTGGATTTGTGTGGGTAAAAGTCATTAGATACAACTCGCACCCGGCGCGGAAGCCGATACCATTCGGCCATCACAGCCCAAATTGCCGCGTTCACGGTCCGAAATTCCGTGCTGCGATCCAGGACGAACTGTTCTAGGCCGTGCTCCAGAAGTACACGCACCCATCCCGCTCGGCGATTGCGATGAATCTCTAGCTCGTGAGCATCGTAGACCAGTGGGAGTTCACGCTGTCCCTTGGCGATCGCCGCAGCAACACCGCAGTAGAGATCATGAGCATGAAGCGAAACGTCCCCACCAGCGTCATTCAATATGCGACGAATACGAATGGATGCCGTCAGCGCTTTCATCATCAAGCCGAGAGAGGCGAGCAAGCCACTTGCCCAGCGCTCATCAACACGTGTACCAAGCCGCTCCATAAGCATGCAGCGACGCTTGCGAGACCACAGGAGAATCCTGACGAATAGCGGAACGCATTTAATAAATGCCGAAAGCAGCTCCGTCGATTTACCTGACTGCCGAATATCAACGAGCACGACAGGCTCCTTGGCCTCTCGAATGGACAACTTAACTCGGTGATCACCACGCACATCCGAGTCAATAACGATAATTGCTGCGATTCGGGCACCCACTGGTTTTTTGGTTTTTGATATTCTTTAAAAATCACCAACTTAAATGATCCTAGCGATTCCTTCACGCCACAAAAGGTAAGAGGACATACAAGACGTTCCACACTAAATTAAAAACATTATCAGACACCCGCGGCAGGCCCTTGGCGCAGGTGAGCGCCCAGGCCCTTGCGCCATGCGTCGGTGATCATCTTCAGGTAGGTCGGGCCGTCGAAGTGCAAGGTCATCCCCGGACCGCAGGAACCCACGTCCGCGGGCACCAGTTCGCCGTGCGGCAGCGCGGCGGCAGCATACACCCCGTGCCGGCGCGCCGCGAGCAAATCGCCGGCACGGTAGAAGTCGGTACGATTCTTCAACTTGGGGTAATACTCCACCGGCTGGTTCAGCACCATCACCGGCACGCCGGGGTTGAGGCTGCGCACGCGGTCGATGACGGCGCACATCGCCTCTACCGCCTGCTCGACCGTGGCGCGGCCGATGTTCTCGAAGTCGCGCCGCAGGGCCTCAGGCTGGCGCAAGAACTTCGGGTGCACCCACAGCGACCAGCCCTCGGCCCGGTGGCGCCAGAGCTCGTAGTTCATGTCCGCGTAGGTGTCGAAGACCAGCAAGTCGATGTCCCGGGCGTCAAGCACGCTGCGCTCGAACTGGCCCAAGTAGTAGTGGCGCAGCGAGCCTGTCATCGACGCCACGTCCGAGACCGCATCGCCGGTGCCCGCAGGCACCCTGCGACCCTTCAGTGTGTCCACGAAGCAGCTGTTCGGGCACTTCTCGTTAATGACTAGTTCCACTCCCTTGGGAAAGAGCGCGCGGTTCATTAACATCGCGCGGCGCGAGCAGCAGTCGCCCCGGATAGCGATGCGAAAAGGCTTAGCATCGGCACGCACGAAAATCGGCGTGTCGGTTCTGGCCCCGGATGCGTCGGTGCCCGCGACGGGAATCGCCGGTAGGCCGTCGCTCGCAGCCAGCGCAGGCAGCGCGGGCAGCGCGGTCAGGGCGGAGGCTGGCTCGCGCACCTTCCACCAATCCGGGTGGATCAGCGCAACGACCTTGCGAGCGCTGCCGACCGCGTCGAACAACATGGCGGGGGTCAGGCTCTCATACTGTTCCTTACCGATATGCAGGCACGAGCCGCTATCGGAGATGTATACGTCGCGCTTGAGGCTGTAGGCTTCGTATGCTAGGCCGAGCGGGCCCATCGGGATGGCCAGCGTCTGGAAGCGGGCGCCTTCGGGCAGCGCCACCGTACGCGCAGGCTTGTTGGCTCGCACGCACTCGGCGAAGATCTCGTAGTTGAGAAAGCCATGCGCGCGCGCGAAGCGCGAGCCGTGCGAGGCTGAGCCGATGACTTCGATGCCAGCGCCGCGGAAGTAGGCAATCTGCTCTACAATCAGGTCCTCTACCGACCTCTGAAGCCGCGTGCCCAGCTGTACGAAGTCATTGTGTAACCCGATCTCGTGGCCCAGCGCGGCCAGCTCCAGCGCGCCTTCGCGCAGGCGCCGGTGCTGCCGGACCGTTCGGCCGACGATCTCGCCGTAGTAGTTCTCCGTCTTGTCGTAGTCGCCTGGCGGCAACAGGAAGTAGGTGGCGCGGATGCCCAGCTCATGCTCGATGCGGCCCATCTCCAAGGCGATGTCGAGGTTGTGATCCACGTCGTGACGCACGCACAGATAGCGGTCGTCGGCTCTCTGGCGTGTCCAAGCCTCGCCGTGCGTGATCGCCGGCAGGCGGGTTTCGAGCAGCGACTCAAGCATGCCACGATATGACGCGATGGTCGCGCGGCCCTGCATCTTAAGGTCGGTCTTGGCTGTCATTGATTGGATTTCCGGGGTATCCGAGCCGGCGGAGGCCGGCTGCGAGCAAGGTTCAGGGTTTGGCTGCGTCAAGCTATGACCACATCCAATAGCTACTGACGAATGGGCGGCTACGGTGCACGTACCATCCAATAGCCAGAGCGCATGCTGGGTCGACAGAGGGACATGATGCACCGATAGCGGGTTGAGAAGATCGCCGTACCGGGCTCGCACCTTGTCCTCGGTTCGGAATACGCGCAGGTGCCCGAAGGCGTCGAAATCCGGTACCGAAGCGATCACGCGCGTGCCAGCAGGCAGCGCCGCAAGCAGATCGCGATCGGGTTCCACGTGCTCCAGCACTTCGGTGCAAACCACTACGTCGAAAGCCGGCAGGTTGGCGAAGTCGCCCGTCGGCAGTGCTCGCTTCTCAAACAAAAACTGCGGACAGCGCTTGCGCGCCTTGGTGATGGCAACACCGCTGAAGTCAAGCCCGGTGTAGGCCACGCCAGGCAGGTGGGCTGCCACGAACTCTGCGAACTGCCCTGGACCGCAGCCTAAGTCGAGAATGCCTGTAGCACCGCGCTCGTACAGGAGGTCTACAATACGCCGCCATATCGTCGCGTAATCGCTTTGGGCGCCCACCAAATCGTATTTGTGCGAATCGGCGTACACCGCGTCGTAGTAAGCCGACGAAGCCGCACGCGAGCCGGTTCGTATCTGGCGCAGCAATTCATCCATAGCGCTGCGGGTCGGGCCGTCATCCTGAATCTGCAATGCACGCCCATAGGCGGTTACCGCATCGGATAGCTCGTTCATGTGCACCAGACTACGTGCGAGTCGGATCCACCACGCGCGCCGGGTTGGATCCGCATCGAGCGCTGTTTGCAGCGCCTGCGAAGCCCCTGCGTAGTCACCCGCATAAAACAGGCCGACGCCCAAGCAACCTCGGAACACTGCATTGTCCGGCCTTAGTGCCAGCGCTGCACGGAAGCACTCCACCGCCTGCGGCCACTCGCGCCGCTTCTGGTGCATAACACCTTTGGCGCGGTGTAAAGTCGCATTTTCTGGCGCGTTCGCTAGCGCGAGATCAAGCCATTTTTCTGCGCGGGCATCATCACTCAATGCCAGAAAGGCTTTGTATACATGAAAAGCAAGACCAAGCTCAACGACTTCTTCAATTGCTAAACCTTCGATTAAGCGGATCAATTCAAGCCAGGATGCTTTCTCAACAAACTCACGAGCATGAGCCTTCATGCGCAGCTTCGTCGCAAGATCCGATTTGACCAGTTCATTCATCGCGTGCCTTCTCGCGCTCAGCCCAGCGACTCGTATATCGCCTTTAGCTTTCTCTCCTGCGCGCTCCAGGAATAAACGCCATCAAGTCGACACCTCGAACTAGGAGACAACTTATACAATTCAGCACGGGCGATTAGCTTCTGTATTTGATTCGGCAATTGATATGTATCGCGAAAATCCGCAACAATACCCAATCGAAGTTCATTCAAAAACTCTCTTATCTCATCCAAATCATTTGAAATAATAGGAATATCAGCAAAAGCAAGCTCAAACAATTTATTGGGCATGCAATACTTGTAAGATAGAGTAACTGGCTCAACCGAAATCACTCCCAGTGTGGCACCCTTGATATATGAAACTACTTGATCAAAGGGGACAGGTGGCAAAACCCTGAAACGCTCAGCAACATTTAATCTTTTAGCTTGCGCTTGCAAAATCTCTAAAACGGCTTTATCAGCGGGCCCAACGGCAGCAAAAAAAACGCCCGGAATCTTTGGTAGCAATGCCAGGATGTCACCGACCCCGCGTCCTTGGGTCACCTTTCCCACATATACGATCATGGGGACTTGCTGGCCAATTTGAAGATCATCCCTAAGAGAAGAAACGGAATCACGACAGATCGGCGAGTTATAGATGACATGAATGTCGTCTCTTCCTATTTGACCCGCAAGTACATCCCTAATCTTGGCACCGACGGTGATTAGCGCATCAGCGCGCTTCGCATATCTTCTTTCTACGTATTTAACCCACTGTTTCTTGAAAAAAGATAGTGGAGGGTTTCGATGCGCCTCGAGCTCGTGTGCGTCATAAATAACTTTTGCACCACACGTTAAAGCCGCTTTGCTAGCGGCAGGGAGGCATATGAGGTCATGTGCATGGATTATTTCTGGCCCTACAGATGAAACTAATGGGCCAAATATGTCAGCAAAAAGCTGGTACTTTCTGTACTGAACATAGCGCCTCAGAAAGCCAACGATAACCTTTCGAGGAACAAATTGTGCGATTATCCTCCAGAGCCATCGTCGCATCTCCAGATCTACCGGCTTCCATTCCAAGCGGTGGTAGGTAACTGTGTCTTTCACTTCGTATGCTGGAGCACCAGAACCCAGCGTTCCAAATACATGCACTTCATGCCCTTGGCACACGGCAGCTTGGACCATTTTAATAACCCGACCGTCAGACGTACATGGATTGGAAACCAAGAATGCAACTCTTTTCATAGCCGTTAACTAGTCCGATGTTGATTCATTTATTACAGATATGGATACTTTCTCCAGGATAGAAACAACAAGCAAAGATAGCAAACCTGTCATACCCAAGCCTAAAGATATCCAGATCAAATTCACGAAATCAAACTCAATTTGTGAAACCCAAACACCGTGATAGGCCATCAAAATCATGTCGGACACTGAAAGGGCAAGCCAGACCAAAAATCCAACGCCTGATAAAGGAAGAACAATAAAATTTGTTAATCGCTTGATCTGCCTTCTTAGACTTATTGCATATTTCCTATCCGAGATGGCGCCATTCAAAATCTGATTTCTGATTCTTTTTGTGATCTCTTTCCCTTCTGAATCGGCACCATCCGCACCACTGCCTTCATAAGCTTCATGCAAGACCGTAGGATCAATCTTTGCTCCTGCAAATATTGCACCCAAAATCTCGTTGCCATAAAAAAAACAGCTCTCAAAATCGCATTTAGAAAAATTGGCGTAATTTAGAAATCCGCTTTCCATCCTTGCGGAAGAGAAAATGGCATCACGGCAATCCGAGTATTGAAGATTTACATTGGATAGATCCGCCCGCCGAAAATTTGATGCCCCCAAGAACGCCCCTTCCAGCACTGAGGACGACATCAATGCATCACAGAAAAAAGCGTTCTCACAATGCGCGTAGTTGAGCATTGTGTTCCTGAGATCGGCATGACTCAGATCAGCTGATCTCAGCAACGATCGGATGAGGCTTGCTCCTCGCAGGATTGCGTACCTCAGATCGGCTGAACTGAAGTCAAGTTGATCCAGAACCGCCCCTTCTAAACGAAGCTGCTTTCCTTGTCTTCCATTTGTCTCCAGCCATTGTTTGTGCTGCTGAAGAAAAATGTTCAGTTCATCTTGGTTGAGTTTCATTTTTTTGAGCCAGATGTGCGAATCAAATATTTCTTATTGAGCCGGGAACCTGTTTGAAAATGTAGCGCGCGGACTGACTTTTATCCGAGAAGCGCAACCGTACAGGGTATACGTCAAGAATCGCAGGACAAAATTCGAGACGCACAGTAGTTTTCAAACAGGCTCAAAGAACATTCATCTTTGCATGCGCTCTTGTAAATACAGACTGTTCAATGAAGCGATAACTTTTTTTTGACTTTCATTACTGAGGTATGGTCCCATCGGCAGGCTCATAACCTCTGCAGCAACCCTTTCTCCCACTTGAATTCGTGACTGCGAATCGGCCACTGCCGGCTGCTTGTTGAGTGGGATCGGATAATGCACTGCCGTCGGGATGCCGCATTGGCTCATGCGCTCCTGGAAAGTCTCACGCCGTGGCACACGGATGGTGTACTGCGCCCAAGCGCTGACGTTGTGAGGTTCGATGTAGGGGGTGCTGCCGATGCCTGGGTCACTGAGAAGCCGGGTGTAGGTTTCCGCCACCTGCTGCCGCAGCGCCAGCTCCTCGTCGAATACGGCCAGCTTCGCCAACAGGATGGCAGCCTGCAATGTATCGAGCCGGCTGTTCACACCGACGCGCACATGGTGATAGCGGCGATCCTGGCCGTGGCGTGCAATCTGCCGAATCACCGTTGCCAGTTCGTCATCGCTCGTAAAAATGGCGCCACCATCGCCGTAGCAACCCAAGGGTTTGCTTGGGAAAAAGCTTGCACAACCTATGGTACTGAGATTGCAACTCTTGCGCCCCTTGTAGCTGGCGCCAAAGCTCTGGGCTGCATCCTCGATAACGGGAATGCCATGGCGCGCTGCGATGGCATTGATGGCGTCGAAGTCGGCACACTGCCCGTAAAGACTGACCGGAATAATGGCTCGGGTTGCAGGCGTGATAGCCGCCTCCAGCAGATCTGGGTCGAGATTGTAGGTGCGCGAGTCGATGTCCACAAAGACGGGCTTCGCGCGAAGCAAGGCCACGGTCTCGGCGGTGGCGATGTAGGAAAAGCCGGCAGTGACGACCTCGTCCCCAGGCCCGATACCCAATGCCATCAATGCGATCTGCAGTGCGTCGGTGCCATTGGCGACGGTGATACAGTACTTGGCGCCCGTGTAGGCAGCCAGCTTTTCTTCGAGCTCGGCCACTTCGGGGCCGAGGATGTAATGGCCGTGACCCAGTACCCGCTGTATTGCGGCGTCGATCTGGGGTTTGAGGCGCTGGTATTGACTTTTGAGGTCGATGAATTCCATTCAATTCCTTGTCAGTCTCTAGTCCGCCAGATGACAGCAGCCGTCATGCAGCACGTAGCGCTGGCCCGTTTGTGCGCAGATGGTTTTGGCGTCACCACTCAACGGCAGATTCAAGCGCTCGCCGTGCTGGCTCATCCAGCCAACCTGACGCGCCGGTACGCCCACCATGAGTGCGTAGTCCGGCACGTCATTGTTTACTACTGCGCCGGCGCCGACGAAGGCGTATTCGCCGACCGTTATACCGCAGACTATTGTTGAGTTGGCGCCGAGCGTCGCGCCACGCCGAATCAGGGTTCGGCGGTATTCGTCTTTTCGTGTCACGGCACTGCGCGGATTGAAGACATTGGTGAAAACCACACTGGGGCCGCAAAAGACATCGCTTTCCAAGGTTACCGCGTCGTAGACACTGACATTGTTTTGAACCTTAACGTTATTGCCAATGACAACGTCATTTCCGACGAAGACATTCTGACCAAAGGAACAACCGCTCCCAATGCGTGCCCCTGAACATATGTGTGTCCAATGCCAGACACGGCACCCTTCGCCGATCTGCGCGCCATCATCGACGATGGCGGTGGGATGGATCGTCACATTCATCAAAACTCCAAGGGGAGAGAAACCGTTTTCCCGTCACGCGACGACAGGTAGGCCGCAATCAATAACTCGAGCGACTTGAGGCCCTCGCGACCATCGGTTGCTGGCTCTGCATGACCGCGCAGGACATCGATGACGTTCTTGTAGTAAAGCGGATGCCCGAACCCATAGACGGAGGTAGTTTCGTAATTCGCATCCTGAACTTGGTGGTCATAGTCCCTAGCCTCGTCAAACTTCCAAAGCTGGATATCATTAACGGCCACGCCACCGACACGCACGGTGCCTTTCTCGCCGAGGATGGTGATGCTACCTTCAAGGTTCTGCGG
>JACCEA010988896.1_pt1 | contig 15914 bp, 11 predicted proteins | sample 7449851 | NCBI WGS metagenome assembly JACCEA01 (sample SAMN15323453, study PRJNA562643) | freshwater metagenome | isolation source: river surface water | place: USA:Blue River Watershed | collected 2017-08-18 | reverse complement strand
GAACTACGTCCTCGCGGAAAACATTTGCCATCGGGATTGGGTGTGAGGTGGCAATAACGTCGGCAGAGACGGCCTGGTTCACCGTGGCAACAGAATCAACAATCACGGCAAGTTCACCGGCTAGTTTCTCGACCTCCTGGTCGGTAACCAGGATTCTGGCTAGGGAGGCTAGGTGCCTAACGGTATCTGGGGTTATTTCAGACATGCATCAGCTCAATTCGAAGTTGGCGAATGCCCTAAGTCTAGTTTCTTTATCCCTCTAGACGAGCGATAAAGGTCTGTTCATCAATAACCTCTACCCCCAGTTCTTGAGCCTTAGCCAACTTAGATCCAGCACCCGGGCCCGCAACCACAAAACTGGTTTTCTTAGAAACCGAAGACCCCGCTTTACCACCGAGAGAGATCACCCTGGCCTCGGCCTCCTCGCGGGTCATGGTCTCCATGGTTCCAGTGACGACGATTGTCATGCCGCTAAAGATGCCATCGGTTGAAACCGGCCCAGTGAAGTCTGAAATCTCGAGCTGAACCCCAGCCTGTTTCCAACGCTCGATGATGCGCTGGTGCCAGGCTTCGGAATACCAATCCTTGATTGAGCGAGCAAGAGTAGGGCCAACGCCTTCGACCGCCGAAAGCTCATCCTCGGTCGCCGTGAGAATCTTCTCGATAGAGCCGAACTGGTTACACAGCGCCCTGGCGGCAACTGGGCCAACGTGGCGAATCGAAAGCGCAGTAAGGATCTTCCACAGCTCCCGAGTCTTGGCTTCTTCCAGATTTGCTAGCAGCTTGACTGCAACTTCAGCCGCTGATCCATCCTTCTTTCGGAAAAAGTCCACTATTTTCGGGTTTCCGTCAGTGTCGTGCTTAGGAAGTCCGGTATCGGGATCGAGAACGTATGCCCTGATAGGGAGTAGCTTCTCGATCGTCAGATCGAAAAGATCGGCTTCGCTCCTAATTGGTGGTTCTGCAGGTTCTAGCGGCTGGGTGAGCGCAGTCGCGCTGACATAACCGAGTGCCTCGATGTCGAGGGCGGCCCGAGAGCCGATGTAGGCAATTCGTTCGCGAAGCTGGGCCGGGCAGCTCTCTGCATTCGGGCACCGTAGATCGACATCCCCCTCCTGAGAAGGAGCAAGGAGCGACTGACATTCTGGGCAATTGGACGGCATTACAAACTCAGACTCGCTGCCGGTTCGAAGCGCAACTACCGGCCCGAGAATCTCCGGGATGACATCGCCAGCTTTTCGAAGCACAACGGTATCGCCAATCAAAATGCCCTTGGCCTTCACCTGATCCTGGTTATGCAAGGTGGCGAACTCCACCTCAGATCCAGCCACCTTGACTGGAGACAACACCGCAAAAGGGGTTGCTCGGCCGGTTCTGCCGATCGAAACCCTGATGTCTAAAAGCTTGGTATTCACCTGCTCTGGTGGATATTTATAGGCGATAGCCCAACGCGGAGCGCGTGATGTCGCACCTAGCTCACGCTGCCTGGCGAGTTCGTCAACCTTGACCACAACCCCATCAATCTCGTGCTCCAGATCGTGGCGCTTTGAGCTCAGCTCGGTGATAAACCGAAAGGCCTGATTGGCATCTTCGACCACTCTGAATTCTGAAGTGGTCGGCAGGCCCCAGCTTTGGAGTAATTGGTAAACCTCAGATTGAGTGTTCAGGGAATCAAACTTGCCAAAGCCATGAACAAGCATGCGCAACGGTCTGGATGCTGTGACAGCTGGATCTTTCTGGCGCAGCGAACCCGATGCCGAGTTTCTGGGATTAGCAAATGGCGGCTTGCCGGAGGCAACCAGGTCGGCGTTGAGCTGCTCGAAGGCCTTTAGGGGAAAGTAAACCTCTCCCCTGATTTCGATGACCTCCGGGTGGTTGGTGCCCCTGAGCAAATGCGGGACGCCTTCGATGGTGAGGACATTCTGAGTCACATCCTCACCGGTTTCACCATCGCCTCGCGTTGCAGCCCGAACCAATACGCCGTTTTCATAGGTGATAGAAAGAGCTAGCCCATCGATCTTGGGTTCACAGAGAAATGGGCCTCCCCCAGCCCGCTGGGACCAGGCAAGAAACTCTTCCTCGCTGAAGGCGTTATCGAGTGACATCATCGGGGTCAGGTGTCTAACAGGTGCGAAAACCTCGCTTGCCCTGCCACCAACCTGAAGAGTTAGCGGAGCATCAACGCCTAGCTGCGTTTCAAGGTCTCGAAGTTCCCTCTCTAGCTGGTCATACTCAGCATCAGACACCAACGATTGATTCTCTTGGTAATAGGCATCGCGGTAATAGGCGATTAGTTTTCGAAGTTCCGTTAGTCGCTCAGACATTTACCGGCACCGCTGATGTGGTTCGATCAATTGTGGTTTGCCCCAGCACTCGAGTGCCTAGATAGATAACCGCAGTTTGCCCAGGAGCAACTCCGTAAAGCGGCTCAAATAGCTTGATCACAAGTTCACCCGCAACCAAAGCAGCCTGGGCTGGAACCGTGTCTCCGTGCGCGCGAACCTGCACCTCGCAGTCAAAAAACAGCTCGGGATTTGAAGGAGCTAATCCACACCAGGAGTATCTCTTGCCAGCAAGCTCAACGATTTGCAGCGCTTCCTCTGGTCCGACAATTACCTCTTTAGTTTTGGGTCTTATTTCCAGCACGTATCTAGGTTTGCCATCTTTAGCAGGCCGACCCAGGTGAAGGCCCTTTCGTTGGCCGATTGTGAAACCAACATGACCATCGTGGGTGCCAACCTGATTACCTTCGTGGTCCAAGATCACACCTGGCTCAGATGGAACAAATTCCTTGAGCCACTCTCGGGTATCACCCTCTGGGATAAAGCAAATGTCGTAGCTATCTGGCTTATTTGCCACGCTCAGACCGCGATCGCTCGCCTCTTGTCGGATCAAATCTTTTGAGGCAGTTGCGCCAAGTGGAAACATCGAATGGCGTAGCTGCTCCTGAGTGAGAACCCCAAGAACGTAGCTTTGATCTTTTGCCATAGCGAGCGAACGATGTAGCTCAAGATTGCCCTGATCATCTTCAAGAATCGAGGCATAGTGGCCGGTGCAAACTGCATCAAAACCCAGCGCCAAACCTTTTTCGAGTAAAGCAGCGAACTTGATCCGCTCGTTACAGCGCATGCAGGGGTTGGGAGTTCTCCCCGCCTGATATTCGGCAACAAAATCATCCACCACATCCAACTTGAAGCGCTCCGAGAAGTCCCAGACGTAGAACGGGATGCCCAGCTTGTTTGCTGCTCGCTGCGCATCCATCGAATCCTCGATGGTGCAGCAGCCGCGAGATCCCGTTCTCAGGGTTCCTGGCATTCGAGAGAGCGCAAGATGCACACCGACAACTTCATGTCCCGCTTCGACCGCGCGTGCAGCTGCCACCGCGGAGTCAACTCCGCCGCTCATAGCCGCTAAAACCTTCACCGTGAAAGTCTAAATTGCCTTTTGGTTTGCACCATCGCGCAAGGCAATTGGATAGCAAGCCTTTATGGCCTCGATGAACGCTGAAACATCCTGCTCAGTCGAAGTGTGGCCGAGGGTTATGCGTATCGCACAATCCGCCAAATCGTTTGGATACCCCATTCCAACCAAGACATGTGAAGGGGCTAGAACTCCGGCCGTGCAAGCGCTGCCACTTGAGGCACTGATGCCCTGCTGATCAAGCAAAAAAAGCAGCGAATCACTCTGCGCCCCGGGGAAAATCAGGTTTGTGTTGTGTGCCACGCGAGCCGAGTCACCTGAAGTTCGAATCACCTCGGGGAAAGCCTCAAATACTGCCGCCTCGAGCCGGTCGCGCAGTCCGGATAACCGTTCTTCTCTGTAGGCTCGGTCGGCTTCGGCAGCCTCAGCTGCAGCGGCTAAAGCCGCAGCGAGTGGATAGCTCATGGTTCCAGACCTTAGGCTTCGCTCTTGACTGCCACCATGAATTAGTGGGATTGGCTTTTGTTTTCTGGACACAAAGAGTGCACCGACGCCAATTGGAGCTCCAAACTTGTGGCCCGAGATAGCCATCGATGCCAGGCCTGACTTTCTAAAGTCGATAGGCACCGAGCCAAAGGCTGCTACGGCATCTGAGTGAACCGGAATGTCACCGGCAATTCTGACGACTTCCTCGATGTCTGTAATGACCCCGGACTCGTTATTCACCCACATCAGGGTTATCAGAGCTATTTCTTCTCCCCTGTGCCGCACCAAAGCTTTCAACTGGTCTAAATCAACCTGACCGTTTTGTGAAACATGCAGCCAGATAACTTCGGCTCCCTGCTCCTTCTCAAGCCAGAGCAAAGCATCTAATACGGCATGGTGCTCTGTTGGCGAGGAGATGATTAACTTTTTGCCCGATGCCCAGTAAAGACCCTTGATCGCGTGGTTATTGGCTTCGGTGCCACCTGATAGAAAAACAACTTCGTTTCTGTCGGCCCCCGCCACCTTTGCGAGTTGATCTCTGGCATCCTCCAAAACCGCCCGAACGCTCTGTCCTGAGGCGTGAACAGAAGATGGGTTTCCAACCAGAGAGAGAGATTTGGTTAGCGCCTCGATTGCCTCAGGGCGAACCGGAGTTGTTGATGCGTGATCAAGAAAAACTCTCATAACAGTGGGCTAATTGTCGCACAGAAGGGCATTTTTGTAGATAGGTTGGGCTTTCCATGCTTGAGAATCAAACCACCACAGACACCGCAAGGCTGGGGCTTACCCTGCTTGATGGCGGAGGTGTTTTCAGCGTTTGGTCCTCCACTGCCGAGGCGATCTCGCTTCACATACTCAACCCGGAGAACACTCAGGAGACCCTTCACGAGATTGCGCTTCAAAGAAGTGATGACGGCACATTCACAGTTGGTGATGACCGACTCAGAACAGGCATGAAGTATGTGCTCAGAGCCACAGGCCCAGAAGGGCCAAGACATGCTTTTCAGCCGGAGCGAAATCTGCTTGACCCGTATGCAAAGGGTTTGGTTCGAGAGAGCCCCAAGGATTACCACTGTGTGGCAGTGGATACCTCATTTGACTGGGAAGGTGTTGCTAAGCCCGGAACCGGATTGAGCGAGAGCGTCATTTATGAGACCCATGTCCGAGGTCTTACGCGCCTAAACCCGGCCATTCCAGAATCTATCCGCGGTTCCTATGCAGCCCTCGGGCATCCAGCAACTATTGAATACCTAACCAATCTGGGAATCACGGCAGTTGAGCTTCTGCCCATCCAGGCCCTGATTTCAGAGCCAAGGCTTATCAACCTTGGGCTGATCAACTACTGGGGCTACAACACCATCAACTTCTTCACCCCACACATGCGCTATGCGGCAGAGAGCACAAGGGCTCAAGGCCCCGATGCGATTCTGCGAGAGCTAAAAACCGCAATTCGCGAACTGCATCGAGCTGGCATTGAGGTGATTATGGATGTGGTCTACAACCACAGCGCGGAAGGTGGCCACAAAGGACTTACCTATTCCTACCGCGGGCTAGATAACTCCGGCTACTACCGCCAAGACGATCACGGCAACTACCAAGACACCACCGGGTGCGGAAACAGCCTCAATTTTGGCAACCCGGTAGTTCAAAAGCTCACCTTGGATTCGCTTCGTTACTGGACCCAGGAACTCCAAATCGATGGCTATCGCTTCGACTTGGCAGCGACCTTGGCTCGAGATGAACACAATCACTTCAACCAGCAGCACCCGCTGTTCCAGGCCATGCAGCAGGATCCGGTCATTTCCCAGGCCAAGCTGATTGTTGAGCCCTGGGATGTCGGAATGGGTGGCTGGCAAACCGGCAACTTCCCGGTCGGGTTCCCAGAGTGGAATGACCGATTCCGTGACTCGGTGCGAAAGTTTTGGCTCAGTGACATCGCTCACGCAAGGAACAACGGTCAGCACCAAAACGGAGTTCAAGAGCTAGCAGGTCGAATTTCGGGTAGCCAAGATTTGATGGGTGATGGCTCACCACTTGGAAGCATAAATTTCATCACCGCGCACGATGGCTTCACCCTGTGGGATCTGGTCTCTCACAACGTCAAGCACAACAGCGCAAATGGCGAGGGAAATCGTGATGGCGCAAATCACAACCTGAGCTTTAACCACGGCTTTGAAGGCGAAACCCCGAACCCCTCAATCAACTTTGCCCGCCGCAAAGCAGCCCGAAATCTCATTGGAACCCTGCTGCTCTCCTCTGGAGTTCCGATGATTACTGCCGGTGACGAGCGGCTAAAGAGCCAAGGTGGTAACAACAACGCCTATTGCCAAGACAATGTGATCACCTGGCAAAACTGGGAACCCAACTCTCATCAAAGTGATTTTGAGGCAACCCTCACCCACCTGATAGCGCTTAGAAAGCAATACCCCGCCCTGCGCCCACGTGGCTTTAGTCACACTGAAGAGCCGACTCCGGAGCACGACCAAACACTCTGGTTCTCAGTGCGCGGCGATGAGATGAGCATCGACGATTGGCACAACCCTGAGCGCAGAACCCTGCAGCGCTTGAGCTACCACCTGATGAATGACGGCACAAAGCAAGGACTACTGCTAGTAATCAATGGTCAAGAGCAGGTGAAAAACATCACCCTACCCCGCAGGGCGGGTATGGGTTCACTGGAACTACTTTGGGATAGCGCACTCGAGCTTCCTCCCAAGCGGACGATCCTGCTCAACCCCGGAAGCAAGCTTCGGATGGTTGAAGCGAGCATGCAGCTGTTCTTGGTTCGATAACCATTTAGTCAATTTGCAAGCGGTTTCGGGTTGCGCTTACTAAATTGTGAGAGTGGAGAGCAAATCTTTCGCCATTGGGCGCATTCCGATCACTAAGACCTGGCCCGAAGTTGACGGTGGGCTGTTCCCTGCCAAGGCCTTTCAATCTGAGGTAATTGAATTCGGTGCGATCTCCTTTCGAGAGGGTCACGACCAAATTGCGGTAGAGCTATTGCTCACCGACCCGAAGGGTAAGACCCAAAGAATCAAGATGCACCCGGGTAAACCTGGGCTCGACCAGTGGTTAGTCAAGGTGCAGCTGAACGAACTGGGTAGCTATAGCTATCAAATTTCCGCCTGGGATGACGAGTACCACACCTGGCTTCACAACACCGAGGTGAAACTCAAGGCAGGTATTGATCAGGACCTGATGATGCTTGAGGGTAAGAGACTGCTTGAAACAATGGCTGCGCACTACCCGAAGCACAAAAAGCAGTTGTTGGCATTTGCGGCTGAACTAGTGGCCGGCTCCCCCGCTGAAGCTTTTTCCCGCGTTATGGCGAAGGGCCTCACCGAACTTGCCGAGCAAACTCCACTTCGTCACCTAGAGACGCTTTCAGAACCGAGATATGTGCTCTGTGAGCGCAAGCTTGCTGGTTCTGGTAGCTGGTACGAGTTCTTCCCAAGGAGCGAAGGCGCGACCAAGGACGCCGACGGGAAGATAATCTCGGGAACATTCAAGACCGCAGCGAAATCATTGGACCGCGTTAAGCGAATGGGTTTCGATGTGCTGTATTTGCCTCCGGTGCACCCAATTGGCACAGCGCACAAAAAAGGTAAGAACAACACCCTCAATGCCGGTCCGGAAGAACCTGGTTCCCCTTGGGCAATCGGTAACACCGCAGGTGGTCACGACACCATCCACCCAGACCTAGGGTCTGAAAAGGATTTCAAAGACTTCGTTAGATCAGCAAACAAGCTTGGTATTGAAATTGCAATGGATCTGGCTTTACAGGCATCCCCAGATCACCCGTGGGTGAAGACCAACCCTGAGTGGTTCACCACCAGGGCCGACGGAAGCATCGCATACGCTGAAAACCCGCCCAAGAAGTACCAGGACATCTATCCAATCAACTTTGATAATGACCCGGAGGGCATCTATCAAGAAGTGCTCCGAGTAGTTAAAAAGTGGATATCTTTCGGCGTCTTGATCTTTAGGGTGGACAACCCTCACACCAAACCTGTGTCATTCTGGCAGCGGCTAATCGCGGAGGTGAATAGCAAAAATCCTGAGGTCATCTTCCTGGCTGAAGCCTTCACTAGACCAGCCATGATGCACGCCCTGGGTAAGGCCGGCTTCCAGCAGTCCTACTGCTACTTTGCATGGCGCAATCACAAAGATGAACTTGCCGCCTACCTCAAAGAACTCAGCCAAGACTCTGCAGACTTCTTTAGGCCGGCTCTTTGGGTGAATACACCTGACATCCTGACCGAGTATTTGCAATTTGGTGGCAAGCCTGCCTTCAAGATTCGGGCGACCATTGCAGCCACCGCTGGCGCTACCTGGGGTATGTACGCAGGCTTTGAGCTATACGAATCCGTGGCCAGACCAGGTGCCGAAGAGAATATCGACAATGAAAAGTATGAATACAAGTTCCGTGACTTTGACGGGGCTGAAAAAGCGGGTAACTCACTGGCTCCAAGGGTTGAGTTACTCAACAAGATTCGCTCTGAGAACCCGAGTTTGCAGCAACTGAGAAACCTCACTCTGCACTACAGCGATGACCCAGAGATCCTGGTCTACTCAAAGCACCTGGATGCCGAACATGCAGGTGGAAAATCCAGCACGATTTTGGTCGTGGTCAACACCGACCCGCACTCGGTGAGAGAAACGACAGTGCACCTAAACCTTGAGGCTCTAGCGGTAACTGGGAGCTTCAAAGTAAAGGATCTGATCACCGGCCAGAGTTATCAGTGGTCTGAGCACAACTTCGTTCGACTCGATGCCTTCACTGAGCCGGCCCATATTTTTAGGATCGAGCGATGAACCCGGAAGCAACAGAGCTGCAGCTGGTCGCAGAGGGCAGGCATCACAACCCTCACTCCGTGCTTGGTTTTCACCAGGAGCCGAAGGCTTGGGTTGTTAGGGCCCTAAGGCCATTTGCCAAGTCTGTGGCACTCAAGACCAAGAACGGTAACCTTGATATGCAGCACGTTCACGGCGGCATCTGGGAGCTTCGAGGCGATAAAAAACTCGGTGATTACCGAATTAGTGCCAGCTATGAAAACGCCCCGGATTGGGAATCCGACGATCCATATCGCTACCTTCCCAAACTTGGTGATCTTGATCTGCACCTAATCGGCGAGGGTAGGCACGAGCAGTTATGGCAAGCTCTAGGCGCTCACTACCAAGAGTCCAAGGACACACTCGGTGATACCTCGGGAGTGAGCTTCAAGGTTTGGGCACCGAATGCCACCAGCGTTCGAGTGGTAGGTGACTTCAATCATTGGGATGGGCACCTCTATCAGATGCGCTCCATGGGCGGCTCAGGGGTTTGGGAGCTTTTTATCCCCGGCGTAAAGCCTGGCGCTTTGTATAAGTTCCAGATCAGAACCAAGCATGGCAATTGGATTACCAAAATTGACCCTCTGGCTCGCAGAACCGAAGTGCCGCCGGCAACTGCTTCCATCGTGGAGCAAAGCAGTTATCGCTGGAGCGATCAAGCTTGGATGCAAAAGCGAAACGGCAGCAATCCGCTGACTGCACCAATGACCACCTATGAGCTGCACTTGGGCTCTTGGCGCGGAGCGAAGAACTACCGCGACATGGCAGCGGATCTGATTGGGCATGTGAAGTACCTTGGATTCACTCACGTTGAGTTCATGCCGCTAGCCGAGCACCCATTTGGTGGTAGCTGGGGCTATCAGGTCACGGGTTACTACGCGCCAACATCAAGGTTTGGAACTCCAGACGACTTTAGGTACCTCGTAGATCAGCTGCATCAAGCTGGCATTGGCGTAATCATGGACTGGGTTCCAGCCCACTTCCCTAAAGATGAGTGGGCGCTTGCTCGGTACGACGGTGAAGCCCTTTACGAAGACGCAGACCCAAGACGTGGTGATCACCCGGATTGGGGAACTCACGTCTTCAATTTCGGTAGGACCGACGTGAAGAACTTCCTGGTTGCCAACGCGCTTTACTGGCTCGAAGAGTTTCATATAGATGGTCTTCGAGTAGATGCGGTCGCATCAATGCTCTACCTCGACTACTCCCGCAAAGATGGCGAGTGGCTACCAAACATCTACGGCGGAAGAGAAAATCTTGATGCCATTGAGTTCCTCAAAGAGGTAAACGCCACCTGCTACAAGCGAAACCCTGGAATCATGATGATTGCCGAGGAATCTACTGCGTTCCCCGGCGTCTCCGCACCGACTGATCAAGGCGGCTTGGGATTTGGTTTCAAGTGGAACATGGGGTGGATGCACGACTCCCTGGAGTACATCCAGAAGGATCCGATGTGGCGTCGCTACCACCACGGAGAGATTACCTTCTCAATGCTCTATGCCTACGATGAGAAGTTTGTCCTACCAATAAGTCACGATGAAGTGGTTCACGGCAAGGGCTCACTTTTGGCCAAGATGCCGGGTGATCACTGGCAAAAGCTAGCCAACATGCGTGCCTACCTCAGCTTCATGTGGTCGCACCCAGGCAAGAAGTTGTTGTTTATGGGTCAAGAGTTTGCTCAGCCCTCGGAGTGGTCAGAGTCGCGCGAGCTCGATTGGTGGCTACTGGATCACCACCCGCATCGAGGCATGCAGCAGTTGGTCGCCGACATGAACAAGATTTATCAGGAGAATTCTGCTCTTTGGGAGTTAGACCATGACCCGGCTGGGTTCCAGTGGATCGATGGTGGAAATGCAGACCAAAACCTGCTGAGTTTCCTAAGGCTCGATTCAACTGGAAACCAGGTAGCAGTCATCGTGAACTTTGCCGGCCACCCTTATGAAAACTTCAGAGTCGGATTGCCCAAACCAGGTCAGTGGGCTGAGTTACTAAACACCGACGCTGAGAGCTATGGCGGCAGCGGAGTAGGTAACTTTGGATCAGTGACTGCCGAAAACATCCCTATGCATGGGCGCGAGTTCTCAGCGAGTGTAAATATCCCGCCACTTGGTGCGATCTGGCTAAAGCACTAGAAAAGAAGTGAGGCCAGGCGACGCCTGGCGGCCAATACCGGCTCCTCGCTGTCTCCCACCAAAGTGAAAAGCTCCAGCAGCCTGGTCCTTATGGCATCTCTTGCCTCGAAGTTCACAGCAAACTCATCGAGCAGCAGATTAAACGCACCGGTGGGGTCGCCTCCAACAAGTAATCTGTCCGCGCCGGCAAATAGCTCCGAGTGAGGCCCAGGCTCTGGGGCTTGGAGGCGCTTCATCAACTTGACCTGGGCAAGACCGGCTTTAGCGTCCTGATCCGCCGGCTTTTCATTCAGGAACTTCTCATAGATTGCCTGAGCTGCATCAAGGTCACCACGGTCAATGGCTTCGAAAGCGGCAATCAACTCCGGGGCAACCGGTTTTTCGGCAGCCGGGGCATCACCTAGCACCACCTTGCCGGTTAGGCCATTCTGAACAGCTGCCTGAAGCACCTGCGAGAGAATCTCGGCAATCTGCTGCATGGTCGCCTCGCCCTTGAAAATAGGCGCGGGCTGCCCGGCCAGGATGGCTAGCGCGGCGGGTGCCTGATTCACCGCAACGGCAGCGGCGAGCTGTGGCGAAGCTTCGATGTCAACATCTAAACCGACTAGCCGACCCTCGCCTGAGGCAATGATCTCCGCTAAGGCCGCCCTGACCCTCGCTGAGGCCTCGGTGGAGTCAGAGATGAGCATGATTACCGGCAGCTTCTCCGAGAGCTTTAGGTAGCGCCTAAGCGTCGGCTCATCGGCCCTAACCAGCCAACCTGCAACCACCTCGGCACCGTTGCCTGCAGTTGAGGAAAGATCCATTGCACCAAAATTAGTCATCGGGTTCCTAGATTCACGGTAGTTAGTAGCTGCTGGGTAGCGCCCAAAAGACGAACCGGCTGTTCCGATCCGCTTGATGGGATGTGGAAAATCAGCATCGAGCCATAGCGAGTTTCGATACCGGTTGAGCTTCCACCGGTTCCAAGCAACAGCGCTTCATTGCCGGTAATTGCAACCGCATCACCAGGTGACTTCGGGATGATGGTGTAGGTATCTATCATGTAGATCGCTGCCAAAGCACCGCCATCTGCGGTTGCCAGCATGTCGATGTTCTTATCGCCAAGTTTGTGTTCAAAGCTCAAATTGGCATTGCTTAGGGTTTCCGTGAGGTTTTGTTGCACGGCAGCTAGATCCATCACATATTTGTTTTCTGGATCAACCAAAGTTGCCCAAGCCGAATCACCTGCGTTGTTGATCAGGTCCCCCACAGCCTCAGGCAGTTTCTCTGGCTCAAAAGCCAAGAACTTGCTATCAGACTTCACGATGTTTGCACCAACCGCCTCAGCGCTCACTTCTGGGAAAGTGGTGCCGGGAAGCAGGTTCGCGTAGTGAACCAAGACGTAGTTTTCGCGAGGCTTGTCTTGCCTGAGCACCAGCAGTTGAAGTTGCTCTTCGCCCGTGACCACCATGACCGATCGAGGCCACGTGTCGGTTGCGCTTGGCAGGAAGAGCTGGATCGGGCCAGCTTGAATTGCAGCCGGCTTATCATCTGCTTCTGTTCTTCGCAGCAGGTTGTATTCCGCTCTTCGCATAGCAAGTGCGGCACCGGCTACACGAAGTTCTATAGTCTCCCGGTCCAACTCAGCATCTGATGCTTCAATGGCGCTGACAATTTCGTCCAGCACCCTCACCAGCTGGACCTTAGTCATCACCGGGGTCAAGGTGTCCGGAGCAGCAGATGGCGAAGGGCTCATTAGCGGCGATTCATATTGCGGAGTGCAGCCCGCCAAAAGGCTGACACCAACCAGTGCAGAGACCGCTGCGAGCCTGCGGCCTCGCTTTTTTGGTTTTGCGAATTTAGGAAGCTGAATCTTTGGCAGCTTTAGCGCTGGCTTTGGCCTTCCCTTCAGGCCTCGGCCAGGTTTGGTTCCGCGGTTTTTCAAGAATGCATCCCAGAGTACGATCAGCGCACCAATCAGCATGATGCCTAGGCCAATAGGGGGAAGTGGACTCAGTGGCACGGCACCCTTTGGCAGAGTCCATGTCACAACCACGGTCGATGGAGCTGGATCAATGCCAGTGCTCGCGATGAGCACAGCCGCCTCATTGCCAGCTGGAACCTTGATGGTGTCAAAATCTTCAGAACTAACCGCGGTGCGCCACAGATCGGAACCCCTGGGGTCGACTAGGTTTCCATCGCCTGGCCTATCGATCTCGGCTAGCGAGACTTTCTGAGCTTCCTGATCAACCTCGAGCCGAAGTTCGACGTATGGCGATGGCACCAACCAAGCGGTTGCGTCAGACTCGCGCACGGTCGCCAAGAAGACTTCTTTGGTGCCGGCCGCACTGACTTCGACATTTCCTGGGTAGGCAGTCAGCGTTCGATTTGGGATCAGTAGATAGGGAGCTGATTTCTCTAAGCTCTGCGAAATCTCTATTCGCTCAAGGGGTGAGTTTCTTACCTGATCAACTACACCGACTGCGGTAACGGAAATACCCAGCACAAAGGCCACGATTCCGATCCACATTCGCATTGGTTAGCTCCCGATTGATACTGCCAGCCCATGAAGTTTACCCGTGACACAACCGCTGACTCTCAGCCCACATCCAGCTATTAGAGATTGGCAGATATCATGAATTCTGGGTTAGGTGGCTGAAGATCCTTCGAAACCTGCGTAGTTTTGTAGTTGGCTAAGTGACGGAGGCAATGTGGAGCAGCGATCAAGGATCACCAACGCCTTTCAGTTGGGCTTAGTGGGAACCCTAGGAGTGCTTGCCGCCCTGCTACTGGGAGCTGCAGTCGCCCAGACTGCCACCATCCTCACCTACGTTGCGATTGCAATCTTCACCGCTTTGGGGCTAGACCCTGCGGTTCGCAGCCTGACCAATAGAAACCTCCCTAGACCGGTTGCGGTTGGGATTGTCGTAGCCGTCTTTCTCAGCGCCGTAGCGCTTTTGGTATGGGCAGTCGTGCCAGCTGTAGTGAACGAGGGCCTCAAGCTTGTGGGTCGAATTCCAGGCTTCGTAGACCAGCTGGTTACGGCCGAGTGGATAGCAAACCTAGATCGAAACCTAAACGGTTCGATTTCTACAGCATCAGAGAACGCAATCAATTACCTAACTGACAGCAACAACTGGCCGAGCCTGGTAGGTGGCGTGCTTCAGGTTGGAATTGGGGCTGCAACCGGGGCGGTTGGGTTTTTGGTCGTGGTTATTCTGTCGATTTACTTCATGGCATCAATCGAGTCAATGAAGCACTATGTCTCAAAGCTAGTCTCGGCTTCGAAGCGTGATCGGTTCATGGAACTTACAGACCAGGTCACATATTCGGTGGGCCGCTGGGTCATGGGGCAGGTAACAGTTGCGGCCATTCACTCGGTGGTGCTGTTTGTGTTTCTAAGCATCGTCTCAGCACCCTACGCACCTCTTCTAGCGGTGGTGGCATTCGTGCTAGCCATCGTGCCGCTGATTGGTTCGGTATCGGCAGCTGTTGTTGCAACACTTATCTCGCTTGTAACCTCACCAACTCTGGCAATCACCGTTGGAATCTTCTACCTGATCTACCTGCAGATTGAGGCTTACCTAGTTAGCCCAAGAGTTATGAAACGCGCGGTTCAGGTACCAGCGGCGCTCGTGGTGATTGCAGCCCTGATGGGCGGCACGCTGCTGGGCATTCTGGGGGCGGTAATCGCAATCCCGATGGCAGCCTCGGTCTTGCTAATCGTTCGCGAAGTCTGGATGCCTAGGCAGCAACTGCGCTAGTAGTGAGTTGGAAGCTCAGCGCTGCCAGGCAGGATGATCTGAGCGATTTGATTCAGCACCCTTCTGGTGGCCTTCTCCCCCACCCACAGGTGCTTCTCACCATCGAATGCGTAAACAGTTGCGTTGTTGACAGGGCCGAAGCGGAGAGCGGCCTCCTGCGGCCTTAGATAGTCATCAAGCTCAGGCACCAGCACGTGAAGTGGCTTTTGGGTCTGATTCCAACGCAGCAGATCCTCGTCCGTGGCTCGGTGCAGCGGTGGCGAGAGCAGAATGGCACCTTCAATGTCGTGATCCGGTCCATATTTGATGGCGAGCTCAGTACCAAATGACCAACCAACCAACCAGAGGTTTTTCAGGCCACGGCTCTGGCAAAACTCGACAGCTGCCGCGACATCGAATCGCTCAAGATTTCCCCCGTCGAAACTTCCTGTCGAGCGACCCCTTGGCGACTCGGTTCCTCGGGTGTTAAACCTAAGCACCGCCACCCCCAGCAACTCCGGTAGACGATTCGAGGCTTTGCGATAGATATGAGAATCCATGAATCCACCATGGGTTGGAAGTGGGTGGAGGGTGATTAGCGTCGCGATTGGATCGTGACCGACTGGTAGCGCGAGTTCTCCAACCAGCGTTTGACCGTCCTGGGTATGAAGTTCAATCTCTTCCCTGATTGCTGGCAGTTCGGTAGCGGCTCTAATTTCTTCCACTAGTGGAGTACTCCATCGAATAGCTTCCAGCAGTGGTTATGGAAATGACGCCTAGTCTGAACGCCGCGGTGAACATCCCATGCCACCGTGTGGATAACCCCAGGAGTGATGCTTAGCGAGCAGACCGGGCAGACCCAGGTCTTACCCTCCTCGGCGGCGTTTCCCATGGTCTGCTGAACTTGAAACTCCTGACCACGTTTGACCTCGGTCTTCGGAAGTGACATCCGAACTCGGTTTAGATCAAGTTCTTCGATTTTTATGGGAGCCTGACGGCGTCTTTTGCCGCGGGCCAATTTAGTACCAGCCGCGCTTATCCGAATGGGCCAGGGCGGAACAAGGCTTGCCATAGCGCCCCTTGATGTAACCAATGCCCCACTTGATCTGGGTTTCTGGGTTGGTGCGCCAGTCTGCGCCAGCGGAGGCCATCTTGTTTCCAGGCAGCGACTGAGGAATTCCGTAGGCTCCGGAGGATTTGTTTTCCGCATTCCAGCGCCAGTTGCTCTCTCGCTCCCAGAGCTTAACCAAGCAGGAGTACTGGTTGTAATCCCAGCCCTTGGAGTTCACCATCTCTAGGGCAAAGGCCTTGGCGG
>JACCEA010690269.1_pt1 | contig 15915 bp, 8 predicted proteins | sample 7449851 | NCBI WGS metagenome assembly JACCEA01 (sample SAMN15323453, study PRJNA562643) | freshwater metagenome | isolation source: river surface water | place: USA:Blue River Watershed | collected 2017-08-18 | reverse complement strand
TCACATGTAAAGCGTGATCGTGATACCAACCAGTGTTTGGACGGTTGTTTGGAAACACATAGTCCTTAGTCTCACCGAAGCAAGTCTCATCATCAGCCCAACCATCGAAAGGAGCCAATGAAGCTGAGCCGTGGTAGTGGACGGAGAATGGTCTACCTTGACGAGTTCCTACACAAGGATCATAGGTACCAGCGTAGATTCCGTTCGTGTTGATTTTGTTATTGAAGCGGACAAAGGACTCGTGACCAGTTGGCATTGTGATAGTGGCAGCTGGGATGGTTCCACCATAAGTGATAAAACTGGTGGCTGGTTGGGCCTTGCATGCTGCGAACACTTTGTCGAATGGACGAAGAGTCACATCCTTCACATCGAATTCGATTGAGTGCATGCAGTGACCATCAGCCCGGCATTGGATCTCCTTGTGGACAGCATCAACAGGGTTAGTTACAACATCCTGGAATGGAGTCAACACATAAGGAGTAGATGGGAGGCCCCCCACGAAGACGGAGACACCATTCTTGCTGACACAGATATCAGAAGTCTTGCCATAAGGACTGGCAGGAGGGGTTTGAGCATCAGTGGTGGTGGCAAACAAAGCCATCACAACCGCAGCGGATTGTAAGAGAGATACGAACATGGTGGAACAAGGGAAATCACCGATAATCCGAAAAATTGATGTAGACTGATACAAAGAATATAGAACAGTTAAAATTGAAAGGCTTTCGAATCACAAATGTAGTGAGTGTTTTGTTTTGTGTTGAGGCAGATCAAGCGGGGGTTTTGAAGGTCTCAAATCTCGATTAGTCTGGAAGCGCAGCCATGCGTTGTGTTGCAACGTAATATCTTGAAGGGGCATTTGGAAAGAAACCTTGAAAAGACTGGAAGAGCGACGACTGAAAATTGAAATTTCGATTATTTCCTGGATAATTGATGGAAATGTAAGAGGTAGAGCGTAGTGAGGTTGTTGAGGTGGCGGTAGAGAAATAGCTGTATACACTTGTGTACCTTCGGCAACTCAACAAGAAACTGTGGTGAGCGGTATAATAATTACAACACAACCATTTAAGGTTATAAATGTAACCTGTAACACGACCTTCACACTAAATATCGTTATTATACATAGCAAGGAAATATTCCCAATCTACAGACTCCTCAACATCTACATATCTGTCAGAGACATTCGCCTAAAGCTAAAGCTACAAAATATTCATAGGATACCAAGAGTCTTTGGTACCATATTACACAACTATATGTACAACAGCATACAAATCGTAAAAAAAAAAACCAAACCACGAAGCAACAGAGTTCCGCCATGTAATAGCAACTAAATAGTATGCATATACTCACATAAATTATTCTGACAGAAATAGATTCGATTTAGATATCTATCTACTACATATACCTACTAAATTAATATCATCACGTTATCATATCACTTGCATATATATTATTATCACACCATAGAATAAACCCAGCCACATGTCACACATAGCCTTTGTTTGTTCCTACTATTGTAATACCATACATACAACTTGCTAAGATAATTCTGATAATATCTTACCTATTTCATTGATCTCTGTCACATTACTACTGCTAATACTACTGTCTCCTTTTTTATTCCTATAATTACCTTTCTGTAAATAATCCGATTGTCTCATCGATACATGTATTAATGTACATTGTATTGATATCGCACTTGTACCTGCACAATCATAATGACGCAATTCTTCTATTGTATTCCCACATGCCGCATGATCCGTAGTTAATGGACATCCTAGTCCATAATGCATACTCTTTGGCCATTGCTTCATGACTACTTTATCATATTCAGAGATACAATTGAATACTGATGGTAATTGTACTGGCAACTCCTTATGAGATACTTTGTATAATCGATTAGCTTCATCTACTTGACGTATTACACATTGTTCTACTGTCTCATTATACATTTGACCGTGAGATTCAAACAATGTCCTTTGCTTCACTATGCGTTGTAAGAAACTCACTTGATCATAACCATATTGTTCCAGAAAATCGAGATAATTGCCTATAAACTCCTTCTGTGACTGTAAATTACCAAGACCTTTACGACAATATAAAAACTCATCAAAATCATTGATTAATACACGAGTGTAACCATATCTCGCCAAGGCTTCAAATCGACAATGCGAGAGGGATAAGGTATGATCATCATCGAATTTCAAAATCTGGTCAGTTATTCCATCAGCATTATCGTAATGAGTGTATGCCTTCATACTGAGTGGATCATAGTCAGTCATTAATTTACTTAGAATTGTATAATTGTGATAAATCAAATTCTGATCAATGATCTCTTTCCATTGGTTGTTTGTATGATCATAAAAATGATGATGATGTGAAAGCATTCTATGGGATTTCGAGGCCAGTCGCCTTCTTCCTTTTCGACTGTGATGTGTTTGTGAGAATGACATCGTTTCATTCATCCCTTTCTTTGACAGTAAATGTAACTTCACATATGGATTACGTCGTAATCGTCCATGATTCCATCCATCACGATCATAGAGAATAACTTTAAATCCCATGACCGTATAGTATCGTATCCATTCAAATAGTATCGCATTCACAGCTTCAGTCTTTGGAGTAGAAATGGCTTCATATGGTATTGCAGTACATACAACATTGACAGGTTTTCTAACAGTAATTTGATGGTAAAAGGTTGTCGCTTTCATGTTTTGTGTATCATCCATCAGGGAAGAGAGCTCGGAAGACGATGAGGCATCATAGTGATCATTCAATACTGTCTCTATCCTAGATGACCAAATCTGACTTGTTGCTGTTGACATATTAGCATATTGTAATTGTATGCGTATATCACTATGAACCAGTTTGAAGGGACTACTTTCATTTGTTCGTATATGCCGATTTAAGAAATCTTGACACATACGACATTGTCCTTGTTTGGATGCTTTCTTGTTTCTATGTTTGAATCGCAAACCAAATGATGAAGCATCACCAGAATCATCCTTTCTCAATTGAGAGAGTGTGGATGAAGGGCATACGAAATAAATAGGCCAATAATGTGGCTTTGTTTCAGGAATCTCACTGTTCCTCCAATTATCATAAGTTGCACGATACAGACAACTCACTACTGATCCACTATTTAGAGTGAGAGAACCAAACCCAACACTAGGAATACGATGCTTATCTCGTAAAAGAAAGGGAATAGTCCTATCGGTTAAAACAAATCCAAGCATTTCAATAGAACAAACCGAAGATTCCAACCAATCTTCAATATCAACAACACGTAATGGCGATGTTGAATTCTCTTGTGATAAACTATGCAAACGATTATAATTAGATAATGCTTGTTGCAATGGTTGTACGTGTTCACCATGTGGTATAGTTGATGATGCACTTGGTGGAAATTCCCAAAATACTGCCTGTTGTTTACCAAATAAGCGATTTACCCAATCACCACCATGTTGTCTGCCAATCATACTAGACATAGGACGTGGATTGAAACGGAACGATGTAATGGATAGGGAACTACCATTAATGGATAATTTGTTCAAGACCACAGGGCTTGGTGATACTAATTGTATCATGGTCTTCTTTGAATCGTCCATGTACATGTTCTTGTCATCGACGATGTTCGGTGTTGATGACGAAGTTGGATTCTCTACTGTAAAGGCCATTGAATGATGAGAAAGTGATCCAATCTCGATGAGAAGGAGGACTAGAAACCATGTCACTTGGGCAGTTCTAGTTCCAATCATCTTTCTACATATACATGGACTTGTCAAATCCTTTGTCACGAAAATGAGCCAACAAGTAAGAGCAACAAATCAAATATGTGAACGAACCATGTTATCATCAAATAAAGAGTATGACTTCATACCAAGATTAAAGAAGGCTGGGTCTATTCAATTCAACCATGAATCACAAATGAAAGTGGGTTTTGTGCATTTTGGTCATGGATTCTTGCAGACGATCAAAAGTTGGAGCAGACGGTTGGTGCAATAAATAAATGTCTTTTATACCTACTATTATGTAATATGCACTCTAAACAGACCTTAAGTCCTTGTTTTCGGATTTTCGGGATTTCGGTTAGTATGTTACATTCTTAGACATAGAGTTCATGTATTAATAGGGTTAGGAAGTGGTTTTTTGACATCTTTTTTTACCACTAAGTATTCCATTGTGTTATTACACTGCTCTCCAACGCACATTGCCGTACAGCACTTCCTCAATACATATTTCTTTTTGCTTCTTATCGTGATCCATTCTGCAATTATCAGCCATGCTGGACGACATTGAAGAGCCGCAACCCAAGAGATGCCGGTTGAACGATGAAGAAGTCTCTCAAGTTGAAAAAATGGCGAAAGAGAATAAATCTATATGTGAAATTATTGCCGCATTGAAGGAAACTTATCCTTCAAGCAGGCACCACAATTTTAATGCAATATTCATTGGGAAGAAGGTCGATAGGCACCGTGCTGCTATGGTTATTGCTGCGCGTAAGGAGGAGGAATTGAAGAGACAACAAGATGCTGCCATGGAGGCTCAGCGCATTCGCCAAGCTGCTCGAGACCAGCTCAACATCAGATTCCATGAAATTGAAGAAACCATGGGTCAAGCAGCTGATGCACAGTTTTCGGATGACGACAAGTTTGAAACAGCATACGTTCTCTGTTGGAATTTGTTGGTTGACTTTGAATTACAGTGTGATGAAGTTGGTGAGTGCCAAGACATCAAGCAAAATTCTTTTAATCTGAAACAGTCTCTTGCATTGATGGATTCTGATCATCCTCTTGCGGATAAGTTTTATAAAGAAATTAGTATGGGATCGCCGCTGGAGGAATCTCGTTCATATGGTCTCTCTACCACTCAAAATTCTTCACAAACTGTCAGAACACCTTCTACTCGTTCTTCTACATTTAATGAAAGTCGAAATATAACAAACAAAATGGTTGTGGACTCGCTGTATAGTAGATCTAGAGGCTTGTACAATAAAGTTTCAGAGTATTCCACGTTGATTGACAATCATGTAAAACTTAACAATAAAGAAAGAATTGTTGATGAACCAGTCGTAAATTCAGCAGAAGAGTCAGCGACTAAAGAAGCATTAGATTTGGAAGTAGAAAGTGCATTATCAGCGCTATCGACGGCAATTAAGAAAAGACAAAGAATCTATCCTTACAAGGAAAACTCCTCTGATACAGTGGGGTTTGCTGTGTTCTCTCCGGACGGATACAATCGCCCAAGAGCGTTGTGTCATAATCTAAACCGTGATGGAAAGTCTTTGGTCAACAAATTTGTATCTTGCTTCGATCTCGGTTTCAAACATTCGCAAAACATTACTGAATCTTAGTATAGCAACAACAGAGCTCCTTATGTTGAAATCACAAGTGAATTGTGTGATTCTTTGAATGGAATTGTTTCCCCAATACCATGAAGATATTTTTATATATAAATATGTTTCATATGTAAATAATCCATTATTTTCTCGTTGATATTCAAATATTGCCTGAGTCTTTTAAACTCAACATCTTGCTTGTGTATCACCATAGCTTTACAATGAATTTGTCATGGGAGGTTGAGTGTTGTTGTTCATGCGTCCTTAATTTTTATATTGGTTTATTCGGAGCTTAACTTATTCTTCCATCATATCTTAACTTATTCTTCCATCGCAGCACTCAACGCTGCTGCTATTTCATCAAAATTCACAAGATTATCAATGGCATTGAAATCCAGTAAATCTTGCCGCACCTGCTCAACAGAAGTGGCAATATCAATTGGAGTGGGAAACTTTACATTTTCTTGTCCTTGAACATATTTCTTGTCATAGTAAGACTTCAGTTCTGCTAATCCATACGCCTCTAACTCTATGGCCGATGTTCCTTCTGGCAAAAGCTCCTTTCCATCTACTGAATAAACACCCTTTCTATCGCATTTAGCAAAAATATTACTTTCATAGAGAATCTTAGATATATGAAACATCGCACTTGTTTGGTTGATGTGTAAGCGTTCCCGAATCTTTTTCTTATTATTGTTGCTGTTATCAACATCTTCTAGAATATTTAGCAATGCTGACTTTAAATCATTTGAGTAAGATAAAAAAACAGAACTCGCAATAATTTTGTCTGCCGTCGGCAGAACATGAGACATCATTGCCAATTGAGCACCGTTGTATTCCTCCATTTTTTCATCCACATGTTTATTCCCAAAACTGAAGCATTCACCATGGTTTGAAATACTTCTGGTGTCACCAGGAAATGTTCCTGTATGATTTCATGAAGATGACGTGGACCATAGTTATTATTTCCCAAGGCAAAGCAATAAAAACCGAATTTTAATATTTATGTCGGTAATCGTAGTAGAATAGCTATAGTTTGAAAATTTTCAGGTATTCCCATAGTGTCATTTCACTAGCTTGTAGCATATTGGTAACTCCATAATCAAGCGTTTCTCCATTTGCGATATCATGTAATTTTGCTGCATGACCTAATATAATTACGAAAGCTGGTCCTTCATCACATGTCAATGGAGATATTACATTTGATATATCTTGATCCAATCTTTCCAGGCGGATTCAATATTAGTCTCTTGCACTACCACAGTCCCCTCTGAATTACATGGTACTTGCTCTACATCTTGATAATAATTATTGTAACAAGTGGTCATTGATTGGATTTTTCTCACCAAAAAAAGAAAATTTTCAAACAAACCAGAACAAATGTTACAAATAAATTCTAAAATATAATGAATATATATTTTTATATCTCTATGTCATTGTATAATACATTTTCCATTATGTCGTTTTGCTAATTGTGTACCAATTAATAAGTTTTCTTTCCTTGTATGTTCATTAATTTTCCATACTTTAATATTTGATTGATTAAATGCAGTCGCATTTTCAAACATACTATCCATATTAATTACATTACAAACATTCCATTTATCTAATGGTTGATTAAATACAATGGCACGATGAAACATAAATGCCATACCAACTACATGACTAACGTCCCAATCATTCAATGGTTGATTGAAGGAACGTGCTTCAGAAAACATGGATGTCATATCAGTTACACGACTAACTTGCCAATTACCTATTGGTTGATCAAAGGAGTATGCTTTTGTAAACATACCTGCCATATCGTTCACAAAACTAACGTCCCATGAATGTAAAGGTTGATTGAACGCATGTGCATTGTGAAACATATTATCCATACGTTCAACACAATTCACTTGCCATGTAATCAATGATTGATTGAATGATTGAGCACTATGAAACATATTTTTCATTCTTGTAACTTTACTAACATTCCATTTATCTAATGGTTGATTAAATGCCGTAGCATTACCAAAGAGTGCAATCATTTCAGTTACATTACCAACATCCCAATTGTTTAATGGTTGATTAAATGATGGTGCTTGACAAAATGTATAATTCATTTTTATGACATTACTAACATCCCAATATCTTATATCATCATTAAATAAAGGATATTTAGCAAATAAATACGATATATCAGTTACTTGTGAAATATCCCATTGTGAAATATGTCCATAAAATTTTAAAGTATAAGGTTGTTGTTCTTCATTATAAGGATTTGTGCCACTACTACTTGACCATCGCATCATTACCATTTTTTTAATGGAGATATTAGTAAATTTTTTATGATTGGCATAGTATTGTTTTATTATTCGTCGCAATTCGATGGGAAGTAGAATTCTTTGGAGTGGAGCAGTGGAGGTTTCTATTGTGGGGCGATCAATCCCCAAACAAAGATCGATAATAATTGCGTACATGGCTTCAACACCGGAAATTTACAAGACATCAATCAGAGTTTGCGAAGAAGTTACTGATGGATGATGATACAATAAAAGTAATAAAACAACCATGCATTTTTTTCGCCGTGCTGCTGCGCTCTGCGCTGCTTTGTGTGCGCCTGCTGGCGCAGGGCGGCAGGCGCTCCTGCACTGTGTGCGTGGCTGTCCTACATACAAACACAGCAGAACACAAATTGCTTTAATAACATTTTATCAAAGAGAGCATTTTCGAACGACATCACTACAGTATTACAGCTATTTAAAGGAAGTTAAACCAGTCACTCAGATTATTATTGTGTGTTTTAACCAATCACAGTAATACCACACCACAGTATGCAATCTAAACTGTCCCATGCATTAAAAAACCAAACGATTCGACACAAATCTAAAACCTTAACAATAAAAAACAGTTCAAAATTACACAGAAATTGTTTGCCAAGATCAACAATCACTGAGTCAACTACAGAACTACAAATTTATTAGGGAAAACAAGGGCCGCTTTGCAAACATTTGGCAGTCATTCAAAACATCTCAACAAGGGAAAATAACATCAACCATGAAGACAATGAGAGCATAATCTACAACTACAATTACAATAGAAAGAAAACAAGAGCAAACATAGCAATATGTGTGTTAATGTACTGGATGAGAAGAAGTCGTGTCAAGTAAATGTGAATACATTCATGAATGAATCCATAAGGGACAGCAGATTCATACAATCATATATAATCCCACAGCATACAAACGACTTATCTTCAAATACACACAACATGCTTTTGGTAGCACAAAATAAATATAAGATTGGAGAGAATGGGGAGCATTTCTCTGATGATGACCTTGCAATATGACAAATAAGGGAAACTAAAGGAAACACAACGGCGGCTTTATCATCAACCCTTCCATACTCGCTTAGAGAGTATTGAAGTAGTTGGCCAAACCTCTATAAGAATTAGGACCAAGTTCACCATCGATCGGACCAGTATAACCCCAATTGGAAGCAAGTCTCTGCATTGCCATGTAGGTATTAGTACCAGGCTCACCATCATCAGGGCCAGTATATCCATAATCTCTCAATCCACGTTGAGTACCAGCCCAAGAATTCTCACCGAGTACACCATCAATAGGACCAGTATATCCATAGTGAGAAGCATAGACTTGTTGTCTCATGTAATAGTAAGTATCAGGCACACCAGTACTGGCAGTACTACTTTGTGGAATATTGTTAGGACCAGGGGTTGGGCCGGGATTATCATGAACATCAGCAATTTCAGCACCACTGTAGTCATAACTCCAACCAATGTATCTAGCACCGACTGTAGCGATATAACCATCGACGGAAGTGACTCCAATACAATCACCCCACGATTCTGTTACGTGGCAAGATGCCATCATTGCCCAACCATTGGTGGTGGCCATAGCAACGTGGCCATCGGAACCAATATCCCACCAATGATAAGCACCGGAAGGAGCACTGTAGACATCATACGAGACAATGCTACTGCGGTAGTAGCACTCAATCGCAGAAGGACAAGCAGAAGATTCTGGTAAATTTCCAGATCTCCACATTAATGAAGCACACCATCCATTCCAGGATTCTCCATCACGTGTTGGATGAGTTTGTCCATAATAAACAGCTTCAGCATAAGTATTGGTTGTATATTTTAATTTCGCACCGTTCTTCTTCAAAGACTCGGTGCTATTGCGATAAGCGAGATCTTTGTCATCAAATTGCTTGGTTGCACCTTCACATTGTTGAAGTAACAACAATGTGGATGCTAATCCAACAACTCCCAATGTCAATGAATACATTTTCAATTTTTGCTTCACAGAAAATCGCTATTGTAACAATAATTTTTGGTTTGCTTGAACGAAAAAAATACCGTCACAATAACAAACCGATGTTAAATTCCACAGTTTTTCCGGAAATTAGAGTGGAAAAGTCACATTTCTATTTGATTCAACAGTACAAGATTGAGAATATCTTTTTACTTGCAGAAACAACAATTACGATACTGATAACAATTGACAATCATTTCATATAGACACAGACAGACAATATTGCTAATGTGAACTACTTTTACCAGCACTATCGAGAAATAAGAACTTACAACAGTATATGGAGACAGGATTGAAGTAGTTGAATAAATAGAAAGTAGTATATGCATTTAACAAAATAAAATAACATATCAATATAACTATTCTATATTTCCAATAACATACTTCCTATTTCATTGGTTAATGGCGGTTGTAAACTATTACCTACTTCTTCAATATTATCTTCTTGATCTCGATAATCAACTTCTTTCATTGATAAATGTAACAATGAACACTGTGTTGATAAGGTAGCCGTACAAAGACAATTGTAATGGCGTATTTCAGGTGGCGATGATGCACAGGCAGCATGATCAGTGGTTAATGGGCAATTCAAACCAAAATGAATACTTTTCGGCCAATTCTTGTCAAGCACTTCACCATATGGTGCAAAGCATTTAAATACTGAATAATCCTTTGCATGTACCTTATGTTGAGCTTTCCCAACCAGAGTAGTAGTGCTTTGTTTGGTGGATTGTACTTGTCGTATCACACATTCTTCCATGGTTTCATTGACTCGCAATCTACCTTGTTCATCAAATGATTTACGATGTTTGACAATACGTTGAGGAAAACCAATTTGATTATATCCTGATTGCATCATTAAATTTAAATATTGATGTAAAAACGCTTTTTGACTAATACTATCCCCTGTACCACCACGACAATAAAGGAATTCATCAAAATCATTGATCAATACGTGTGAATATCCAAATCTTGCCCATGCATCTACACGACAATGTGTGAGTGATAATGTGTGATCATCATCAAATTTTACAACAGCATCAGTGACTCCTTCAGCGTTATCATAATATTTATATTCATTCATGGTCGTTGGTGGTGTCAATCGACTCAATAAGGTATAGTTGTAATAGATGAGATTCTTATGAATGATATCCCATGTCTTCTTTGTCACAGTTTTGCTGACATTTTCTTTGTATTTCACATAGTCACTTTGAAAGAGATCATGATAATTCCATCCATCACGATCATAGATAATCACTTTAAATCCCATTACAGTATAATAACGTATCCATTCAAATAAAATTGCATTAACCGCTTCAACCTTTTCAGGATTTATTGTTTTATATGGAATTGCAGTACATACTACATGTGTTTGAGAAGGATCGGAAAGTTTTTTAGTAGATTGAGTAGTGGGTAGAGTATGATAGTCGATAGGAGATGAAGAGAAAAGATAATTATTCAACAAATCAATTGGATAATGTTCATTAATAACAGTTTCAATAACAGAACTCCATTTAGTTGTAGAAGGTTTTAATTGTATATATAGTTTATGTTGTAACGATTGAAACGACTTACTATCAGCCTGTTCCGATTGTGCTTTGCGTAAATTACCCTTTGTAGTACTGGATGGGCTGATGCGGGCAGAATGAGCCGGTATTAATTGAGAGCATAGTTCATTTTGCATATCCGGTGAAGCATGCTTCCCGCTAGTAAATATAGTCGCAAATGACTTCAAATCATTTGAAGAAGGGACTATTGCTGCTGAAGGACATATTAAAAATATTGGCCAAAAATGTGGTTTAGTTTCAGGCGCTTCACTATTTCTCCAATTATCATGTGTAGCACGAAATAAGCAACCGATTGACACACTCTTCTTACTATTGTCATTGGTAGATTGATTGGTATGCTTGATCTTACCACTGAGATTAACAGAGAAAATTCCAAATCCAATGCTTGGAGCAAGATACTTCTCTTCAATGAGAAATGGACGAGAAGTATCTGTTAGTACAAATCCAAATAGCTCGATCGAACATGACGAAGCTGATAACCAATCTTCAATAGAAACATATTGAAGATGATGTTGAACGATGTCATGATGTCTACTATGATTCAATGCTGCACCAAAGGAACGAATAGTTGGATCGGGTTTACCTTGTTCCATCCAATTAACAATTTTGGCTTTTGTAGTCGCACTTGGAGGTGATTCCCAAAAGACACTGTGTTTACCGAACAGACTACCTACCCAAGGGGATACACCGCCATTACCGCGATGATGGTGATAGGGAGGATTAAATCGTATTGAAGTTATTGAAAGAGAAGAAGAGTTAATAGAAAGTTGCTTCAAGACTACTGGGCTGATCGTTGTATGAGGCTGGGAAGGACTCGAAGACAAAGAGGAAGAGTGAGAGTATACGTCATTACGGAGATGATGATTGTGATGATGAGAGACATTGGAGTTCACTGCTGAGGTTGTTACGATGAACCACTGAAAGATGAACAGACTCAAGAGCAATGGGGCAAATTGTGGGGATTGGTGGGATTTGGTGTTGTTGCTGTTGTACTTTAACCACATGTTCCTATTCTAGTTGTCCAGCAGAGAGCATAACCACTGACTCAAGAAAACAAGCAATTTCACAATCAATGTCATATGGTCAAAACATTCTAGATATATATGGCATTGAAAGCAGTCCACCTTTTAGCTTTTTGGTTGGATGGTTGTGTTTTGTGATGAGATTCCGAAAATGTGAGGCAAAATTGCAACAGCGCGCCCAGCAGAGATAACTCTAATAGGTGCTGCGGACGCTGTGCTCTCGTGCTAATTATTATGCCTGCTGCTGCCTCTGTAGGCGACGTCTGCTGAGCCTACTCGCCTGTTGTGCGCTGCTGCTGCCTGCTCTGCGCTGCGGGTGATGATGATCCCACATTTTAAACTGATGATGTGGTATAATGTCAAGATGACTTAAAAAAGAAGATTAGTAAACTTGCGTGGATTAATAATTATCATGTATTTGCACACAAAAAATCAAACAGCATTACAATGTTCCGCGCTTTTATATCCTGAAGATGTAGATTCTTCTATTATTTTACTATCATCACTATTAGTTGCCGTTGCATTCGTATCCGTAGTTGATCCTAACCTTCTACGATCAAAGATAAAGTTTGTTCCAACAAACAGTGATTTCACTTCTTTCTTGTCATCACTGCTATTACCACTATCGCTATTCAAAACACTCCGCCTGTCCTCGCCGACTAATGTTTCCTTCTGTTCTTTTTGTTGACGTTTAATCCATTCCTCATATGCAATGATCCCTTTTTCTAATCTACCAATATTTTCAAAACCAAGTTTTTGTTTTAAAAATGCATTTGTTTTTACACAACGTATTCCACCAGTACAAAAAGTTAAAATACGACGTTGTTTTGGTTCATTTTGTAATTTGATTTCTAAATCTTTCCAACTTTCTGAAAAGATATCCGTCTCTAATGGCACAGCATTTGCAAAGGTACCAATTTCTGATTCATAAAGATTACGACAATCAAATAGTAATGGTGGTAACCCAGTTGGATCTTGACTATCAGCGACAGGCAAACCTTTCTGTAATAAATCCAATTCATGATGCCATTGTTCTGGTGTTAATTCAGGACCAGCATCCGTCCAATCCAAACCTTCCGATGTAGCAAGTTGTTCATCTTGTTCTGATAATCTATCAGTAAGAATTTGTTTCTTTGCTTTAAATCGTAATTTTTTAAATGGAAAATCGGTCATACCAATATGAGTTTGTGGAAAGATTTGTCCACAATTCAATTCTAATCCATCAAATAATCGATTATTTAGTATTTGTAACAATGAGACGAAATGCGGAACGATATCAGTAGGGATACAAAATTGTCCATTGATACCTTCACCAGCTACCAACAGAGTACCTTTGATATCTGGATGATATGCGGTTAAGACTTTAGGACCTTCTTCAACAATATGTTTTACTTCTTCAGGAGAAAGAGAATGAAATCGATAAAATGAAAGCGCAGTAAAAGATTTAAGTTCAGGTGGTGGAGGTGGTGCAGCTTTTGTCTTCTTTGGTTTCTTGACTTTTTGTACCTTTGATTCTTCCACTGCCACTGAGAGTGATGAAGTATTGGAAGAAAATGCTTTAGCAGTGACAAACTGTGGTTCGAAAGCCATTACACCGCGATCAAATAACAAAGATGGTTCATATTTGCAGGTAGTTGTGGAATACAGGCGATTGTTGTTCTGGTTGTGGTGGGCAGTTTGCTTAGTTGAACTGCTGAACGTTTGATGAAGATAATGAGGCACTACTGAAGCAGACTTTCTCATCAATTTGGTATGAACAAATGAAATCGACCGCCCAGCCCCATTGCGAGAGAATGCCACAACTATGGTGGGTGAAAAAAGTGGTACCATTTTGAATATTGCCACGACTATGGAAATAATGGTAGACAAGGTGATTGATGATAATGCCACTTTTGCAAAATGTCTTCACATAGAGAGAAAACTATTTGGATCTTGTGCTGAAAATATACTTGCCTAGCTAGATTATGATGAAATACTGACGATGAATCATGAATAGAAAACCAATGCTGCTCCTCACTTCCTATTTAGGCATCTAGGAATCTAGACTAGAAACATTTCTGCTGTATAAAAATATAACTATACTGCGGTTAGAAAATAATATTTACAAAAGCAATATTATTTTGATCAACCCTCCCATTGAAACCATCTCGGGTCGATAACGAATCAAATAAGTGCATCGCCTTTTACTATACACTTCTGCGTTGTCGGTTACAAGAGATATGACTAATTTTTAGCGCCCGTAGGGCAGATTCATAATATTTCACGAATTTTACCCCTTAATTCAAATAATTCGGTTAAATTTGATTTGCGAGTTACTTGTGCTGCTCCTTGTTGTTTGCTCGTTTTATTATTAATAAAACAAATGATTTACTGTTTGTCGCTCAACTCACTTGAATAAAAATGAGCGTGACTTGTGAAGGTTCAACTTTGAAGAAACGTCTCATCGATTGCATTTTCTCCGAGTCTGCAATTGGCTTTCTAAACAATCCTAGTGATTATGACCGCTTCGCAAGCACTTTTCAACGCCATCAAATTCACGAAGCTAAATGCCACCATGACACAGCCAGCAAACCATCAAGGGATTATAAGCGAAATATTTACAAGCTCGTTGAGTGGCTTGTTAAAACTAAACTCGATCAACTGGATGCTCAATATGAAGCCTTCTATTCCTTCATCCAATCCGATATATTTACAAACGCCTTCAAGACAGAACTTTGTCCTAACGCACCAATCGAAAGTAGCAATATATCAAATATTACTAGCGGAAAGTTGTCGAAAAAGCGCAGGTTTCATGACAATCAAGGGTCGGCTTCCCGCGGAACCACAATTTCTGAAGCAATTACTGATGCGGAGGGGAATGATACTGACAATGAAGAGGGTGCATTGAGTTCTCTGATTTTGAATGATAGAAATATCAACATTAGTGACAAGCAAGAGTTGCTACGAGTTGCAAACTTATTATTAAAACAATGTGGTTACAAGGCGTTACCTAATGAGAAGCACATCAATCCTTTATCAAACCCATCAACATCATCATTGAATGGCGCCATCACTATCCAACAAAAAGTCAAAGAAAGGTTACAAGATGTTTTGAAGCAACATCATAATTCATGTTCCCAATTACCAAACGGTAGTTCAAAACCACTTGAAACCCTTGAATTCTTTCAAACAGAATATGGTATTTTGTATTTTGAATCGATTTTGTTGATCATGTATATGATATATGATGATGATAACAATATCACAATTCAAGTTAACTCAAAAACGGTTGCTCAAACCTTGCGTTGGTTGTTTGATTTGAAGCCTAAGGGTCTATCACAGAACAAAGGTATTCCTTTACTTTCTTTTGCAATGGATGGTGATATAGAGAGAATAAATAATCAAAAGTATACCTTACAATGGTATTTACGTTGTTTACACAATCATTGGAATTCCGAGGTTCGACAGAAACCAAGTGATGAGAATCGTAGTTGTGGTGAAAGCCCTCTTCCCAAAAGGCGAAGAGTCAAGAAGAGCGAGATACCCAGTCAAAATCAAAGTATCTGTGCAGTGGCTGCTTCCTCTGAACAAGAGGTTGTCGACACTTACATTTCGAGTAATGGATTCGGGAAGAACAGTCAATTATCTGATGTTACAAGACAACAATCAACTGGTATACTGACAGCAGCATTACC
>JACCEA010399767.1_pt1 | contig 15922 bp, 21 predicted proteins | sample 7449851 | NCBI WGS metagenome assembly JACCEA01 (sample SAMN15323453, study PRJNA562643) | freshwater metagenome | isolation source: river surface water | place: USA:Blue River Watershed | collected 2017-08-18 | reverse complement strand
CAAAAAGTCGGGATAGGGCATTGCCACGACTTTAAACGGGCGCAGAGACAGGGTAAGACAACTTCGGTTGCACCAGTCGATGAAGCGTCAAGAATCACCGCACTTTTAGGGCGGTGAGTATGTCAACCATTTCCATTACCCAAGTATAGCACCATGAGCGACGAAAGATTAGAGAACTACACCACTACCGAAACAACCAAAGAAGTCAATACCGGAAAAGACTGGGAGCTGGCGATTGAAGAATGGAACGCTTCGCTACTAGAAGAGACTCCGAAATTGACCGACTTGATACGCCAGCACTTATACGATCTCGGTAATCGCTGCATCGAGATTCGCGAACAAGCGGCTGCATCTGGAGAAGAGAAAAAGCTGCGCTCTTTCATGCGACGCGAAATTAAGGCGTCAATCCGCAAAGATATTGAAATCGGCTGTAAACTCGTCGAATGGGAGCGGAACATTGATAACCCAGAATATACCGAAGATGCGCTTCAAACTATCTTTTCAGAAGTCGGATTGGGCGTCGGCTTCGGACTGCTAAGTAAGTTGCCCGACACTTATTCCAAGCCAAACGTGCGCGCAATAGATACAGCGCGGCGCAGGCAAGTGGCGATCGCCATCTTGGATGAATTGGTAGATGACGTGACCCAGGCTAACGAAACAGATCCAAAGAATGATTTAGTTGTCGCCCGCGTGGGCAACCTAATTAAAACCTACACGCTGCCGGAAGTTGGCGATCGCGTCGAGTTCGACAAGACCATGAGAGGCGTGGTCGTCGAACACGTTGACGGAGAAGGTGAAGCGCTCGACGGCGTGATCGTGCGGATCGACAATTCAGGCGAAGAAAAGCTGATATTCCGAGGTCAGAAGAAATTTACGGAAGAACCGATCGCCCGCCTCCATGAAGCAGCAATCGTGCGTGGTGACAATTCTGAATTGTACGGGCAGACCGTCGTCGTTCAAAATTACGAACGAGATTCCGAACAGGTCGAAGCCTTGAGGCTGGATGGTACAGTTGTCAAACTTCCCGCAAAAGACCTCGTGCGGGCAAAACCGAAAGAAGCGAAGGTTGTGGGCGATTTGTTGCACTTAGTTTCCGAACAAGGGCACCTCAATAAAATCAAACTCGCAGTCGAGCACGCAGAAAAACCTTTACTCAAGCAAATTGACGAGCTGCGCGCAACCGCAGAAACTAGCTACGGAGACGGTCAGATTTTTGCCGCCAGTCGCTTGAGCGAAGTTCAACCCGAAATATTTGTTGGAGCATTTACCGCAATGCCTTCCGACAAGCAGGAGATCGTGCTTTCGCAGATCGTTCCTGTTGCAAAAAAAGTAGCACCGTCACCACTAGATAGTAATCGAGCAATCGAAATTCAAGGTGACACCGCAACACCAGTGGAAAATATCGGCACAGAAACCCAGTCCGAACCAGTAGCGGAAATCATCGAAGCGTCGCCTGTTGAAGTTCAGGCGGAAGTAGTTGCAGAAGATGCTGCTGCTATTGAAGTCGATCGCCCAATTGAAACTCCAGAGCCAGAGTTAGACAGCGAACTTATCAAAAAAGCAGAAGATGCTTTAAAAAAAGCTTTCAACACCTACCGAGCCAATCGCAAACTGGCGCAAACGCGCAAAAATAATGAACCTTTGCCAGAAAGCCCGATCGCCACTTTTCAAAATGCAATCGAAAAAAATCCCGAAGTTAAGGCATTCCTGGCGCATTCTATCGGCAGTCACTTCCTCGCAGTAATTGCCTCAGAACCTTGGGTAGCAATCGTTGGTTATATCAAAGGTCACTGGAGCGACTTGAATACTGACGCGATTTGCGATCGAATCCAACCGGCGTCTACTGAAGTTTACGAAACTGCTGAATTGTACCGAGTTGGAAACATAGAAGCAATCAAACCACTCGATCTGCGACTAAAAGTTGCCGCGCAATACGGTTGCTTGAGTAAAGAAGAACGTGCGGTGATCGGAAAAAACGGTAATGTTGTAGTTGAGAAAGAAGCTAAGCCCAAAAGCGAAACAAAAATAAGTTCCAAAACCAAAACACAAATTCCAAAACCCGAAACTAGCGCTGTGCACCCAGTAGTTCGTGCTAGCGCAAACATCCCTCAAATTCGGGACTGGCTACTTACAAGTACATTCCTTGAAACCGCTGTCGGATTAATCAAAGGCTACGAACTAAAATTAGAAGACGTAATTTCTTCCGAACAGTTGCAAGCTTTCGCAAATCAAAATCCTGCAAAAGCGAATCATGTAACGCAAATTTTAAAAACACTCAACAGGGAAGATTATTTGAATATCCCAGTCTTAAGTGAAACTGAAGCAGACAGCGCAAGTACACCTGTAGTCGTCGAGGAATCCAACAACAATCAGGCTGAAGACTATCTTGGTGATATAGGGTTTTGAGTTGTGTGACATACTTTAAGAGTAGTCTATCACTCTCGAAGTATGCTACAGCCAGCATTATTCCAAAAACCAATCCCATACGCTCCCGAATACGAAGTCGATATATTTGGGAACGTTTTTTTGTTTGGAAAAATACAACCGTCCTGGGTACTTAGCGACGGTTATTTTTATGTCAGAATCAGGCGAAAGCCAAAAGCGCTACACCGCTTGGTTTTACTTGCTTTCTATGGGTATCCGCCTGATTCTAGGTACGAAGGTTGTCATAGAGATGGCAATCGTCTAAACAACTGTCTCACTAATTTAAAATGGGGGACAAAAGCAGAAAACACTGCCGACAAGGTTAGACACGGAACTCACAAGAAAAAGATCGGATCTCCCAATACCAAGCTAAACAAAAAGCAAATTCTGCAAATTAGAAAGCTCGGAAAAAGTGGGAAACACACCCACAAAGAGATTGCCGAGAAATTAGAGATATCGTGTTCAAATGTGTCTAAAATTATAAGTGGGAAACGCTGGGAAAATATTCAGCCGGGACCACCTCGCAAGCGACGACCCAAATCCAATCACGTACAACTAGAACTACCGTTCTAGAATTCAAATATAAGGAAACAGTAATCATGTCAATGTTCCCAGAAAATGCTCCATCTGCCCCATTTGTGTTTTTTCGTTCGTACAGTCACAACAACAATGGTGTCCGAGAAACCTGGAAAGAAGTGTGCGATCGGACAATCGATGGTATTTCAAGACTAGGAAAGTTAAACGAGGAGGAGCGCAACCTATTGTACGCACAACAACATAATTTTAAATGCCTATCGTCAGGTCGCTGGCTTTGGGTAGGTGGTCGAGAATGGATAGAAAAACCAGAAAACTTCCCAGGAGCTTACAACTGTACCAGTTTAAAACTGACATCCTTGGAAGTTTTTGGTTTGTTGATGGATTTAGGTATGCAAGGTTGTGGCACCGGCGCAGTATTGACTGAGGATTGTATCAATCGATTGCCGGAAGTGCGAAATCAACTTGAAATTGAAGTCTTTTCTCAGATTGGTGAATACCAACCAGATCGACGGGAAGAAGAAACGAAGTTAAATAAAGCCGTAAGTGCATTTACGATTTGGGTAGGCGATAGTCGCAAGGGTTGGGTGGACGCCTATCAAGCGTTAATTAATTTAGCCTTCGATACAAGTTACAACAGTGACCAAAAGATTAGGGTTTACGTCGGACTAGGTTTTGTACGACCTGCCGGCGAAAAGCTTAAAGGTTTCGGAGGGATTTCTAATCCTATCAAACTACCAGAACTATTTGATAAGTGCGCTTCGATATTAAATGGGGCGATCGGACGAAGGTTAAACTCAGTTGAGTGCAGCTTATTGATAGATGAAGCGGCAATCGTAATTGTTGCCGGCAATGTCCGAAGAACGGCAGGGATTAGACAATTCAGTCACAGTGATAAAATCGGTGCATCAGCCAAAGACAATCTTTGGGGACAAGACGAAGAAGGCAATTGGCGTATCGATCACAAGCGCGATGCTTTACGGATGGCGAATCACTCGCTTGTCTTCCACCATAAACCAACATTTGAAGAATGCAAAGAATCTGTTGCTAAACAATATAGATCTGGTGAAGGGGCAATTCAATGGAGTGGTGAAGCTGTCGCGCGATGCAACGTTGATTTACTTACAAACGAACTCCTTAGAACCTCATTCTTAGAGGCTTACGATCGCGGTGAATCTCGAAAATGGATGCAAGACTGCTATCCATCAATGCCAGCAAAAGAATTCGATCATCGCTTGTCGCGATTAGGTCTAAATCCGTGTGGTAGATAGTTTTGCCTCACGTTAAAAACTTCGCAAAATCGGAGAAAGCTGAAATGCTAATTCCGAGGTAATCACGAGAACTAAAAAACTCATGACACCGTAGAGCGTACCAATTGAACCTCGAAAGAGAATATAAAATTGGCAAGAGTGCGGAGGTATGTAGTGAAAATATACATACAAAAAGTACGCCGACCTACAGAAAACTTAAATCTGTAGAACCAAAGGATAAAAAGCCCTTGGGATAACAAATTGGAAATTATCGGTTCAGACTTTTTGTGTAATTTATCGGAAATCCACCTTAATCAGATAGATCCATTTAATTTAGAAGAACAAGACACAGCGTTCCATGCTGGTGGATTGCTTGTATCGACCTTACTGCAACACCAATTTGCCGTACCTTTGTATCAGTACAGTCGAGATCTCGATCCAATCGTCGGCGTTTCCTTTACTGGCTGGTTTGACTTCTGTGTCAATGCACTAGGAGCTAAATGGTTACAGTGGTTTGCTGATGATCGCCCAGATTTTTATCCTCAACCAATAGTTGAGCAAAATGTTCAAAAAATTTGCCAATTATTCGACATTTGCGTTGACGACTACGAACTTGTTGACGAAACTGGTTGGAATTTCGGGACACTGTACCGCAATATAGAAACCGCGTACCTGACGCGCTGGCGAAGAACGGTTGAAACTACCGTGCGAGATTACTGCGATCGCCACCAATTAAAATGCCCGAATCGATACACTACAGTCCAGCCCAGTGGATGCGCTACTAAAGACGCGCTACGCATTTTCGATAACGGATTACTCTTTGCCGATGAACACATGGATGTTGCATCTGGTGAATGTGATTTAGAATCAGAGAATCTTAGTGTTCGCAATGGAATTCCTGTATTAACAGGGATTGCGAATAAACAACTTAATCTCATTCGTATAACCTTAGAAAATGGTCGTCAGTTAACAATGACACCGAACCACAGGTTAAGTATTGATGGGGCTTGGGTTTACGCAGAAAATATGATGATTGGTCAAAGCCTCGATATCGAGATAGGTAATTATAAAAACGCAGACGATGCCGTTCTCGATTATATCGATTTACCACTAGGTAAGAAAGGACGTGCGTCAGGTTGTAATTTACCTTCCAAGATGTCCCCAGAGCTTGCTTATTTTATTGGTTGTCTTTTTGGTAATGGCTGTTGTTCTGAAAGCAACAATCTTTATCGAATTCGATTTAGTCATGGTAACAAAGAAATTTTGGATCGCATTTCTTACCTTGGTTCTATCTTATTCGGATTAAGTGGTCGTTTTAGTACAGACAACCGTGGGGGACGACTTGAATTAACATTTGCAAACAAACAACTATATCAATGGTTCGTTGCAAACGACATTCACAAATCCGTAAAATCTAATGTATTAGATCGTATTCCACAAAAATTACGGATGTCGTCACGTCAGTCACTACTAGCGTTTTTTGCTGGATTAATAGATACAGATGGATGTATTCGCAAAGAAGGAAGTCTCTCAATTGATTCAGCTTCTGAATCTTTTTTGCGACACCTCCAGCAAATTGGAGAAGCGATTGGATTATCTTTTAGTTTTTTCTCAAATACTGAAGGTACGAATCATCAAGAAACTAAGGCTATGTTTGGACTATGCCTCAGTCGAATGAAATCTGTATCTACAGCACTTTTCGTTATCAATCAATACTCGATTAAGGCGCGTTATCGTCCTTTAGAACCCTCCAAACGAGTATTTGCATTCAATCCCTACAAAATAGCCAAGATCGAGACTGATATCATTGACTATACCTACGATTACTCTGTGGATGGCGAAGATGATGATGATAGTTGGTACTGGCAAGGTGCTATCAAGTCTCACAACTCGAAAGCCTTACTGACAGGTGCGTCTCCAGGTTGGCATCCACCAAAAGCGCAGTGGTTCATTCGACGCATCACGGTCGGTAAAAACAATCCGATCGCCCTTGCTGCGATCGACTGCGGATATACGGTCGTACCTGCACAATCAGACAAAGATCAAGACGGACGACTGCTCGACGATCCGTTTGATGAGCGATGCACCGAATGGTTGATAGAAATCCCGACGGCAGTAAATTGGGCGAATTTACCTGGGGTCGAAAAAATCGATATTAGTCAGTTCTCGGCAACCGCCCAACTCGACTACTACCTAAATGTGCAAAAAAACTATACCACCCACAACACCTCAGCAACAATTGAGCTGCGAGAACATGAAGTTGACGATTTAGCGAAAGCTATTTTCGATGCGATTCAAAATAATGAAGGTTACGTATCCGCAGCAATTCTAGCTCGGTTCGACGAATACGAAACTTTTCCGCGAATGCCGTTTCAACCAATATCGAGGGAAACTTATGACAGCCTCTGCCAAGAAGTTGAAGCGCGACGTACCTGCAACGATTTCTACGAAGCGATCTCAAAATACACATCGCCCGAAGAAGTTGAAGGGCCCGCAGCTTGCGACTCAGACAAGTGCTTGATGCCTTTGTCTGACGAAAAATCGTGACTTGCAAGCGAGCGTGCGGCACGCGAGAATGCAAAATGTGGGGGTGTCAGGCAAATACACCACCGCCGGAACCAGACCCGCAATACCTCTACCAAGAAGGAGATATTGTGCGGAACCGCTTCTCCGGCGAAATAATTGGAAAAGTGATCTGTCGCATCGATCGCGACTACATTGACGAAAACGGCATCGTGCATCCGCACCTTTATCAAGGGCGAACCGATGGCAAAGTTCCAGAACTTGGCAAGTATCCTTCTTATTTGCTAAAAGGACTTACTTCCGGAAACGAATTTGAATGGACGGATCGCAATCCTCGAATGTTTGCCAAGTATTCTAAAGACATCAAGATCCAATACGAAGAGTGGGAAAAACAGCATGAGACCGAAACCAAATAAATACCAAGTGCTCGAATACCGATCGCCCGCAGAAGTTTCTCACGTACTGGATTTAATTGCCAGCGTCACAGTAAAAGATGAATCGGGCAAATCCATAACAGAGCAGCCTGTAAAAGTTCCAACAACGCATACCCGTCAAGGGAAAGGGCAACGGAGGAAAGCACCAAAAAGGAAGGGACTGGTGGAGTAATGGGCAAAACCTGGCGAGAGAAGACTACGCTGGCGGTCAAGTGGGCAGCAAAAGTCCGCATCTATCCTACAGTCCGTCGCACTCCCGATCTTGTCGATTTTGTGAAATCGACGGCGACATACTGGAAAGTCCCGGTCGGCAAAGTAACCGAAGAAATGCTAAAAGCACACTTGCGGCACAACTGTACCAATTATGAAGCTCGAATAGCAGAATTAGCGGCGATCGACCGACGGTACAAGTTATCGGAGCAAGATCGGTACGCTGCCCGTCATTTGCTCAAACTTTCAGCGATTGACACTGCTGAAAAATTGTTTGCAAAAATAATTAGGCGACATCACGAACGCGAAAGTAAGCTGGCAGCAGTCAGATAAAAAAAGACGGGCGATCGGTTAATTTCGATCGCCCGCTTATATTCAAACGAATAATCATCCATAATGGACAGCCTCAATTTAGAACTTTTGTATCACAAGCTAGAGATAGCGCGAAAAGATTATCACTTAACTTGGTATCAGCTATCAAAACTTTCAGGAGTGCCTCGAAGTGTCACTGTTCGCATGGCACAAGGTATCGTCCCCAGCGACAAAGATTTAGACAATCTATACCGTTGGTTGGAAGAATACGGGCACTAATTACGCGAGTGAAGTATCTTGAACTTCAATGTCAATACTTCCACACTCTAGTTTGATTCTTTCTACTACCGACGCACAAACTTTATCGATATCCCAGGCTCCGTTAACTTCAATAACATAAGTGTCGGGACTGCTTGTTTCTATTTCAAAACACAATCCTACTAGACTAGAACTATCGAAATTGGTTATAGCATCCAACAAGCAATCATGCTTCCAGTCGGTACAACCCGAATAGATCGTTATTTTCCGCAAATCACGATCTAGTGACACCAAAACATCAGTGTTCTTAGCATCCATCAAATTCTTGTACCATAAATCATATTGCGCTTCCGAGTAACTAGACATATAATCACGCTCCGCTAGTTGTCAAAACGATTGAACTGTATTACTATTGTGAATGTATTATAACTCAACCAATCAAATGAAACAAATAACACAAGAAAGATTGATTCGGGCGATCGACAAGATTGATGTTGTACTAGCTAATAACAGTGAGATAACCCGTCAAACCGAAATAATTAAAGCACTCTCACTGCGCGGACTGCAATCAGCTTGTGGATGCGATACCAAGTTAGACGGCGATCGGTTAAGTGTTGAATTAAGTTATTGGGAAGCACCGAAAACTAAAAATGATTTTCATTCACTTTTAAATAATTGGCAAGTTAGGATTTTTCACTATCACGCAAAACGCAAAAAAGTATGGAGCATCCAAGAAAAATATCAAATAAGCGGGTTAACCTGGTTTCCGTCAGACTTTGATCCGTCTTTTCCGATCCCCTGGATTACTGAATCTTTGAATCTTATAGATTCTGATTTGGAGGTTTTAAGCGAGCATAAACCCTTACATCTACAGAAGTGGATTGATCACTTGAGACTGCAAGATTGTTCGTTCTATCGCTCGGCGAAACAAAGTAGACAGGACGAATGGAAACCCTTATCAGTAACGGAACTGCTTTCTGTCAGCCCTTACTACCAGTGGTGCCATACTTGGAACCATTCAGAAACATTCTATCTCCTACTAGGTAAAAAACTCATTGTCGTCAGGAGCAGCGAAAAATTTCAGATTCTTTTTGTTTGAGGAAATTATAGGCTTTTTTATTCCAACGAGCATCAACTAAAGCGTTGTGCACCTCTGTCGAATCGACAGGTACGGAAATTCGCCCCAGCCCCAAATGCTTCATCCACTGCATCAAATCGTTGCAGTAATAAGTTATATTATCATAAGTAAATACTCAACTCGATCACTTGCATCTTTATTTACAGATAGTATTTAATAGTGTAAGCTTTAATTGTAGTTGCAAATCAAATCCAAATCATGACTTTGAGAAAGTTAGCGTATGTATTAAATCTTTCAACCTTAGCTATCCCTAGATATTTTGATGACAGCGAAATATCTACGCGCAATCTAATTGACTTGGGTACGCTATTCGCTGAACCGCAAAAAAGTCGATATCTCTACATCGCTTATCTAGGCTCCGCTTGTAAACTATGGCATATAGCCAGACCATTCTTTTGGAAGCGCGATGGAAATCAACCGTGGATTCCTAGTGACTACAACTATGGAAAGGTGGCAATACTACTAAGCGAAGATGATTCATATACAGCAATAGCGGTAGATGTGACCGTGCGGCAACCTTATAACAGTGGAGAACGCAAAACAACACTGTACTTGCCTTGCGCTTTATTCGAGGACTTAACACCCGAAAATGCAAATCATGACAAAATCGAAAAAGTGACTTGGGAGTTTTTCGGAACATCTCAATTACTGAAAAGCGTTAACCAAATAAACTTTTACGGTGACAACTGTCATTTATGGAGTGTTTCTGGCGGGCGCGTAGTCCCATACTGCTAAAAAAGAGCGGGCGATCGATAATTTTTCGATCGCCCGCTCTTTTATTGTTACGTTACCAGTGGTTTTGGGTGGTAACGATATTGTTGTTGACGAATATTGTTCCCTTTCTATCAAAAGCTTCACGGTGCCATTTTACGGTTCCGTCCGCGACAACTCCCCAGGGTTTTAGGAAGTTGTCGATAATGTACTGTAACCATTCGATATGATCGTAGAATTTATCCCCTCCATCCCAAGCGATAAAATTACCTGCGTCTGAAGGTATCCACATACACCACAATCCTGGTTGTGTAGAAGGTGGTTCTTGTGAGTCAACAACTGACGAGTCGCGACTTTGACCGCGAAATCCAAATCCACCTACAAAGTATTCACCGTCTTTCCCAATAGGCAGTGAAACTGCTTCTCTTTTGGTGTCTCGCATATTACTTGCAATTTCTGGATTGCGTTTCATCCGTCTTGTTTCGGCAAACTGTTTTAAGTATGCAACTTGATCTGTATTTAGTGCAGGTGTCAGATTGAATTGACCTTGGAATTCTGTTGTGTATCCCATAGTATGCTTGGTTTGTGTTTGTATGTATTTATTATAAAATAGCTTGGTATTGTGTTAAACTGTGTATATCTAACAGACCTAATTAGTTTTTTGGAAAAACGTCAAATGCAATCACCAATTAAATGGAGCTGGTACGGTACTTGGGTCATTGATTGGCTTACGTGCGATCCGCTGTCGGACAACAGTTGGACGGATTTCAGTATTTGGGCAAGAGCGTACCGCGAAGCTAACCCCGAATTTTCTGAAATTGACGACTTAGAACTTATCGAAAATCACTACAGCGAAGCTATGGAACCTCTTTTCCGGTCTTGGATTTTTACTGTCTGGCAACTTTTGCACTTCCCGACGCACTGCGTTCGCTGGGTTGCGTGGAAAGTCAAGTGCCGACTTTTTTAGCAAAAAGGGCGGGATTGATTTTCCGCCCCAGTCAAGACCAAAATAATTTGTGCTACACTATCTCCACTAGGGAAGTTGGCCGAGCGGTTTCAGGCAGCGGACTCATAATCCGTTTTAGGCAGGTTCGTCTCCTGCACTTCCTATCATTAAAAATATGACCAAAAATTAAAAAAGAGCGGGCGATCGATAATTTTTCGATCGCCCGCTCTTTTATTGTTTCTGTCCTAAGAACACAGTCTCGTAGTTGTAGATTATCGCACGCCAACTTTCTGGATCTTGTTTGATAACACATTCGATGGCTCCAACTATTGTCCAATAACGCAGATGGTAGTTTGGAATATTTAATCGAGTCTCGACAGTAGTTATGGCTTGTTCTAAAAATGGATAAAGCTTGATGGTTTCAGTTAATGCAACTTTGAAGTCGATCGGGCATCCGTCTTCTGCGACTTTCCAGATTGGAATACCACTAAGTTCTTGTTTTGCAAATATACCAGACAAATAGAGCTCTTCCGTTAATAGTGCTTGTCCATACAAAACGAATGCACTTTCACTTATATGTGGGTAGGGTAGTTTAAGTTTTCCTGGTGTCATAATTTGCAACTAAATTACAGAGTATGCAGGCAGACGATTCCATTGTGCACGATTTTTGGCGAAATGCAAACAGTGAACTGGTTATTATTGAGTTAATAAAGAGCGGGCGATCGGATTAATTTCCGATCGCCCGCTCTTTTTTTTTCAATCGCTGTTTGCTAAAATGGAACCGCTCGCCCGCTATCGCAAAGGAGCTTTTTATGTCAGTAGACGCAAATACAGTACCGGAACTCTCGAATAATCGACCCGATGTACCAGGAGAGCTGGCGATCGTCAAAGCTGACCCAAGTGATGACGAATTGTTAGAGAGGATACTATCTGGCGAAGTGACTCTCAACTTTAGCTATCTGCCACCACGACCGATCGGACCAGAGAACCTCAATATCGATCCGACGAAGGTTCCGTTGGTCGATCCGAACAAGCCGCCAGAGCGTATAATTTATTTGTGAATCAGTTGATGAAAGAGGGGCGATCGGATTAATTTCCGCCCTCTTTTATTCAGGTTGTTGAACAAAACATCTGGGCATATCAGGCATAGGTAGCCACCCAATAATCTCCCCGGTTGTTTCAACTATCGTATCTTGACACCAATCCCATCCCACGCAACGCCAAATATCATCGTCGCCATTTGCATCAAAGTCATTAAAACCAATGGTTCTGAAAACTTCGCTATCTTCTGTGGGATACCAATTATCACGATCTGACTTGATCAACAAAAGCACAAAACTTCCGTCTTTGGGTGGTGGATTTTCTTGAGGATTATTGAATGGTGCGATTTCCATTTGTGGACTTTTGTATTTATGTGGCATACCACAACCTTAGCATACTGTTGACAAAAGGCGTGGGTAGCAATCAGAACCTCAACAAACGCATAAAGCGCTTTACTTACTAAAATATAAGTTGTATTATGTTGAAGTAGTCGTTCAATAAAGCGAATGATAATCACAACCAAAGAGTTAGAAGCAGCAAATCTTTCTACAAAACACTTAGATCATGCGGATCTAAGTAACGCTAATTTACGTGGCGCGAGCCTCGCACATTCTACCTTGCGGTACACCAATTTGTCAGGAGCTAACTTAAAAGAGGCAAGTTTGTTCTACACAATCTTGTTTAGAGCAAATCTGGAAAACAGTTGTTTGATGGACGCCAACTTAAAATACGCACGGCTTGTAGAAGCAAATTTAACAAATGCAAATCTATGTAGTTGTGATTTACTCGGTGCTAATTTGCGAAGCGCTAATTTGACTAATGCTAATTTGCATCTTGTAGATTTAAGTGGGGCGGATTTGACTGGCGCTATTCTAACAGGGGCGATCGGTCTTGCCGACAAAAGCAGTGAAATCGCATTGGCAAAAAATCTACTTGACATATTTGACAGTGGCGAAGGTTCGTTAGAACAAGCGAGCTGGGACAGCAGTTCACACTGTTCATCCCGGAGCCTGACCAGTTGGATATGCCCCAACGTGCTGTTTCCCCAGCGAAAAGCATCCCGAATGTGTCCAACTTTGGCAAAGTTCTTCTTTTCGACAAACGAAGAAGCTATGGACGCGATTCGCTTAGTCGCCACTGGCGAACTGTCGGTGTTCCCTGACTAAAACAAAGGACGCACATCTAATATATAGATGTGCGTCCTTTTTTATTGACTCAGGTACAAAACCACCGGAAAACCCCTTGCGCCTGAACCAAAGTCGCAAAAAGGGGCGATCTGTCGCATTGTAACAAATGATGAGTAGCTACACAAATCAAGTGAGCTACATAAGAAATACTCGCCAATCGAATTCAATATTATCAAAGTCACGCCCGTTACCGAAAGCCCAACATACGGCGAAAGTACGCTGCATCTCAGACAACTTCTCTCCCAACTCGGCTTCCACCTCAGAAACAAGCACAGCGACCTCCGGGAAATCCGAAACAAGAATTCGCCACGCATCAGCAAAACAGTCATAAGACGTTAATCTTGCATAATTTACCTGTCCTGCAAACTCACTGTTAAAAAGCTTAGCCGCAAGTGTAGCGGCACCAAGTTCAAACTGGTATTGAGTGGGGATATTTGCTTTAAACTGTTTTACAAAAGCTAAATCCTTGGATATTTCAGCAGATGGACGACCTTTAAGAAAACGCAATTCACTAGATTTTAGTCTCATAAACAACCTTGCGAGAACATTTGAAATTAAACTGTAACACAGAATTAACAAGTTTCCGACCTAGTTTTACTTGATAAGTTTACCTCGTATATGTAAGATAAGACAATTCAATCAACAAAAACTATATGCCAAGCAACATAGCGTCGTACATACCCAAGTATTTTGAGGCTAGCGAAATATCAACAAAATGGTTAGTTGACATCGCTACATTGTTTTCCAAGCCAAAAGAAAATAAATGCGTATACATAGCATATTTAGACAATCTTCAAATCTGGAGGATTGCTACAATCTCTTACTGGGAGTCGAACGGGAATCAGCCTTGGATTCCTTTTAACTACAACTACGCCAGCACTGTACTTTTATTGGGAGAAGACTTTTATGAAGCTATAGCCGTAGGCGTAGTAGTCCCCAAACGCTACCTTAGTAAAAGCCGTTTCCACGAAAAGACACTATACGTACCCTGTGCTTTGTTTGAAGACTTATCTCCCGAACACGCGAACCACAGCAAGATTGAAAAAGTCACGCAGGAGTTCTTCGGTACGTCTGAATGTATCAGAAGCGTTGAGCGGATTCACTTCTATGGAGATTCTTGCCATCTCTGGGCTGTTCGCCATGATGATATAAGACCTTACTGTTAAAAAAGAGTGGGCGATCGAGTTGATCGATCACCCGCTCTTTTTTATTTAAACCGTACTATAGCACTTCCCGAAACCCCTTGCGCCTGAGCCAAAATCGCGTACAATAGGATCGTCGGTCTGAATGCCTCGCCAGTGTTCAGACTATATAGACAAAAAAAATATCGCTGATGCCGGCCAGCACAACGATACCCACAAGTAAACCAATCTATTCGCTTCATTGTAGCGAACTATTGTACAAACGTCAATCACCTAAAAATAAAGGTCAGGCAAGCGTAGTACAAAACCACTTGGGGTATCGGAAGGCAGGCATCAGCGAGTTTCAGAGAAACTTACGGAGGATGCCATGTCTCACGAACCCGGATATTTTGACCAAAAGCTAGCCGCCGTCATTGGTGTAGAAGAAGCGGTAATCTTCAACAGGCTTCAGTGGTGCGTCGAAAACCCGCAGATGAGTGGCACGATCGCCCACGATGGATTAAAGATGATCCGCAACCCGATCGCCTGCACCAATCCCCGCAAACTAAACAATTCCCACGGCAAGCAAATAGACTGGCTCGGCAACTTTATCTGGGCGACGCCCGGTAAACTGCGACGCATATTTGCCAAACTTGAGGCGATCGGGTTGGTGGTAGCCCGCAAGCTTCGAGCACATTCTTGGGATCAGTGTAAGTATTACACCATCAACCGCGATAAGCTGACTGAGCTGCTGAAAGGCGCGCCGTTGCCGATTTGTTCAAAACCGACAAATCGATCTGGCGGAAATGAGTATATCGATTTCGCTACTGCTGACAAATCATATCAAGATACCTTTTCAGATCTACCTCTTCAAGGTTTTGAGAGAGAAGGCGCTTTTGAAAAAAATGAAATAGTTTTTCAAGAGGAAAAAGAAAACCAGACTGAAGAGTTCAGCCAGGAAATTGAAGACCGATCGCCAGAACCAGTACAAGAAGTTATCTGCACCCCTGTTAACGAAGAAGAAGATTTTTGGTTAAACCAGAAGATTGAAAAATTAGATCGGGTTTCCGCGACGGTCGAGTCCGCTGAGGCTAATGTCGAGGTTGCTTATGGAAAAGCAGAGTCCGTTCACTCCAAAGTGGAGTCCGTTTCTGATTTGGAATTAACCGAGTTCAACAATAGATTAATAGCATTAGGCAATTGTCTAGGCAAAAGAAATCCCGTAGCCTGGGCTTATACGATTGTCAAAAACCTAGGTAATAAACCCTGTGTGTATTGGGAAGAATTTAAGGCCGGAGTGTCGCTGGGGACATCAGAGCAGCGCGAGTGGGAGATTGCTCCTGGTATTCCCTGTCAGATTGCGGTGCAGTGTCTAGAGCAAGATTTTTTGGGTAAGCCTGGAGAGACACCACAAGGCGCGGCGCTAAAAGCAGCGCGGGCGATCGCTAACCCAAGCTTTATGAAACAAATCTGGGAAACCATCAAAAACCGAGTGCTTTACCAAAAACGCAAGTGGGATGAGCAAAGGGCAATGGGAATTGCGAATCCCGCAACACTCGATACTTGGATGGTGCCAAGACCGGAAGCTAAACGAGAAGACGTGGTAATCGCCCTTACCGAAATGCAAGCTTCGTTACCGCCAGCATTGCAACCAGTACATCAGGTCGAGCAAGTGCTGCTGCCGAAGCCTCCCGTTGATGAGGTCTTGACCAAAAAAATGGGATACAAGCCCCGTCCTTCTAGGACGGCTTTTCTTGATTTTTGATATATTCTTTCAATAATTCTAAGGGCGCACCGCCAACAGAAACCGCAAAATAACTAGGACTCCACAAT
>JACCEA010828869.1_pt1 | contig 15939 bp, 6 predicted proteins | sample 7449851 | NCBI WGS metagenome assembly JACCEA01 (sample SAMN15323453, study PRJNA562643) | freshwater metagenome | isolation source: river surface water | place: USA:Blue River Watershed | collected 2017-08-18 | reverse complement strand
TCTCGCTGTCGAATAAGTTTGTCCAATTTTTTATAAAGCTCATCTAACGTCCCGTTGTTATATAGTTCAATCCCATTTTCTAGAAGTTTACGGATGTCAACCCCTATCCTCTCACTGCCACGACGGATGTTAACCTCATCTATGTCAACGCGAGTTAATGCTCTCTTAATCGTGTCTTTTAACAGGGTGTGTTCGACACCACCAATAGTTTCAACAATGTAAGTCTGCCCAGGTTGTATCTGCTGGACGACCCAGTTAGCGAAAATCTCACGACCATAGATAGGGACTAACAGCCCCTCAGCAATCTTGATACAAAGAGAACGCTCCTGTTCCTTGTTTGTAGGTCTAGCGATTTCTGGGAATGTGTCGAGCAAACGGTCTTTAACCTGATGGAGACATTCAGATGTTGATAAACAAACTAATCCGTGATGGTTACGCAAATAGCTGATGGCGGAAGATTTGCCCGATCTGGCGTAGCCGCCAATAAAAATAATTCTAGTCCTCATCTTCAACTACCTCCTTTTACCCCCTAATTGAAATTCTAACTCATATCTGTCAACCACACGGATAACTTGCTCCGCCTCTAGTTGGTACTGGTGTAATCCGTCATTGAACCCATGATATAAGCCCGTGAAGGGGGTAATTTCCAGATTAATCGGGTTGGGAGATCTTATCAGTATAGATGGGAACGGGCTGACACGAGGATCGTGGTCTTGGATTGCCGCCGTCGCCATCTTTCGTAGGAGTTTTGTGTCCATCTAAACCTCCGGGGTACTCCCGCCAGAGTGTGCTAGCACTTGGCGGTGAGGGGGATAGGAGCGTGAGCTGACGATTGCCCGTCCAACGAAACCGACCATGCGAAGCACTCGGAAGGCGGGCGGGCATGAGGAAGTGAACAGTTTTCTAGGCATATCCGTAACCATCCTTGCTGTGAATAATTTTGCAGAATTTGTAACTAACGCTGTCAATCAAACCTGATTTCTCAGGGATCTGGTCAACTCACCCATCCAGAGCCGAAGCTCTTTCAAGCTCCCACTAGACCGCGCTAGCGGTTAGCGGTGAGTAGTTGACAAGCTTTAACGAATTTGTTACCTACCATCATAGTAGTTAGTAGTGGGAATGTCAAGCGTCTCATAGCCAGAGGGGTTCTGGTTGGTAAAATAGTGTTATGCCAGTCCATTTCCTCCAACGCGAATCTGACGAGTTAGCCCACTTAGATAGGGTTAGTTCTGATTTTAAATACTTTTTTCGACACATCGTGGAACCTGCCCTATATGGTCAGCAGGGAACATTTAAGTATAGTCGTAGCTTTGAGTTGATGGCAGAGTATGTCATCGCCGTGTTGGAGGGAGATATCAAGCGTTTGGCTGTATCCATCCCACCCCGTAACGCTAAGAGCCAGGTGTGGTCATGTGCCATGCCACTGTTTGAGTGGTTGACGAATCCGCCTGAGACGTTTATCTCGGTCAGTCACCACGATGATGTTCTAAACCAATTTATGGCGAGCCGTCAAGCAATTTTCGATCAGACCGACTATCAACGGTCGATTGACTGGCAACTCAAAACCAACACCAAGGACACAATGAGAAACACCTCATCTGGTCACATCCTTTCAATGGTGATGGAGTTCGTTGTGACAGGTCTAGGGGGTAATATCATGATTGTGGATGACCCAATACCTGCTAGCAAAGCAGATAATGTCAAGCATTGCAATAAGATCTGGGGTCTTTACACATCGACCTTATTTTCCCGACTTAACGATAAGCTCAACGGGAAAATTGTGGTCGTTTCCCAGAGATTAAGCGAAGCTGATGTCATCGGTCACGTTCAGGAGGTAGGATACACGCCTCTCGTCCTCCAGGCGATTGCTGATGAACCTACTACCTTGATATTCCCTCTAACTGGGCAGGAGTGGCATCGTGACGTTGGGGATGTCCTCAACCCTGAGCATGAGCCTCTAGAGATCCTACTAGAGATGAAGACTAACGATGAAGATACTTTTCTTGCCCAGTGGCAGCAGAAGCCCCCTGTCGAGGGTAGCGGGGTGATCGCCTTTAAAGAGATCGCCAAGTATGATAAGCCAGAGGAGGAATATCAGGAGATTATTCTCTCCATCGACTCCGCAGGTTCGACAGGGGTTAAGTCGTCCAATTGGGGGATGACTGTTTGGGGCAAATTTCTCAAAAACGGATTTACCTATCTGGACTTACTTTACGCCCATGCTAACAAGTATGACTATCCGTCAGGAAAAAAGAAGGCGGATGAGATAATCGATACTTATGAGGTTGATAGGGTTTTTATCGAGAATAAATCGACGGGAATCGCGCTAATCCCTGTTTATAAGCAAGAGGGTAAGCAAGTCGTCGCAATCGAAGCTATCAAGTCTAAGGATGAACGGGCGATGGCAGCAGCCCCATTTATTAATCAAGGACGAGTAAGGGTGCCAGATACGGATCTTTTACCATTTACTGAGCGATGGTATCAATACTGGGCTTATGAGATTAGAGGTTTCCCTAATGCAAAAACCCGCGACTTACTTGACAGTTCGACGCAGGTTATAAATTATTATTCAGGGAAGTCCTTCAATGCCCGTAACTTTTATCGGGTGAAGTAGGCTAGTACGACAGGACATCTATTAACAACGACTACGCTTTTTAACCACACCCGCTGCGCTAGCCTCCGCTGCTAGCTCTGACCGCTTCATCTCACTATCCTTCGCCCGTTCGCCGCCCTTAGACAATAAATCTACAGCAGACCGTAACAGACCACCCGCGCCAACCTCAGTCAAATCTCGCCGACTCAACTCCTCGATCATCGCGTCTAATAACTCCTGCTCTTGCCTATCGCCTGTTTTAACGGCTAGTGCTGTGGCTCTCTCAATCAGCACAAATGTCTCCACCTCTGTTAGTCCTGTGGCATCAATTCCACTAAGAACCATATCCAGAAGCCGCCGTGTCGCCTTTGCTTGCTTAGTAGGTCGCGCCATTTTCTCTCACTCTCTTTCTGCGGTTTGCTCTCAACAGTCGATTAATTGTACTACGATGCACGGCGTACACTTGTGCTATTTGGGAATCACTCATCCCTCGATCCGATCTCTCGATAATATCAGCTAGTTGGGACTCTTGGATCTTGCGGGTATTATCGCCCCGCTTCTCATAGGCTGACATCAGCTCTTTATAGGTGGGGTTGCCATCAAATCCCCAGACCTGCCCAGCCAAGATCGACCTAATGGTCTTGACCGTCACTTGGAAAAAATCTGCAATTTCCTGAAGACTCTTACCCTCATCATACATCTTAGAAGCCGCCAAGCGTCTTTCTTGAGACATCTTGAGGGTCTTACTCCCTGTCTTCGCCCGTCGAATCGCTGAGTCAATATTGTTATCGGTGATACTTAACAACTCCAAGTTGTCAATGTGGTTGTTGTTGGGGTTGCCATCGATATGGTTGATGGTCATGTTATCAGGGATCTCCCCCTTCTGTTGATGGTAAATCAGTCGGTGAGAGTAGACATTGTAACTCTTCCCGTCCTTCCCTACTAAACGCACAGAGGGATAAGTCCCATTACGGTGATTCTTAGCAAGGATCTTTCCCGTTTTACCATAGATGTTTCCATAGGGGTCAGTCTTATATTTTCCTGTAAAGAGGTTGAGGTCGATCTTGGTCATCTGCGAGTTAGGCAAAGCATAGGTGATATAATTCTCTTATTGTAACACTCACACCTATGCCGAGATTTAATCGGATTGCATCAGTTAACAACCGCCACACCACTCTATTCCAATCGAAGTCGAAGTTTAGTCGCCTAAATGGTGATACGGGTGAGTCGATCACCTTCTTTGCAGAGGAGACACCCCTCCCCATCTGTGAGCCGATTGACTACGACTGCAACTGGTTCCTGGCGGTAGGTGGGAGAAAAGCTACGGTTAGTGGTTGCCAATTGGGGGATAGCTACCAGATTCCCCGTAATGATGAGGTTCTTCAATTTCCAGGAGAGGTAACTTACAAGTTACGCCCAGGAGTTTCCAGCCGTGAAGGACTGACCCTTTATACCGATCCGAAGTATCGTACACCCGCACCCCTAGACTTTATCTCCACATCCTACTTAGTAACCAACCAGCTTAGCGAGTCAGGTAGCGTCAGCTACTTAGAGATTGCACAGTTGCCTATTATCCCACCATCAGTAACCTACCTTGACGTATGACCCAACATCGCGTAGTCCTTTCCTCTGGCGGGTTCAACTTCGCCGGACAACCTACTTCCATTACAGCTAACACCGTGACAGGCATCAACCTTGTTACTTCCGGCACGGGTCGCTCCCTGGCATCATCGGGGTTGAGGTTATGGGACACAAGCATCATACCTGCTAACTACACGGCTGTCCTGTCAGCAGGTCAAACCCTTACGCTACCACTATCATCAGCCAACCTACCACCCTACTATTTTGACGCAATCATTAGATGTACACTCAATGGTTCGACAACAATCATCGGCTGTTCCAATAGCCCTGACAACCTGGGCGTTTACACCAATAGTCAGCCTGTCACTGACAAGATCCTTTACTGGACAGATCTGCTTGCCTTTGGGCTACAAGGGTCGGTAGCGAATAATAACGCCGCAAACCACTATATGTTTGGCGGTGACCCTTCATCAGCAGATGCAGTCAGGCAGTACCCTATCTATTTCAGCGAACCAACCCCTAACGCCGTAACAGCGACTTATACTGCCAGCTTCATCCCACAATCCCCTATCCCCGCAATTAGCTCGCTAGTCTTCACTGGTACAGTCAATGTTCCTGCTGGATCTTTATCGGCAGCATTCCCTGGTAGGAATTTCGTTTTAGACATCTACAACGCAACAGGTATTATCATTACCGCATCCTTTATTACTGGGTATTACAAGCTTAGACTGTCAATAGCCGACTCTAACTACCGGAGCGTCCTCCCCTTCTACCACTGGGGTCATTCTAACTAATCACCCTCAACCACTAACTAACCAAAAAATATGTCTTACCAAATCGATATCAACCTCAATAACGAAACGCTTTTAGAGATTAACGAGTCCATCGTTCAAGGGATTGGTCGCTTCGAGAAAGCGGCTAACAATCTCGATCTTGCATCTAAAAAAGTCAATGATGATATCGACTTCACTACCGAGATTAAGAACATCAAAACCCAGTTAAATCTTTTGGCAACTTCAATCCAGAATGAGTCGAAGATTGGCGCGGCGAAAGTCGCTGAGGCTTTCTCGACTATCGTTAGTGACATCCTCTCCGTCAACCAAAGCTTACAAGCCCTCCAGCGGATTGACACGACCTCTTTCGCTGATACAGTCGCTCAAGTTGTCACTGGTTTAAAATTAGTATCTAACGGACTGACTACCACAGTTAACGTCGATCCAGTCACTATTGACAGTAAAGAGATTGGGAAAAAAATTCTCCGCAATATCAAACTAGAGAATATTAATTTAGATGTTGCGAAAATCGCTAAACAAATTACTGACAGTGTATCGGTTGAGGGTATAAATCTTGACGCTAAGCAGTTAGAAACAATCATCTTAGATAAGGTAAGTGTCGAGGAGATCCATCTAAATGTTGACAGCCTCAGCGATAAGATTACTAGCAGAATTAAAACGGGTGAAATCGCGTTAGATACCTCTATTATCGCCAGACAAATTGTCGATAATGTAGCGACTGGTGCGATAAATTTAGATAGTAAAGCTTTAGAAGCAAAAATCCTTGAAAGCGTTTCTACTGGTCAGATTGGGCTAAATACTGAGGCGTTATCCCAACTAATCACAGGGAGCGTTCAGTCGGGAGAAATTAAGCTTAACGCCGCAACTTTAGCCAGTAAGATTGTCGAGCATGTTAAGACGGGGGAGATCACTCTTAACGCAGAGTCTTTGTCGAAGAAAATTGCGAGCAACGTCAAATCTGGTAACGTTAACCTGGACGCTGCTGCATTAGCTAAAGTAGTTGCTGCTAACGTATCCACGGGGTCAATTGACATCGATCCAACAAGTATTGCTGCGCTAATACTGGGAAGCATCAAGACGGGTGAAATTTCCCTTGATGTAGCAACTATCGCGTCTCAAATAGTTAACAACGTCACAGTTGAGGAAATCACCCTCAACACCCAAAAGATAAAAACTCAGATTGCTAATGCCCTCAAGATCGGTGATATCCAGTTGGACGCTGGTGATATCGCGGCTTTGGTCGATAAGCATATCAAAGTTGATAACATCCAGCTTGACAGCGAAGCTATCGCCCGTAAAATTTTAGTTGACAACGTTCAACTAGACGAGGCATATCTAGCGACACAGATTGTAAATAATGTTGTCACTGGCGAGATCCTTTTAAACCCTTCCTTAGTTGCTAATAAAATCACTGAAGGTATTAGAGCAGGTGAGGTCGCACTTGACATCAATAATATCTCTAGCAAAATCTCTGAAGGGGTTAAAGCAGGGGATGTTAATCTTGATACGGAAGCATTAGCGAGAAAGATCGCCGAGAGCGTCAAGACTGAGGATGTCAAGTTAGATCCCGCTTCGTTAGCCGAATTAATCCTAAATAAAGTCCGTGTCGCAGATATTAACTTAGACACGATCAAGCTTGCTGCCAAAATTTACAAGAGCGTCAAAGTCGCTGATATCAATCTTGATGCCCTAGAGCTGGCGAGACAGGTCGGTTCCCGCATAAGCATCGGAGCTATCAACCTGGACGCAGCGTTGGTCGAGTCGCTAGTGAACAACGCAATTCGCACGCAGGAGATTAACATTGATAGTGAGAGACTTTTAGCCGCTATCCAGAACGCGATCACCATCGGGGATATCCCTCTCGACACGACAGCGTTAGCTAAAGAGATTATCGGTAGGGTAACTGTCAGCGGCGTGAATCTAGGGACAATCGCTCTAGGGGCGCAGGTAGAGGATGCTGTCAAATCCAGCAATATCCAGTTTGACTCTAGTAGCCTTGCCAATGTCATTAGTAACAACATCCAAGTTGAGGGCATCAGCCTCGACACCGCGAAGTTAGCATCCAACCTAGTAGATAGTATCCAAGTAGGCGGCATAGACCTTGACACTCAGGCATTAGAAAAGCTGATTTTGGCTAATGTCAAAATTGGTGATGTCAACCTGAAGTCGGGTACTATCGCCAGTCGTGTTCTAGATAAGGTCAAGATCGACGATGTGCGCCTAGACAGCGCAGCCATCGCCACAATGATTACCAGCCATCTGCGGGTTGAGGATGTAATTATCCCCAGTGACCAGATCGCAAGCAAAATCAATGTTGATGTTGTCAACTTGGATGTTAGTGCGCTGGAGAGGGAGATTACCTCGAAAGTTAAGACAGAAGAGATTGATGTCACTAGCGTCATCAATAATGCCTTAGCAGAACTCCAAGAAAAATTATCTGCTGCCGTCGCCGCTGTCGAGATTACCCCCGCGTCTGCGCCAACTACTTCTGCAACCCAGCAGATTAAAGACAATCTAGCTTCACTCCAGCTCCCCCCTGACCTACTTAGTAACCAAGTGAGGCAGGAGATCGCCAAGCTGACCATTGGGGAGAACCACCTCCAAGCGGTCATCAAAAAAGAATTATCCAAGATTAAAATCCCTAGTGATGTTATCTCCAATTTCCATCGTGAATTAAAAGCGGGTGTAGAGTCACTTCTGTCCGCGATTGGTGGGATGGGTGGAGAGGTTCAATCTGCCGTTAACACATTAGGGGATAGCCTGAACGGACAACACATCCAAATTTCCGCTGATGATATCCTGGCGGGTCTTCAAATCGAACCCATCAACCTTGAAGACATCCTCAAATCCAAGATTAGCTCTGCGGAAGTCGCCCCAGTAACCGAAGTCCAGTCCCTTAACTTCCAAGAGCTGATCCAAAACTCAGGTGTGGAAAATGCGCTCGTTTCTTTCGCTGAATTTATAGAGGAAGCGACACGTAACTTAGACGAGACTGTCACCAGCTTTGACGAGTCCGCAAAAAACTTAGGGACTCTCAACAAACGATATAAAGCTCTTGTTGAGAATAGTGTTGGGTTTGAGCAGTTAGCTACCCAGATGAAGTCCAACACCAGTCAATTAGCCGCTGCGCTATCTGAGCTGACCGTGACGATTGAGTCCCACCAGCAAAGGCTAACAACGATTGGGCGTACAGCGGCTATTGAGGCGGTATCTATCCAAGAGGAGGGTATTAGCCCGATGCCCTACACCCCTAACTTTTTTGACTTAGAGAGCCAAAAGGCGGGTGCAAGCGGGAACCAAGAAGCTGCCACAGCTTTACTCCAACTAGGGGATGTGAGCAAAGCATTAGCAAAACTAACCTTGGAGACGGGAAGTGTCGCAAATCTTCGCGATCTAAATGCTGACGGCTCCCGCACTGAGCAACTAGCCACTATCGTTGCAACTGGCTTGACTGCCATGCAGCGGATCTTGGAGACGGGTGAGAGATACGCTCCCGACGCTAACCTCACGACCGTTCAGTTTCGTGACTTTCTAACCTATGCCCTCAAAGGGTTAACAGGCGATAAAAGTTTCCCGAAAGAGCGGCTTAATCGTCTCTTAGACGGAGAGGGAGAGAACAAAGGAGCGCGGGAGCTACTAGGGGTCAACAAGACCAAGATTGTAAGTGAAACCAATGTTGGGAGAAGCTATATCGCGTCGGTCAAGGAAATGGATGCTCTCACTAGCAACCTCGACGCAGCTCAGGGGGGTAAAACTTCCATCGCGGGAATGGACATCCAGTTTAATAAGTTTGGAGATTTTGTTAATCAGAGCATTGAAGAATTGATGCGCCTGGGTGAAGTCACCCATGAGACATTTAGCGAACTCAATCGGGAAGTAGGGCAAGCCCTTAAGCCAGTTGCCGATCACGTCAAATCGACGGTTGACCGGGGTAAAACGGTAGAAGACCTCTTTACTGACCCCAACATCCGTCAAGAAGCCCGTCAGCGGCTAGCTCCCATGGCTGCGATGGCGATGTTTGGAAACTCGGAGGCATTTATTGAGAAGATGTCCCCCGCAACCAAGCGTCAGTTTTTTGGCTATGTCGCGCCCGATGTGGTTGAGGAAGACTTACCTCGCTATGAGACAGCTAATCAGATAAAAAGACGCCGTCGCGAGTGGAACTCCCCAGAGGGGAAAGCGGCACGTCTCGAAGCTGTCCAACGTAGTCGCCAAGATCGTGAAGCTGGTGGCGGTGGTTCTGGCAGCGGGGGTGGTGGAGGCTTCCGTGGATTGAGCGCGTCTGCTGGGGATGATGAAAGCCGTCGTAACTGGCGGGAGAAGTCCGACCAGTGGGCAGCACAATTGTATGAAGCCCGTCAAGACCCTAAATTTACTGCTAGTCGGGACAACGCCAACCAAGACGCGCTAAACATTTTTAACCTTGCCCAACTGCGCGAGCGGCTATCCCAACGGATAAAGTCACTCTTTGAAGCGACAGGGGAAACATTCGATAATATCCTGAGTGAGATCCGTCAGGAAGCAGCTAGCAAGCAACTCTCCACCAGTGAGAAAAGAGTCTACCAGTCAGCTCTAGCGGAAATTGGTAGTCAATTCAAGCTAGACAAAATCGACACGGGTAGACTTGACCAAATCCGGCAAGGAATCGCCAGTGGTGAAAATACCAACGATGCCGCGCAACGGTTGATCGCCAACCTAAACCGCATCCAGGGGGAATTTGTACGGCGGGAAATCGCGAAAGCTAAAGCCAAGGCTGACAAGCTAGCCGTAGACAACACTGATGAGGATAGCTACCGAAAAGAGCTAACTCGCGCCCGTAACCTCTTTAAACGGGACAAACAAATCCAACTACCCAACCCCTCTGACTACTTTGACCCAGGTGAGCGGTTAGACGCGGCTATCGACCAGGTTGAAACCTTAAAAAGCCAGATGACCAACGGACTCATCCGGCACCTACGAGGGCTAGAGGCGAAGCTTCGGGAAGCTGGGAAATTCGGGGAAGCTAGCCAGATTAGTAGCCGACTAAATGAGCTTGAGCCGCTGGAAGGGAAACTGTCTAGCGAACGGATTCTTCGCGCTCAGGAATCAAAAATTATCCGTCAAGCACGGACTAAAATCGACAAGAGCAAATTAAACGATGAAGCAGTCACCCTGTCACCTGACGACTTAGGGGCAGATAAGCTCTTCTCAGAGGAAGCGAAAGTCAAGCTAGCTAAGCTTTACAAGTCCTATCAAGAGTTTTTTAAAACTACTGACCAGAGCCTACAGTCCCGCATTAGCGATGCCCTGACGCTCTTTAAGGGGTTCGGGATGGAGACTGCCATCCGTGAGGAAAGCTATAGCGATCCTGTTGATAAGTCCCGTATCCGCCTTTACTACCAACAAATCGAGAAGATTAAAGCGAAGAAACAGTCAAGTGAGCAGAAGAGCAACTTAAAAGCCGTAATTGACGGCTACCTCGCGGAACTTGCAGTCGCGGAAGATGTCTTCAATGAAACAGGTGAGATCCGTATCCCTGCTGCGCCCACAGGTTTCCTCGACCTCAAAAAGCAGCGACGTGTCCTTCTAAACCGTCTCCAGCGGCAATCAGCTAAATCCCTTCAGCAAGAGTTAATAACTCAAGTTGAGGGGGGTGTCAACCCAGAGCAAGTGATGGGGGCTTTAGAGGGTTCTCGTGAGAAGCTAGGCTCTCAGTTTGGCAAAGTAGCGGCAGAAGTAGATAAAGCTATCAAGAAGCAGATTGACGGCGTAGTCGCGAGTCATGCCGACAACATCAAGTCCTTTGTCCGGTCAACAGGTTCGACCAACATCCAATCTCAGGGGTTGGGCGGGGCTTATGGTGACTTGCCAGAATACGCTAACTACACCAATGAGGTCACTCAAAAACTAGCAGAGGGTCAACGCCAATCGGCTGTCGCTTACAACCGGAAGCAAATACGTGGGAAGGCTCTGTTGGATGAGGATTACTCCCAGGAAATGTCAGCATTGACCACTCTTGACCCTCAAGAGGCTAAAGTCCTAACCAAACAACTACAGGACAAGGGTTTCAAGAAGCTCCACAAATCCATCATTGACGCGATTAATAGTCAAAACACCCAACTATTCCAACAGTTGATTGATGGGTTGGATGCGGCTGTTGTGACGGATTATCAGTCACAATTTGACCTTGAGGCATTAAAGCGTTACCAACGCGAGATTGATAAATTAATCTCGATGGAGAGGTTTGACGATGCTAGTCAAGCTATCGCGAGGTTAGAAACCACTGGGTTGGAGGGTATTGCCGATCTATTGACGGTCAGCAACAAGAAGCTACTAGACAAGCAGGTTGCACTATACAAGCAGCTCTACACCACCAACACCAACGCCGCCAAAGGCTCGACAGGAGAGGAGAAAACCAACTACCTCTATGCCGCCAATGCTGCGATGCAGCGGTTAGAAGCAGTTAGCCCCATTGATGCTGCCGCGCTGCGTGGTCGGGGTAGTCAGTCAGGTCAAACCCTCACCGCTAAGATGGCGGAGGTACGACTCCTCATCAATCAAGGGCAGGGGTATAGCGAAGCTGCTGTCAACCTCATCAACGATATCCGCCAGGTATCAAGCCTCCGCGCTGAAGCATTAGAAAAATTCCGAAGCAACAAGGATGTCAAAGACATCAGAGAGGAAGTGCGCCGTGGGCAGAAATTGAACAACCCGAATCGGGTGGCTTCCGCTGTGGCTCGATTGGAGCAGATGGGGACAGACGATGCCAAAGTCGCGTTAGCCGATATTGAGAGAGCTGATGCTACTAACAAGGCAGGTAGCATCAGTAAGCTATTGCGCCAGTTGAGCGAAGCTGTCAAGTCGGTTGACAGGCAGTTAGCCGACCGGATTGTTGGGGAAATTCGGGCGATTGACCCCCTAGCCGCAGACAACGCGCAAGCTAACGCTAACCAGGGGATGCTTAAGAACCTCTACAAGCAATTACTAGAGGCGTACAGTCGTGGTCAAGATGCGCTTGTAGCTGACATCAGCTCACAAATCGAGATGATTGACAGTAGTGACCTCACCTACCAACAAAGCAAGGGGAAACAGCGGAAAATCCAACCGCTGATGAAGCAATTTAGCCAAGCGAAATCTGTTGGAGACATCTCTCTGATGGAAACTGCTTGGCAAGAAATCGCCCTTATCAGCCCCCTGGCGGGTCGGGTTGCCAAATCCCAGATCGACAAGTCTAAAGTCCGTCAACTTGAACGAGAACTTTCACTTGCTATCAACAACTTAGATCTTGCATTAGCTGAGACTATCCAACGTAAAATCGGTCAACTCAACGCTACCGCTGGCAAAGTCGCTGAGGGGCGGGTCAGCAGCCTGCGAACTAAAGCAGCATTTATCACGGCTGACGAGAACCTGCGGCAAATTAAATCTGATGTTAGTGGCGGTCAAATTGATGACTACCGCCAGAAAAAAATCACCTATCAAGATCTGTTTGGCAATGCTACGCTGGGTAAAGCTGACGAACAAAACCAAGCAGAAAAACTAGTCGCCGCTGCCAATAATTGGCTCAAAGCTGCGATAAAAACTTTTGATAGTAAACAGTTGGACGCAGCCAAAGACCAAGCAAAATTAGATAACTTTGAACCCTTAAAACAACTCTACGCCCAGGCAGATAGCTTAAGTAATGGAAACAAAATTAAGATTGCCTATAAGCAATTAGTTGAAGCAGCGGAATCCGACTTCCAAAACTTAACTAAAGAGCAGCGAGCCATCCGCGAGCGGTTTAATACCCAGATGATTGCTGCCCTTGGCGAGACTGGGGCAGAGCGGAACCAGATGATCCAAGACGCGCTAGATGAGATTAAGTCATTTAGAGAGCAAAATCCTGACAAGATCGGCGAGAAAACTGTCTTTGACAATAGCTTAAAAGTCATCGAGAACCGTGGTAACAAGGCATTAAACGCAGGAGATATGGATACTGGTCGCTTCAGTATACAAGATATTGCGGGTGTCTACTTCACCATCTACAACTTATTTAAAAACATCCGTGACTTTTCCGCAGGGATTATCACTGCTGCCACGGCTGTTAGTAGTCAAATTATCCGCCTTAATATTGTCAACAACAATAGTTTAAAAGCGACCGCTGCTGACATTAAAAACGCCACAGATCTTGCTGCTAAGTACGGGGGTAGCCGCGCCAGCTTCCTTCAATCGTTTGGTAGCTTCAAGACTGCCGACATCCAACGCTACGACCGCTATGGTACAGCTATCGAGAAGCGGTATGGGTCGAGCGAGATGCGTGACTTGATCGAGGGTCTTAACGCAGGTTTCAACGTCAACCAAGTCTCCCAGGCTAAACGGGAAGAAGGGAATACCGCCGTTCAACAGATCTTAACCAAGCAACAGGTTCAGTCAGAAGAATTAAAACGCCAGCTAGCCAACCAAATCCCAGGTGCGGTCAGTCTCTTCGCCCAGTCGCTAGGTATCTCCAGTGAAGCATTGAACCGCCGAATGGAGCGAGGTGAGGTCGCGGATACTGAGATCTTTAAGTTCGGCTTGTTACTAAAAAATCTGTACGAGGGTTCCAGTCGGGAAGTCAACCTGAATAACGAGACGTACAAGTTATCGGGTAAGTTAGAGGATACTATTACCGCTGGTGTTCAACCCATAGCAGGGGTAGCCCTGCTTGGAACGCGGCTTCTCAACGGGATCTTTGACGGTCTGAAGTCTAACGCTGCCGCCTTTACGGTTGGTATGGCTCCGGTTGCTGCGTTGATGTCGTCTACTTTGTTCGCAGGTATCCGCACGGCGTTAGCAAGCTCGACAGCTACTAGCGCAATGATGGCTGCTGCGGGTGCTAACATCCGCTCTCAGGCGTTGCCATTAGGGGTGGCTGGGGGGAGTTTGGCTCTGGCGACCGCATCATCAGCCATTCTAGGTACTGCTGGGATTGACAAGACCCTCCTAAACCTGGGTGAACGCCTGGGGCAATTAGGGAATATGATCGGTGGAGTCGTAAGCATCGGTGGACTGAAAGACTCAGGGCTGAAGGACAATGCGGTAGTTAAAACTATCGGGGAATTTGTCCCACTGATGGGCTTAACCTACGCGAGTGTACAAGGTCTGCGTCAAGTTAGCTGGTTGAATCGCGATCTCCCTAGTATCAAGGATATGCGATCTGGTGTCGGAAGTATGATGAGTGGCGCGTCCTCCATCAGTGCCCCTGGGTGGATTAAAGACATCGGCTTATCCTTCGCTACCAGTCTACTTGCCTACGCTGTTGCTAACACCAAATTTATCACCAAGTACGAAGAGGTCACGGATAAGCTGATCGCAGGTTTGCCCAAAATCACTACCAACTCTGGGGTAACTGAGTCTGGTAAGAAAGCCCAGCAGGATGAAGCTGAAGACCAGGGAGCGACAGGGAAAATCACCCTTGATAGCATCGCTTTAACCAGAGCTAACTATGACGCTGCTCAAACATCGAACCTGTCAAACATTGGGAATCTCGACGTTCGCTTACTATCTGAAGGGAAGTTAGGGGATGTAGAAGGATTCAAAGACTACCGGTTTGACACTGAACGCTCTGCCCAGTTCCAGAAACTAGCTCAACAAGAGCTAGAACGACGGAATAAGCAGGGCTGGACACCTACTCTTGGGGTAGAAGGTGTTGCGGCGAAAAACTCTTTAGATAAGCAAGAGCGTCTCTTATCCAACATCACCCTCCGTAATAAAGAGCTATTGAATAGTGACACCTTCAAAGCGGATAAAGAGAAAGCCGATGTTATTTACCCCCGCTTAGTAGAAGCTCAAACTAAACTAAATACCCTCAAACAAACCAAAGGTTCCTCTCAAGAAGAAATCGACAAAGCTCAAACTGAATATGACAATATCAACACTGAGTACCGTGAAGCTACTAAGTCGATTAACGCTATTTCCAGTTACTTCAGCGACAACATCAAGAAGCTTGACAGTCTAGCGGAAATTGTCAAAGACCAACGCTTCAGTGGCTACGAGGCGGTATTAAAATCAATCGCCGCTGAGAGAAAAGTTGCTGAGGTAGGTATTTTAAATAATGATAAAGTCAACAGCAAATACGACCCAGGAAAGTATTTACCCGAAATTTTACAAGCCAATGAACGACGGAAAACTTACTTGGATAAAGAGGAAACTTTAGTAACTAGTCGCGACAGTGAGCGTAGAAATCAGGTAAGCACTGATTATCTTAATGGTAGACGGGCGAAGTCAGATGTAGATCTCGCTCTCGCTCAACTAGATATCACCAAGGCAAAAGAGAACCTCCAAGTCAAACAGGAGAAGTTTGAAGTTGCTGACACCATTAAAAAAACTACCGAGCGTTTACCGAACGTTGATAGCAACAAACTCCAACAGGCGATCACAGAACAAGTCAGAGCATTCCAAGAGCTAAAAGACGCGACTGCTGCATTGACCCAGGCGCAGATCGCGGAGCAACAGGCTAAGGAGGATAACCTCTGGAAACGGTTTGACCGACTGGTTAAGGACTTCGGATACCAGCCGGAGCCTGTTAAAGCAATGGAACCAGCCCCCACTAGCCCTGCTGTCGCCAAGCCAACAAAAACTGAGTTGTCGGCTGAAGAGATTAAGAATATCAACCAGCAGAACCAAGCCACTTATCAATCGGCACCCAAACCAGTCAAAGACCCCTTCCAGCGGTCAATTGACGCTAAGCGGGAGATGTGGGATCGTGTAATCCAGGCTCAAATCGACAGGACTAAAGCCAGTATTGCCGCTGAAATGTCTAAACGGAACGGCGTAATTGAACCCCCTGAGCGATTCCAACGGTCAATAAAAGCGAAACAAACGATGTGGGAGCGTGTCGTCGCTGCGAGTAACAGTCGCGTAGAAGCGGCTATAAAAGCAGCAGACGAGGGTTTACCTACCAAAGCTAGGTTTGACAAACCGTTTGTCGCTGCGAGTCAGCCTACAAAGGCTCCGACACCCCCACAACAGCCAGCC
>JACCEA010090069.1_pt1 | contig 15946 bp, 29 predicted proteins | sample 7449851 | NCBI WGS metagenome assembly JACCEA01 (sample SAMN15323453, study PRJNA562643) | freshwater metagenome | isolation source: river surface water | place: USA:Blue River Watershed | collected 2017-08-18 | reverse complement strand
CCCTGTCATCCTTTCTACAGGATAGCTCGAACACATAAGTCTGCTCGACGCTGTAGTGCTTAGCTGTGAACAAGAAGCAATCATAAAATGTCTCGATGTCGTAGCAGACCAGTGTGTTTGTAAGTTTCATTCATACCCTCAAAAAATACAGGGCCTTACACCCTGCTCGACAGTTTTCCCTAGACTGTTAACTACTCCCCTAATGGGGCGCAAAATTATCTTTGACCATTCCCACCGAACTGAGGAGGCATCGCAAACCCTGGTGTAGCAGCAGGTTGCTGAGGCATCGCAGGTTGCTGAGGTTGCATAGCTTGAGGCAACACACCGTAGTTAGGTTGTAATGGTTGTTGTGGTGCCACAGGTTGTTGTGGTGCCATATTATTATTCATAGGTTGTGGCATCCCTGGGAACGCTCCACCCATCGGCATAGTTGATCCACCCATAAGTGGTGGTGGAGTAGCTCCGAAAATCTGCTCACCTGATGGTGCGTTAACGATAGCTTCACCGTAAGATGTTCTAGCTACAAATGAAGGGTTCAAATAAAGCCCTGCATTTGTGCCAGTGTGATTATCTACATTGATAGCTACCTGAACATAGTCACCGCACTTGATCGCGTCTTCACTTACTTGAACACATTGACCATTCTCCCAAGCCATAAGCTTAAGCGGAAAGCGAGTTTTACAAGCAATAACGTAATGACCTTTATAATGATCTGGGAACGGAGTACCGTCAGCTTTAGTACCGTCACCGTCCTCAAATTTCCAATGGAACCCACCGCGCACCTTAGTAACTGCTGTTGGTACAGGTTGAGTCTGACCAGCTTTAGACCCTTCAAGGCAGATGGCATCCCAATATGTTTTAAAATTCTGCTGAACGTAAGCATCACTGTTAGCTGTGATCTTAGGGATAGCTAGACCAAAGCCCCACTCTTCAATCTCTTTACCAGTCTTAGGGTCAATGGCGTTTAATTGTGTACCGTAGACTTTCTTAATACTTTTCTTAACACCACCCCAAACGATACGACCTTGGAGGACAATGTTAGTTCCTGACTGTTTCTTTTGTGTAGACATATTTTACTCCTAATATGGCTTTGGTAATACTTGTTTAACTTCTTCTTCTAAATCATTCTTAATTAGCTTCAGCCCACGGCTTGCTTTCTCGGTGAAAAACTTGGTGAACTCTTTTGATAGCCCAGCTTTCTCAGCTTTATTAGGACTCATCATAGTTTGTTCCATAACATCTACCCCAGTAAGTACCTTGATACTGTCTGGTGTAACGTCAGACTTCCACGCTCTGTTACCGTAGGTCATCTCATAGCTGTAACCTTTAACTGGTTGACCGTTTTGGATACGAGAAATAGTTAGAGTCTCCATTGACTTCTTTTTGATATCCAGGACTTCAGACGCTCTCTCAAGCAGTCTTAAATAGTTAGGCAAGTCTTCATTACCTATCTCAGTGTCATTCCAATCCGTCAAAGCTGTGTCGATAGCTGAGTGAACAGCATGGTTCAAAGCAGCACATGAACTAGCAGCAGGGCAATACTTACAACCCTTACCTGTCGTTAGTGTTCTATCACCTTCAGCATGGTGGCGAGCCATGGTTTCAATCATCTCACGGTATTGCAGTAACTCCTCGTAACTAATCTCCCATACTCTAGTCGGACCTTCGTCGTGGAAAGCTCTAGGTTGGTGGATTGTTAGTACGACTTTACTAGGTATGAATTGAGCCGTGTTGTGTAGCTCAATGGCTTTACCGATTGCGTAAGCTAATAGCTGCCAATTCTCCTTAGCTTCTACAAGACCGAAACCGTACTTCAAGTCTTGGACATGAAGCTCAGTACCTTTAATAAAGCACACGTCATATTGACCACGGATTTTAACACCTGCTGTAGTCATCCAATCAATACGCATCTCTGTTGATAGGTTGTGCTTCCCGTTGGCTTTAGCTACCAAGGTCTCATAGAACTCAGTAGCGTAAAACCACATATCATTATCAAGATACACACCGTTAGAAGCGGTAACACCGATCTTAGGCTTGACGGTTTGTTGACGTATCATCTCTGATAGTAACTCCCCAACTGCTGTACCATCTTTAGCAGCTTGCCCAGCTTCCTCAAAGAGTACATTCTTTACGCTCAAGGACCCCACACAAGCCATAGCTCGGTGAAGACTTGATGCTCTGATCTCATTAACCATTTATGAAACCCCACTGGATGAATGTGTTGAATAAGCTCTCAGAAGCCGCTTCATTTTTAGCCCAGTGAATTGCATCCATGTTGTTAAAGTGAGTAACCTTGGTGTTGTTAATCCACTCTGTATCAATCTTACCTTCGATAACAAGCTTGTTAAGAATAGGTAAAAGGTTGTCACGAAAAGACTGAACAGTGTGAGTGTTTACAGGAGGAGCTTGGAATGTTGGTAATACACCTGTTGGAGCCGTCTCTTTAATCATCGGCATTTCAACATGAACATCTGTTGTCGGCATTGGTGGAGTCTTGGTGGCAATCTCTTCACGGATAGATTTAATGTTGATAGGCTCACCGACTGACTCTTTGAATGAGTCATATTTACTCTCAGTAGCTTCTTTAGCTAAAGTGCTTCTACGTCTGCGGCGATTAGGAACCACCACTGATTCATCTGAAGTATTAGCTTTAACAACCACTGACTCTTCATCAAGCTTCGGAGCAGCCTCTACAACTGGTGCTACAACCTTTACAGGTTCCACAACAGTCTCAGCTTGAGGCGTAACCTTAGTTTCAAATAGACTTACTAGGTCTAAAATATCCTTCTTACAGTCTTCAAGAGACCCTGTAACAGTAAATGTAATCATATAGTACCTTCCTTTTCCTTTATAATTCCATTATTCAAAACACTATGCAAGTGAATAATGGAAAATTGTTATGTTTTTATTCTCACCCAGTCACCAAGCGTTACATCTGGGTGTTCTACAATCTCAATAGCACTCTCAGTTTGAAGCACTGAGAGGATAGCTTTAGTCTTAGACTTGCTTATTTTGTTATCATCTATAAAGAAATGGTCAATGATAGCTTGCTCATTCATCGGGCTTCTATCGGTTGACTTGTCTCTAATGAAATTAAATATACGAGCCTTGTCTGCTGTATGGTTGGACCCTTGCCCTCTTGGTATATCCTTCCTACTAAACAAGTAACCTTTTCTCAAAATGATAAAAGGATTATCCAGTAGTGGTGAACCGTCTGAAAACTTAGATACAAACACTTTAATAGCTGTCACACCGTCAGCAAGTTCTTCACCTGTCTCCTCAAGGTATTCTTGAGCGTTAAGTTTTAACAGCGTCCTAACAATACGAGAGTGGTTGGCAAGCGAGGTGGCACCTCTGGCACTAAATTGAGACGTGTCTCTTTTGGTAGCTGAGTCTTTACCAATGTGGGAGATCATGTCAACAGCCGCCCCAGATATAGCCACAAGCCTTTGCATCACTTCCATCATGGCTCTGGCAGCATCGTTACCACCGGACTCTGGTCCAGCGAACATACCAATGGGGTCAAAGATAATTTGCTTAGGTGCCAAGTCTTCGATAGCCTCTGTCAATTTATTGACGCTATCTGTGTTAACCGTGAAGTTATTTAAAAACCTATCGTACTTTACCAATGGGATGTCATCGGCACGTTTGATAATAATGTTGTTAAGTATCGTATCGGCATGGGTCTCAAGAAGGTTTAACTCTTTTAACATCCACCCAAGCATTGCGTAGATTTTGCGCTCAGTGTCCTCACCGATAATAAACAACGTCTTCCCAGGGGTAATGCACTCAAAGTCTAAAAAGCCTGTACCTAAAGCTAGGCAAACAGCTTCGTACAATTTGAGCGTGGTCTTACCCACACCTCCGATAGCTGAGGTCAATGTAATGTCGCAACTAGACCAGTCTTTGAAAATCTGAGGTCGCTTTAAATGTGACCAGTCTGTAAGCATCTCACGAGTACCGTAGCTTGGAGTCCATCTAGCCTTCGGCTGAGATATAGGCATGGGTGGTATGACAGTACCTACTTCTGTAGGTGGTGTTACACCGAACGGATGGGTTAAGGGTTGCGTAATCCCATCGCCTAGTCCTGACTTTAGTGTTGCTTTAACCTCATAAGGGTCTAGACCTATGGACAGTGCTGCTTGTTCTAACTCTAAATAAGCTTGCCCATGGGTGACTATCCCACCTGCGATAAGTTTGCCTACTAAGTAAGCAGCTTTATTTAAGGTGGCGTTACGCTCTCCTTGTGGTGCTTCTTTAACCGTCTTAATAGCCTCGTAATACTTAGGTAAAGATAAAGCAGGGTCGAGTTTAAGTGGAGCTTCTGACACTGTGCTAACAGGCTCTTGAGACTTAATAATAGTAGGAAGCCACTCAGGGATGGGTGACAAAGGTATCTCAAAGTGAGTGTCCTTATGTAACCATACGAACCCACCTGTGCTGCGCGTATCAATACCTATTTTACGATTTACACTATTGCCTATTTGAATAGTTGGGTCATACTTAAAGAACAAATGGCAGCCGCCTGATGGGGTTGATTGCCAAGCGGTTTGCGGTATGTCTACACCGAGGCTTTCTAGGTACTTAAAACCATTAGCCCCATCATTTTTTACATCTATATCTAAAGCAATAAGACCGTTAACCTCACCTGTCGGTAAAGCCCAACCTTTGAGTCTGTCTTTGAATAACTCACACCACTGGTTGTGTTGGTTAGGGTCACTTGATGCGTTGGTCTCCCAATCTTTAATGAGAGGGATGCGCCTACCGTCTGGTGTTTGTCCGAATGGGAAAATCTTAAAGCTCATAATCAAGTCATCCTGCACAAGTCTTTAAAGTGATCTATAGGGAAGTGGACTTGTAACACTTATCGGACCTTAGCAAAGGGTCCTATCCCTATAGACGCGAGAGTTTATGATTTGTTAAGTAGGTTTAAGAAGTCAATAACAGAACTACAGAAACCAGCTACTCCACCGTGAGAAACAATATAATGGATAAAGGCTGCTTGAGCTTGTTCCCTTGTGTCATTAGGGTTAAACGTCCATCCTTCACGCTTACACTCGATAGCGATAAACCGACCACTTGGCGGGATGATACCTATTAGATCAGATGATTTGAATTTAGCGTTATGTGTCTTAGATATGTTATCAAGACCATACCTAACCATACGCCCATTAGAATCCATTAACGCACCTGAATTATTACGCATCAGTTTAATACCGTACTTAGCCGCTTCGAGTAGTATTTCTTGTTGGATAATGGATTCTGATTTCATTTAATCACCAACTCTTCCTCTGGGTTAAACCAGTCATCTTTGATAATGTGTCCAATGCTGATAATGCTACCCCACTCGTCGGTTTTTCTTACTCGGATAGTCTTACCTTTTAGTTTTTCCCATGACTCAACCCCGGCAATCTCTAGGATTCTAAGAATGAAAATACCTGCGCAATTAAACTTCTTAGCTGACTCATGGTGAGCCGAAGTCTTATCGAGCATCAAAGTATAGCCTCCGAAATTTTGACCACTACCCCCATAGTCAAGGGTTATCCATGCGGAGAGAATGAACCCTCTCTCAATTTTAATCGAAGCACTTTCAATCTGTGCGTTACATTGGAATATGTCTGTCGATTTCATTACGTCACGTCCAAAATATCTAAGCTGTAAGTCCACTTATCAATACAAGGATTCGCTGTCTTATCACGTCTAATCACCATTAACTTTTCTTCAATGATAGTGTGAGCAAACATGGATGCTGCCGTATAGTTATTGTTCTCTTCAATCTGTTTCAAGCTTGCGTTCAGTAAGAGTATTTCGTCTTGTTCAAAAGATACTTCGATATGTTTAATGTTTTCTCGAATTGTTCTATCAATAACATAAAGTAAACTTTTATCGTATGTATCTGATACTTCATCTAATGCTTCTTCAATCTTGTTAATTAGTTTCATTATCTAAACCTTTTGTTCTGTTTCTTCCTAATGTCTAACTCTTGTACTGCTGCACTATGGTCTGGGTTATCTTTTCGGTATTTCATAAACGCATGAAGGTTAACCTTGGTCGCTTTAAGTGCTGGTTGTGCTGTAGACACTGTTATACTATTCAACCCAACTAGGTTTAACTGGTTTTACTTGATAATCCTCAAACCTAAATGGCTTATACAATTCTTCTTTAATCATGGGGTTAGTCGCCAGGATCTTTGAGCATTCATTGATGAATCGAATCGTATTGATATTTTGATACCAGATATCATTAGTGAAATACTTAATACACATGATTTTACTTTGTAGTTCTTTAGGAAGTTTCTTTTTAGCCTTCTCACAGTCCTCTTCAGTTTTCCTATTTTTCTCGATTAGAGAGATATGTTCTTTTTGAAAATATGCTGCCATAGCCTGACAAGCAACACTCGCAGGATACTTCTCTTGAGCGATTGCCAGTGTTAAAAATAGTGCGATCATTTTATCTCCTCAATCTCTTTAATCATTTCATCCATCCAAGTCATAATAGTCATAGGGCCATCAAATCCTGGGTTTCCACACTCTTCTCGAACTCTGTCTCTTTCGATGTTCTGCGCTTTCTTAATTAGAGACATTGCCTTCTCCAGCTTCCTTTTCAACTCAGCGTTTTCTTCTTCAAGCAATAAGTAGTCTTTATTTGACACGAACTCTGATGACGCCCCATTGGCGCTTGTTGCGGTGAAGATATGCACATCACTCATCCCCTTCCCCCTTCATCCACGCATCAATCATTCTCGCTAGACTAAAACGCATATTCGCATCAATGCCTGCTGATCTCTCAAAGTAGTTTTTGCGGTCTTGTTCATTAGTACCTTTGACATCCATCCATTTGCGCTGCCAGGTCAGAATTATGTCTTCTAATTGGTGCTCGCGATCCATGAACTTTTTGAAATTAGCTTTGCACTTACAGCGCAAACAAGTAATGTCACCATCAGGTCTACGCTCTATTGCTAGGTTCTTCTCTTCTTTACATTTTGGGCATTTATACAGACTCACCCTTCCCCCGCTTTCTCTTTCTCAATATTTTCAAGAATAAAAGTAATTCTCCATATACCGAGAGCGATTTGAAATTGCCTTGAATCTCCGTAAAAATAATAATAGGTCCCCAAGAGATACCCAGCGAAAATCCATTTTTCAGAAAGCCGTGTTTTATTTCAAATTTCATTTTTTCACCTTCGCTAGGAATTCCTTCGCAGCGGTGAGTTCTTGCCTTAATTTGAAATTTAAATCACTCAGGCCATTCTTGAAGAATTCAGATGTTTTTAGCTTCTTTTCCAACTCCTCAATCCTCGCACTAGCCTTCTCAATTTTTTCCTGCATTAACCCCATAGCTTCAGACTGAGCCTTAGCGTATTCCGCATCAAACGTCTTACCTGAGATAATGAGTCTAAGCTCATTGATTTCCTTATCCCTACTCTTCAAAAGCTTCACGGCGTCTTGGAAGAGGTCTTTTCGCTCAAGGACAAAGCAATCTAAGTAGGCCAGTTGATCTTTATGGGGATACTGATAGACGTTGACCTTAACTGAATCACCAAGATCGCATCCGTTGTAAATTCGTTTAATATCGCCCTGGCTAATGTAAAGGTGTGTTACTTGATTCAGTTCATTCACAACCCACCCCTGGTTCGAGTGCGATCCCCCCGATTCCGCTAAATAGATCCAAGCCATACTCAATCTCTTGTCTTAATTTACTGAACCTAAATTTCTCAAGAGCATCCCAAGTATGACCACACTTACACACTCTGGGAGATGTCATGTCTCTTGAGAATGCAAAGTCTACATTGCCGCATTTTGGGCAGATTTCTTTAACTTCAAGCTCGGTCATATCTCACATCCCCAGTGGGATATTGATTGCTATGATAGTTAAAAAATGCCCTATCAAAAAACCAATTATTACCCCTGTCACCAAGTAAGGTAACCCGATTGCTACAATCTCATCTAGTTTCTGGTTCATTTGCTACCTCTAAACCAACGCTCAAGTTTCTGCGACTCTTTCATCAAGATATCATCTTTAATTACAGTGAATAAATAATCCGCATCGACCTTGTAAGCCTTAGCAATAGTCTTTATGTCTTTAATCGGTGGGTGACTTATACCACGCTCCCAATTACTAATGAATTGTGGTGTGGTATATTTTAATTTCATCGCAATATCTCGCTGCGTAAGTCCTGATTTCTCTCTCATATCTTTAAGTATTTTCATCTCAAAAGTCCTTGTGAAAAATAATCTCTTTAGGTGCTTCTAGGTCAATCTGATACCCACATTTAATATACTCTCTGTTAGTGGTAGCATTGCATCCACACTCTCGACCATTACAGCAGTAAAGCTCATCAAGTTGCACGTCCCACACATTTTCTTTCCACCCACCGAATACGTCTCTTAGTGCGTAAAGCAAACATCTAAGTTTGAATACTACATCACTCATCTCACATCCCTTTCTTTATTAGTTCATTAAACTCAATCATATCTTTTCTAGGCATGGATAACATGACGGTTATCCCCTCACCGAACTCGATCATAAATCGTTTCCTGATCTGCCTGTCAGTGTAACCTTTAAGCTTCTCACGACCTGCCCACAAAGCTATGGTCTCAGCTAACTCCTTCTGCGCTTCGATGCGTTCACGCTGCTTCTTGTGCGCACTCTTGGCTGCTATCTCACCTGCTGCAAAGCCTACACGTCTAGCCACATCATCTGGTGACTCTAAGTTCATCTCATTTTCTAGCTCTCTAATTGTCTCAGGGTCTAGTAGCTCCATGTCACCATCAACTACCTTCAACGCCTCACGCGCTGTTACCTCACGAGTACGATTGAATTTAGGCTCAACGTATCCGCAATATGGACACTCACTAAGCCATCTGTCGTAAGGTAGACAGCACGACACATCACCACACACCTTGTGTAAGTTAGTTGAGTCACGCTTTTTTACTATATTATCTAAGGTCCACTTGTGTACTCGATCAGGAAGGCCGTGAAATTTACGATTACCAACATGGTCAATGATGATCGCATGAGGCTTGTCTTTATGGGGTCGTAAAGCGCGACCTTGCATTTGTAATGCTAACCCTAAACTCTTAGTAGGTCTTGCCATTATCACACACTCAACGATGCGTCTCCCTGGGAGCGGGTACACATCAAACCCTTCACCAAATAAGTCCACGTTAACGAGTACCTGTATCTTGTTCTCAGCAAACTCCCTTACACCTAACGACCTCTCACCACTCGGTGTGTTACCGTGAAGTAACTTGGCCTTGATACCACTACGCTTAAACTCTTCTTCTATTCTCTCACCCGCCATAATGCTATCTGCAAACACAATGGTCTGCATACCGTCGGCGAATTTAATATAGTTGGTTACTATATCACCCACCAAATGAGACTTAAGAGAAGCGTTCTCACGCGCTTTTAAAGTATAGTCTGTGGTGCTTGAACCATTGTCCACTAAGTGATCTCTGTAGTCAGACTTTGGCTCTACGATTTTGTACTTGGATAGAAAGCCGTTCTCGATAAGCCACTTAACAGTAGGTCCTTCAGTCATCACGTCAAACATACCAAATGCGTGACTTCCCAAGCCCTTCCTATCAAGCCTCTGAGGAGTAGCTGTAAAGCCTACACCGAGTACGTCACTACCTAACAGATCAATGGTTTTACCCCACTTGTTAGCCTTAAGTAAGTGTGCTGCTTCGTCTAGTATCCACACCTTTTGCCTAGCCGCCCAGTCCTTATACTTTGCCTCTCGACTTAGTAGAGTATCCACCGACACGACGGTAACTTGAGAATTATGGTTATAATACGACTTCCCATGCAGTCGCTTCTGCTCGTTAACTATATCAAGCACCGTCCCTTTTTGAGCGATGATGTTATGAGGTACTTCTAAAGTAGCCAAGCTCATACACAACTGTGATACTAGCTCTTTTCTGTGGACCAGTATTACAGTGGGTCTACCATGCTTAAACACCAAGTCTTTAGCCAAATTACAGAGCGTAAATGCTTTACCCGAACCTGTAGGACTAACAGCGAGTACGTTTTTGAACCCGCTTTGCCATAGGTTATAAATGTTATTGGTTAAATTAACCTGATAGTCTCTTAGTTGTATCGACATCGCATGACTCTCTTACACCTTTTCCATTATTACAATATCTTTTTCCATTATTCAGAACTCATTTATTAACTCAGGTCGTCGAGCCATGAGGTCTAGTATCCTAGCAATGGGTTCAGGGATATTACGTCTACCATTGAGCCAAAAACTAACAGCCGTCACCGAGCAACCGAGTAACTCTGCTAGATCCTTCGGTCTCATATTCATCAATGTCAACCAAACAGCTAACTCTTTAGCGGTCATATTTAAATTGTCGTTATCCATTTAGTCCGCCTTGTTTAACATTGTAATAATGTCTACGTCTAAGTCCTTTAAGTAGGTCATAAACTCTTCACTCATTAGACATCTGAAGTAACTAAGCTTAGTGTCTTTAGTTAAATCCGTAGGCTCATCGGCGTTATCCAACAAGTAGTCTTTAACAAACCCAGGGGTCTCTTTAGTGATCTCCCAAATCTCAGTCTCCTCGTTCCTAGTAAGCCATTTAAGTTTGAACAACTGGTCACTTGTTAGTTTGCTATCTGGCTTATCAATCTCGCTTAATATCCTCATTGATACGACTCTTAAAGACTTCTTTATAAACATCTGCTCAGGCATGGTTAGCTTTTCAATACTGTGCATTTTAAAAGCGAAATTTGTTTTCCTGAAGTCTATGATTTTCTCAGCTAACACAGGTTTAGTTTTAATTAACTCAACCATTTGCTTGTTGTTGACATTACTTACATACTTGTAAGGCTTAACCATTACTTCATTCTTAAGTAACTCATCCTTAGTTATATCACCGTAATCAATCTGGTCTATGATGTCTTGCCTCATGTTTTTGAGCAAAACACCCATGCCTTTAATTCGTGACTCAAGCAGCCTGATTTGTTTTTTCAACTTAAACCACTCTTCAATCGTAGCTCTTGTCTCTTCTGTGCTATCCACGTTTGAACCTCTCTTTTGTATTGGTTAGTGTTCTGTATTGCCCTTTATCGTCGATGTAAACCCTACCAGTCTGTAGTAATGTAAACACCGCTCCTCGAACCTCGCGGTAGCTCATATCTAGGTAATCAAATGAAGCTAGTAGTCTTACTAGGTCCACACCTGCTGATTTAAACATACCAATAAACCTACTCACCTTGTCGATGTCATCATCTGTCGGTATAATATGATCTCTGCTTAAGTCATCATCTATTGGCTCACCTATATGATGCTCACATAGGATGCGCGTGACCTCTCCAACCAGGTCGTCATCAGCATTGAGCTTCGTGTATATGCTTTGAGGTATCATTACGCCCATAGTCTTTTTAAAAGGGACGGCTATTATATGTCGCTTGCGTCGCTTGGTGTATCTGTCACGCATAATTGACTGAACTCCTCAATGATAGGCTCCATTGCCTTAGTCAAGCGTCTACCTAGACCGAATTTAGGATGGGTCTCAAGCACCATGGGTGGCACCTCGATAACACCTATAGTGGTACCTTTGTAGTTTAGTGTTAGCACCGCTCTATATTGATTAGTTGATCTGCTAACAAACACTTCAAAAGGTTTTACTTTAGGTATCCAATTGACCAGTACCTTTACAGGTCTTCGTTCCTTGTCAGGATGCGCAGCCTCCCACGACAACCTAACCTTATGAACCTCGCTCTCGATCTGGTAGGGCTTAAGCTTATACCACTTAAGCCGCTCCTTTAATTGCTCCCTAACCAGTGAGATACTAAACCCACTAAGCAGCACGTCCTGGTCTGCTAAACGACTGTCCATACCATTACGTCCTTGCTGTATTTGAAAGCCCCTGGGCGCGTCGCTACGTCCTCATAGCTTGTGAACTCAAGCACACTGACATGACTCCAACCTAGCTTTGGCATCGGTATTGTCTCGCCAGTACCTATCATAACTTGCGTCCACCATGTCACCACATCATCTGTTATAAGTGGATAGCTCTCAAGCTCACTATTAAGCGAGTAAACACTAAGTCTATCCAAGCCAACGTGGTCAATGATCTTGACCTCGCCATTGATCTCAACTAGGTCACCACGCATAGGCTTGCGTCTACTTTGGTCTAGTACACTGTCGATACTCATTAAAGCTTGTAGTAAGGCCACGTCTGGGCTTTTGCTAACCACCCCTAATATCGGTAGTCCTGCCATGAACACCTCACACAAGCCATCCTCGTTCGTCTTAGCGTCTAGTTTAATACCTTTGTAATGTAACATAATTATTTACTCCTCATCCTCATTGTGTCTTACAGTTTGATGTCTAGTTCCGGAGCACCATCCACGTCCACCATACTACTGTGGATATACTCAATGCACTCTGTTAACTTACTCTCAGCTTCCACCACGTCACTAGACAGCACACCAGCCTTTACGGCAAGTGAGTCAATGAGGCTAGGGTCTAGTAGCCTAACCTCCCTAAGCACTCGTTCTAGGGTCTCAAGCGTACTTATAACCTTGTATCTATCCATGTTCAGCCGTCACTTTCTCTTCTAATCTTGTTATCCAGTCGGGATTAAACACGTCTAGGTCAATCTCATAGCCGTCTAGCTCAATACTTACTACTTCATAGTGCCCTTGGTATTTAGTACCAAAGGCATGGTCAAAGCTCGTGTCCTCCCAAGTGTATGTTACGCTTAAGGTCGTGTTAGGTGTTAGCTGGTGGTCTAGGTTCAAGTCTGGCTTGTGTGTTCTTCTCATGCTTCCACCTTGTCTAGTCTAGTGTCCAGATAAGTCATTATCACGTCTTTCTTAACACCACCCATTGACTCGAAGTTGAAGTACCATGAATCACCGTCAACGTGACCAATATCGTAATTAGATATGCTTCTAAAATAATCAAATAACTCGTCTAATGTGTCAGACGATATGTCATCGGTATCATAACCGAGTTTTGCTAGGTATCTGCTGAACTCTCGTTGACCATAACTTGCCCAAGCGTCGCCTTGCATTTCATTCTCTAGTTCACTCATTAGGTTGTCATCCAGGCATGGATAGTCATCCAAGCGTTCCAATAATTCCAATAATTCTGCGTCTTGTAAGGCTTCAATAGGAAACATTAAAGAGGTCGTGTTATAAGCTTCATTTAAATCAATAACACCAACGCGCTCGCATAGTTCTGTGTCGTCTAATATACTTTGCACGTTAGCTTTACCAACAGCACCTGTATTGCAATAGTCACCATAGACTAATAGGTCGTGATTAAAGTGGGTTGCTGCATCCCTATTGGTAGATTGCCAATAGGGATAGTCCTCAGAGCCATAATTCTTAAAATAATTTACGTTAAACATCTTAAATCCTAATAATTAACGTAGATAATTGTTTCTTCATCTACTTCAATGACTTGAGTATTGTCTTTTAGATCATCCAATGACTCTAGATCATAGGATTCTAAGGCTTCTTTAATAGTTGACTCGATGTAATCGCAGCATATTGCAATGACATCTATTTTAATATCCTCGCCAATATCGTCACTTAGTTGCTCTAAGTATTCAAATAGCTTACGTCTTGCTGGAATACTGAATTGCTCCGAACGATTGTAGTCATCAAAAAGACGTACAAAGTCACTCTCGTATAGTTCTACTGTTAGCATAATTAAGACCTTCCTTTTCTATTATGGCCCTAGTGTTAGTAGAGCCATGGGTTAGTTAGTTGTGTTTAGATTATACTCTCACTGGCATTAAGATGACTTGTGCTTCTAAGCCAAGGAGTTGTGTGTTTACTGTGATGGTTACTGGTGACAAGCTGTCAATGATTGATAGCTTAAGCGTTGGGTGTTTAACGCCGAGTTGTTTATAGAATTTAGTAATGTCTGTAAGGTACTCTCCAGACAGACCGATGACGGGGGTATGGACCGGAGTGGATTTAGGTATTAACTGCATCCAATTGGGATATTTAATGTCTTGTGTAGAATACTTTCTTAGATCAAGGTCGATTGACTCTTGATGCCTTGGGATAGTTTTCAACTCCACTTGTAGACGCTTGATTGCATCCGGTGAGAAGTGAAGCGGTGACGTTAGGGGATACACGTCACCAGCGTGAGATTTTGATAATGTCAAGTGGGATAGCCAGTGGCCGTTGGTTGCTATAATGACCAGACTGTCATCGGTGGACTCTAGTCGGACGTGGTTTAGGTGGTACCTTGTTTGATCTTTACTTGTTGCCAAGTGGCTTGCGCAGATTGATTGTAATAGTGTTTTAGTTACCATGATTTAGACCTTTCGTTTTATAGCATTGTAGCTAGTTATTTTATGACGCGGTGTTTTTAAAAAACAGCCCATGAGAGATAAAAAAGGTGAGAAATGCTAATGACGAGGCGGGCATCCTAGCCTAGATAAGCAAGGCAGGCTGTTCGTCACTGGCGCTCCTCTTTTTTTTTTCTCTTATTGGCTATTTTTTAAGATTTTCGAGAAAAAAGCAAGTTATTTTTTTTATGCGGTGTATAATTTTCAAATGCAATATATTCGATTTGAGCGTTTTACTATACATTGTAGCACTATACATTGTAGTATTTTCACTATACATTGTAGTATTTTCACTATACATTGTAGCATTTTTACTATACATTGTAGCAATGTGATAGTTTCTCATAACTACAATGTACAAACATGATAACTTCTCATAACTACAATGTACAAACGTGATAACTTCTCATAACTACAATGTACAAAATATGATAACTCCTCACAACTACAATGCTTCAATATGATAACTCCTCATAACTACAATGCTTAACCACGCTGCGACATGAAAAAATAACTTGACAAGCTTGACCTATAAGAAACGCTTATAGGTCAATCCCTCTCATAGTCATGCAATACCGCATAGTCACCATAAGGATATGAGTCTATCAAGTAAGTGACTGTGCCTTGATCGGTGTAAAATAATAGATCCCGATGCGAGACACTAACGGAGTAAGCTTTCCAGTATTCGCCATTGACTGATAAAGTAATGTTACAATCTAGTTCGTGTGATTCATTGTCAGCAGCCATGGACTTAACCTTGGCCCTTTGGATTAGTTCAAGCATGGTCTTAATTTGAGTCCTGTTATTATAGATGTTTTCCATTATTTCGCTTTCCTTATTTAGAGTTAACCTTAAGCAAAGGGGCGAGATACCTCACCCCTTTAATAAAACTACTCGTTATGGTTCACTAGCTTACGACGGTCAGCATCCCAGACTTGCGCTTGACACTTGTACGCCGACCCTCCGTCAATGATTGAATCAAGGGCGGAATCATCATTGACGACCTTGGCGGTCGTGAAAATTGTCTTGCTGCCACTTACTTTAACAGGACTAGCGTTAGGTCCAAGCTTTGCTTTAGAACATTTGAAGATAACTCCAGATTTTGCGGCCTTGATCGCTTCACTTGCCGTAATGCCTTTTAGACTTTGGTTAGTGTAAACAGGCGCGGCCTTGGCTTGTAGATAGAACGCTGTCAGTATTATGATAACGCTTGTTATTCTCATAGGTTTAGAAACTTTCATTTTTTTACTCCTTGTTTTTTGTTTGTTAGTTCATTTTCAAAAGATTATTATTTTCAAGCTTGCAAAGCATATCTTCTAAATCATAAGCGAACTCAATCTCCATGCTATCTAAACTCGCATATACTTCACTCACTTCATTATCAATGTAATGAATAGACAGTTTAATAGTGTGTCCATTGATATTGATTAGTTTAGTTTCCATTATCAGACTCACTTTCTAGTGTTTCACACTCTTGTTTTTGTTTAGTTGTTAGTTGATTTTTATAAAAGTCACAGACTTCACTTGCATCTAGCTCGTACTCACCAGCAGCTTCAGCCTCATTGCTAACAATAGTTGTAAACTGATCTAGTGTTAGTTCTTTAGAGTGACTTACGCTTGCT
>JACCEA010827265.1_pt1 | contig 15949 bp, 11 predicted proteins | sample 7449851 | NCBI WGS metagenome assembly JACCEA01 (sample SAMN15323453, study PRJNA562643) | freshwater metagenome | isolation source: river surface water | place: USA:Blue River Watershed | collected 2017-08-18 | reverse complement strand
TCACCGGCTCGATGGAGCGGGCAATAGGCGAGACCGACCGCCGCCGCCACAAGCAGATTGCCTTCAACGAACTGCATGGCATTGTGCCGCGCGGGATCAAGACCGACATCAAGGACATCATGGAAGGGGCCGTGGTGCCGGGCGCCAAGGGCAAGCGCCGGAGCATTGCCAAGGTGGCCGAAGAGAGCGGTCTGTACGAGGAGCAGTTGCGTTCGCCGAGCGAGATCAGCAAGCGCATCCGTGTCCTTGAAGAGAAGATGTACACGCTGGCCCGCGATCTGGAGTTCGAGGCCGCTGCCCAGCTGCGCGACGAAATCCACACCCTGCGCGAACGCTTGTTGCAGGTGTAGGGCGGATAAGCGCGAAGCGTTACCCGCTCTGCCTGAGGCGCTTAATGCACGGGTTCTGAGCTGGCGTTGGCGGGCAATTTCTTGGTCAGCAGGATGCAGATCAGACTGATGGATACGCCTATGGCGATCGCCAGAAAAGCGTCGTTGAAGGCCATGATCTGCGCCTGCTGGTGGGTGATCTCGCTGATTTTGCCCAGCGCTGCCGTTTCGCTGCCCAGTTTCTCGGTGAGCAGGGTGATGCGTTCAGCAACCTGCGGATTGCCCGGTATAACGGCTTCGCGCAGGTAGTCGAAATAGGTCTTGGTGCGGTTGTCGAGCAGCGTGGCGATCAGCGCAATGCCGACCGCCCCGCCTAGATTGCGCAACACGTTGTACAGGCTCGAGCCGGAGCCGACGTCCTGCGGCAACAGGTAGGCCATGCAGATCAGTGAACTGGTCACGATGACCAGTGGCTGACCCAGCGCACGGATCAGCAGGGTATGGCTCAGTTGATCACCGGCGAAGTCCGGATTCATTCCGGTGTTGGCATAGGTCGACAGGGCGATCAACAGCAGGCCGGCGGCGCACATCCAGCGTGGGTCCACCCTGCGCAGCAGCAGGGGTACCAGCGGGATCACCAGCAGTTGCGGCAATCCGGTCCAGAGCATCACCCGGCCGATCTCCTGCGGGTTGTAGCTGTGAATCTGCGCCAGATAGAGCGTGAGGATGAATACCGTGCCGTAAATGGCCATGCCAATGAAGAACACCGAGATGCTGCCCAGCGCGAAGTTGCGTTCGCCGAGGATGCGCAGGTTGATCAGCGGATGTTCGCGGGTGAACTGCAGAATGATGAACAGGCCCAGGGCGATAAAGGCAATGCAGCCGAGCGTCACGATCAGGCTGGATTCCAGCCAGTCCTTGCGGTAGCCCTCTTCAAGAAACACCTGCAGGCAACCCAGCCCGATGGCCATGCAGACAATACCGGCGTAGTCAGTCTGCTTGAGCAGGCTCCAGTTCGGTTTTTCCCGGTCCAGGCTGTACATCAGGCCGGCGATCATCAGCAGCGCTGGCGGCAGGTTGATGTAGAAGATGTATTCCCAGCCAAAGTTGTCGGTCAGCCAGCCGCCCAGGGTCGGCCCGATGGACGGCGCAAAGGTCGCGGTCAGGGCAAACAGCGCCATGGTCTTGGGCCGCAGGCGGTCAGGCACTTTCATGTAGGAAAGGGTGAATGCCAGCGGAATCAGCGCGCCGCCGCTGAAGCCTTGCAGGGCACGAAACACGATCATGCTTTCCAGATTCCAGGCCAGCGAGCAGAGCACCGAGGAGACCATGAAACCGGAGGTAATCCACACGGCCAGGCGGCGGACCGAGAGCAATTGGGTCAGCCAGGCCGTGAGCGGGATCATGATGATCTCGGCCACCAGATAGGAGGTGGAAATCCACGAGCCTTCTTCGAGTGTGGCTGACAGCGCGCCCTGAATTTCCTTGAGCGAGGAGCTGGTGATCTGGATGTCCATCATGGCCATGAAGGCACCCAGAATGGCGCAGTAAATGGCTACCCAGTCGCGCCGCGTGGGGTCATCAGTTGCCCGCAGCGTCACCGCGCTATCAGTGCTCACTGTCGCCGGTCCGCAAGTCGACGTTGACTTCAACGGACATGCCGGGGCGGATCTTTCCCTGCAGCGGGTTATCTTTGCTGAAGGTCAACTTGACCGGTATGCGCTGCACGACTTTGGTGAAGTTGCCGGTGGCATTGTCCGGCGGCAGCAGGCTGAACTGTGCGCCGGAGGCAGCAAACAGGCTTTCCACGGTGCCTTCGATTGGTGTGCCGGGGAAGCTGTCAAACAGCAGTTCAGCGGTCTGTCCGGGCTGCATGCCGCCAATCTGGGTTTCCTTGAAGTTAGCCTGCACCCAGAGACTGTCCTCCGGTACCAGCGCCAGCAGGAAGCTGCCGGGTTGAACAATCTGTCCGGCGCGGGCCGTGCGTTGCCCGACCAGCCCGCTGACCGGAGCACGGATTTCGGTGCGTGAGAGGTTCAGTTCTGCCTGGGCGATATCGGCTTTGGCGCTGGCCAGCATTGCTTCCAGACGCTGCACGTCAGCCTCCAGCGTATCCACTTGCAGGCGCTGGGCCTCCAGGTCGGCCTGCGCCTTGGTAACACGGGAACCGGCAACCCGGCTGTCGGCAGTCAGCGTCGTGACGCGTTCCTCGGAGACATAGCCCGGTTTGCGCAAGGTCTGGGCGCGATCCAGGTCCATCTGGGTCCGGCCAAGGGTGGCCTGACTGGCAGTGACATCGGCCTTGCTCGCGGCAATCAGGCTGGATTGCTGGTGCAACCTGCTGCGCGCCTGATTGAGTTCTGCCTCACGGGTGCCCAGGGCAGCCTTGGCGCGATCCAGTGCCAGCTTGAAATCATCTGACTCAAGACGAACCAGAACGGCGCCTTTTTCCACGTGCTGGTTGTCTTCAACCAGCACTTCACTGACCCGTGCGCCCAGTTGGCTTGAGATCCGGGTGATTTCAGCCTGTACGTAGGCGTTATCGGTACTGATGTGAAAACGCCCGATAAAGAACCAGTGCGCAAAGAGTCCGCAGGCGATCAGGGCAATCACCAGCAAAAAGAGGGACAGGCGGCGTTGAAGTTTGGCGGGCATGCTGTGCTCGAGGTCCTGACAGTCAGGGCGACAATTTAGCAGTGTTCCCTTTGTGGATATAGAGGCTAGACTTCGGATGCTTTGTTGCTTTTGAGGAACAATCAGATGAGTCTGGATGATGCGCAGGTGTTTACCCGCGTGGTTGAGTTGCACAGTTTCACCCAGGCGGCCAATAGCCTGGGGATGCAGAAGTCCACGGTGAGTCGCCGGATCGCGTTGCTTGAAGATCGTCTGGGGGTGCGCTTGCTTAACCGCACGACCCGGAAATTGCGCCTGACCGAGGTGGGGCAGGCCTATTACGAGCGATGTCGGCAGATCATGCTGGATTTCGCCGAAGCCGAGCAGGCGGTCATGCAACTGCAGCAGGCGCCCTCCGGGCTGTTGCGCATTACGGCGCCAATCGAGTTCGGTCAGATGTTTCTCGGCCAGGCGCTGGGGGCCTTTATGCGCGAATACCCGCAAATCAGCGCCGAAGTGGAGATCACCTCGCGCAATGTCGATCCGGTGGAAGAGGGCGTGGACATCGCCATCATGGTCGGCCAGCCGCAGGATTCGACCCTGATTGCCCGCAAGCTGTTCCAGAGCTCACGAACCTTTTATGCCAGTCCGGAGTATGTGGCCGAGCATGGCACGCCGCTGGTTACGGCCGACCTGAATAATCACCGGGCCATTCTGCTGCCGCAGGATAATCCGCGCTACTGGCCGATTGTCGGTGAGCACCGCCTGTGCCACCGGGCCTTGGCCTGCAACAACATTACCTTTGCCCGCGAGGCTGCGGTGGCGGGGGCAGGTATCGTCGGTTTGCCACGGATGATTTGCCGTGAAGTACTTGAGCGCGGGGAGTTGATCGAGCTGCTGCCCGAGGTGCCGTTGCCGGTGGGTGAAATCTACGCCGTGTACCCTTCAAGGCGCTTTCAGGCCTTGAAGGTTCGCGCCTTTCTCGACTTTGTGATTGAGCGTTTGCCGCCCGATGACCGCGATATGCTGGAGCCCTGAGTGGCGCGCCTGTTACCATTCGTGCCTTGCTGGATCCTTTCGCGTCGAGATATTTCATGACCACCGTTCGTACCCGTATTGCTCCTTCGCCGACTGGCGACCCCCATGTTGGCACGGCCTATATCGCGCTGTTCAACCTGTGTTTTGCCCGCCAGCACGGCGGTCAGTTCATCCTGCGCATCGAAGACACCGATCAGCTGCGCTCGACTCGCGAGTCCGAACAGCAGATTTTCGATGCGCTGCGCTGGCTCGGTATTGAATGGGACGAGGGCCCGGATGTCGGTGGCCCGCACGGCCCATACCGGCAGAGCGAGCGTGGCGAAATCTATAAGCAATACTCGGCTGAACTGGTCAGCAAGGGCCACGCCTTCCCGTGCTTCTGCAGCGCCGAGCGTCTGGATGAAGTGCGCGCGGTACAGATGGCCAACAAGGAAACCCCGCGCTACGACGGCCATTGCATGCATCTGGAGCCGGCTGAGGCACAGCGCCGGATTGCCGCCGGCGAGTCCCATGTGGTGCGTATGAAAGTGCCGAGCGAAGGCGTCTGCGTGGTGCCGGACATGCTGCGCGGCACCGTGGAAATTCCGTGGGACCGCATGGACATGCAGGTGCTGATGAAGGCCGATGGTCTGCCTACCTACTTCCTGGCCAACGTGGTCGATGACCACCTGATGGGTATCACTCATGTGCTGCGTGGTGAAGAGTGGCTGCCATCGGCACCCAAGCTGATCAAGTTGTACGAGTACTTTGGCTGGGAACAACCGGCGCTGTGCTACATGCCGCTGCTGCGCAATCCGGACAAGAGCAAACTGTCCAAGCGCAAGAATCCGACCTCGGTGACCTTTTATGAACGCATGGGCTTCATGCCTGAAGCGATGCTCAACTATCTGGGCCGCATGGGCTGGTCGATGCCCGATGAGCGGGAGAAATTCTCGCTGGCGGAGATGATCGAGCACTTTGACCTGTCACGCATATCCCTTGGCGGGCCGATCTTCGATCTGGAAAAGCTCTCCTGGCTCAACGGTCAGTGGCTGCGTGAGCTGCCGGTGGAACAGTTTGCCGCGCAAGTGCAGAAATGGGCTTTCAATCCGCAGTACATGATGCAGATCGCCCCGCATGTGCAGGGGCGGGTGGAAACCTTCAGTCAGATCGCTCCGCTGGCCGGTTTCTTTTTCAGCGGCGCGGTGCCGCTGGATGCCAGTCTGTTCGAGAGCAAGAAGCTGTCTGCCGAACAAGTGCGGCAGGTCATGCAGTTGATTCTGTGGAAGCTGGAAGCCTTGCGGCAGTGGGAAAAGGAGCGGATTACCGGTTGCATCCAGGCGGTGGTCGAGCATCTGGAGCTGAAACTGCGTGATGCCATGCCGCTGATGTTTGCGGCTATTACCGGGCAGGCCAGTTCGGTGTCGGTGCTCGACGCCATGGAAATCCTTGGCCCTGATCTGACGCGCTTCCGGCTGCGCCAGGCCATTGAATTGCTCGGCGGGGTGTCGAAGAAGGAAACCAAGGACTGGGAAAAGCTCTTTGCGGCCATTGGTTAAGTAGTTGTTCTGCCTGCATAAAGAAACCGCTGACTGGCGATAATCTGGTTGACAGGTTCCGGGGTCGCTACTAATATGCGCCCCGTCTTAGTGACGGGGCTATAGCTCAGCTGGGAGAGCGCTTGCATGGCATGCAAGAGGTCAACGGTTCGATCCCGTTTAGCTCCACCAAGTTTCCAGCAATTCGCAATCTAAGCTGTATGCGGATTGCACGAGGGTTTCGTCCCCTTCGTCTAGTGGCCTAGGACACCGCCCTTTCACGGCGGTAACAGGGGTTCGAGTCCCCTAGGGGACGCCAGTTTCAAACCAGTTACACACCGCAGAGGTACTCTGCTGCGGGTCGAGAGACGTTAAATCCGGGGGTATAGCTCAGCTGGGAGAGCGCTTGCATGGCATGCAAGAGGTCAACGGTTCGATCCCGTTTATCTCCACCAATCACTGAACAGCGCTTGTATTAATGGCGTTGTTTGTCGAAGGTTTCGTCCCCTTCGTCTAGTGGCCTAGGACACCGCCCTTTCACGGCGGTAACAGGGGTTCGAGTCCCCTAGGGGACGCCAGTTTCAATTCCGGGACATTCCGGTTAAAGGGTCATCCAATGGATGGCCCTTTTTTTATGCGCGAATTGACCGCTTGGCGCAGTGCTTGGGGTTTTTCCGGCGATGCCGCATGATCGGGAAAAGCCCGCAGGTGTTCCGTGTATGCACAAGCCTTCATTTCACCGCTTTGCCGACCGCGCACAATGTCTGCAAGCACTGGCAGTTTGTCTGGCTGCGCGCTTGCAGCAGGGTCTGGCCCGCAGCCCTTCGGTCAGTCTGCTGTTGCCCGGAGGTAGCAGCCCGCAAGCGCTGTTGCCGTTGTTGGTCGGGCAGCCACTGCCCTGGGCGCAGTGCCAGCTCAGTCCGACCGATGAGCGCTGGGTGGCGGCTGATGCTGTGCAGAGCAATGTGCAGCTGTTGCGCAGTGGTCTGCCCGACAGCACATGCCTGGATCCGCGCCTCGGCGCAGAACCCGAGCAGGCTGCGCTCGCCTGGGGCGCACACTTGCAGGCATGGCTGCCGTTCAGTGTGGTGCTGCTGGGCGTGGGCGAGGACGGGCATATCGCCTCGCTGTTTCCGGGTATGCCGGGTATCGACCAGGCGCTCGATCTTGGGCAGGCACCGGGTGCGCTGGTCGGTCTGGCGCCGGATTGGCCGCAGGTGCGGCTATCTCTGAATCTTTCCATGCTGCTCAGCACCCGTTGGCTTGGCCTGCTGGCCTTCGGGGAGACCAAGCGGGAGCGTATCGAGGCGGTGCTGGCGGACACTCCGGCAAGCCGCCAGTGGCCGCTGCATGCCCTGTTGTGGCAAGCCCGCATGTTGCCAAACATCTACTGGGCGCCTTGAACCGTTACACTGGCGTCAGCGATTGATGCGGGAGCACGTGACATGCTGCACAGGGTTGTCGAAGCGGTAACGGCGCGGCTGGAGTCGCGCTCCTCGCAGCGCCGCCAGGCCTATCTCGAACGCATGCAGCTGGCTGCGCAGCGTCCGCCGCGTGAGCACCTGGGTTGCTCCAATCTGGCCCACGCATTGGCTGCGCAGACCGCGGATGAACGGCTGATCATGAAGCAGGGTGGTGCGCCGCACATCGCCATCGTCTCCAGTTACAACGATCTGCTGTCGGCGCACCAGCCGCTGCAGGATTATCCGCATCAACTCAAAACGGCCCTGGCGCAGGTCGGGGCTACCGCACAGTTTGCCGCCGGTGTGCCAGCGATGTGTGATGGCATCACGCAGGGCGAGCCGGGCATGCAGCTGTCGCTGTTTTCCCGTGATCTGATTGCCCAGGCCACCGCCATCGGTCTGACCCACGGCATTTTCGATGGTGGCCTGTATCTGGGGGTCTGTGACAAGATCGTGCCGGGGCTGCTGATCGGCGCCTTGCACTTTGGCCACTTGCCGGCGGTTTTTGTCCCGGCCGGACCCATGTCGTCAGGGTTGTCAAACAAGGACAAGGCGGGCGTGCGCCAGCGCTTTGTGCGAGGCGAGGCAACCCGTGAAGAGCTGCTGGCTGCGGAGCAGGCGGCCTATCACGGTAGCGGCACCTGTACCTTCTACGGCACGGCCAATACCAATCAGTTGCTGATGGAAGTCATGGGGCTGCACGTGCCCGGCAGTGCTTTTGTTAATCCGCAAACACCTTTGCGCGATGCCCTGAACGCCGAGGCCGCGCGGCTGGTTGCGCGCAACAGTGCCAAGGGCGAGCGCTACCTGCCTCTTGGGCTTCAGGTAGATGCGCGGGCGTTGGTCAATGCCGTGGTGGCACTGCTGGCCAGCGGCGGCTCGACCAACCATACGCTGCATTTGCCGGCCATTGCGCGCGCGGCCGGTTACCAATTGCAGTGGGAAGATTTCGCCGAGTTGTCCGCCGTGGTGCCGCTCCTGGCGCGGGTATATCCCAACGGAGCGGCTGATGTGAACCAGTTTCAGGCCGCCGGAGGGCCGGCCTGGCTGATCCGTGAATTGCTGGCCGGTGGTTTGCTGCATGCGCAGGTACTCACTGCCGCCGAAGGCGGATTGGCGGCTTACACACAAGAGGCTTGGCTCGATCAGGGTCGCCTGCGTTGGCGTGCGTTACCGCCCAGGAGTGCTGCGCCAGATATCCTGCGCAGCCTGGCTGAACCCTTCAGTGCCGAGGGTGGTTTGCGCCTGCTGCAGGGTAATCTGGGGCGGGCGATCATCAAGACTTCGGCCATGCCAGCCTCGGCGTTGCAGGTGCGCGCTCAGGCACGGGTGTTTGACGATGAAGCGGCAGTGCAGCAAGCCTATGCCGCCAATCAATTGCAGGGTGATCTGGTGCTGGTGGTGCGTTTTCAGGGGCCACGCGCCAATGGCATGCCCGAGCTGCACAAGCTGATGCCGCTGCTGGCCAATCTGCAGCAAGCCGGACAGCGGGTGGCACTGGTCACCGACGGCCGTTTGTCCGGGGCTTCCGGGCAGGTGCCGGCGGCGTTGCACCTGACGCCTGAGGCGGCGCTGGGTGGCCCGCTGGCCTATGTGCAGGACGGTGACTGGATCGGGTTGGATGCCGGCGCGGGGGTGCTGCATCTAGAACCCGCGAGCGGCGACTGCTCGACTCGTCAGCCGGCGAAGATGACGAGCCAGATCGCGGCAGGCTATGGTCTGCATTTGTTTGCCCAGCAGCGGCGTCTGGTTGGTCCTGCTGATCAGGGCGCTACTACGCTGGAATGGGAGGATTGATATGGGGCTGACAATCGAAGCAGTGCTGCAGCGCGCGCGGCCGGTGCTGCCGGTGCTGGTGCTGGAGGACGTAGCCTTGGCGGTTGATATGGCTGTTGCACTGCAGGCAGGCGGCGTTGAGGTGCTCGAAGTCACCCTGCGTACCGACCGCGCGCTGGATGCGCTGGCGGCTATCCGTCAGGCCTGCCCGGAGTTGCTGGTGGGGGCTGGAACGCTGATTCACACCGAGCAGTTTTCCGAGGCGCGTGATGCCGGCGCCCAGTTTGCCGTGAGCCCCGGGCTTACCGAGCGACTGGCGGCGGCTGCGGTAGGTGCCGGATTACCCTACCTGCCGGGTGTAATGACGCCTTCGGAAGTCCTGCTGGCGCTGGAATATGGTTATCGCTCATTGAAGCTGTTCCCGGCCAATGGCAATGCCAGCATCAAATTGCTCAAGACCCTCAAGGGCCCTTTCACCGGCATACGCTTTTGTCCGACCGGCGGGGTGACTGCGGACAATCTGCTCAACTTCCTGCGTTTGCCGAATGTCACCTGTGTCGGCGGCACCTGGATTGCACCTGCCAATCTGATTCGTGCCCGCGCCTGGGATCAGATCACTCAATTGTCGCTCGAAGCCCGCGCGTTGGCTGCCAGTCTGGAGTCGCGCCCATGAGCTGGGATCTGGGTCAGCCACCCTATGTGGTGGATATCGAAGTGGTGGCGGCGGAAATTGATGGACTGGGCCACGCCAATAACGCGGCCTATGTCAGCTGGCTGGAACGCTGCGCCTGGAGTCACTCGGTGAGCCTGGGTCTGGATCTGCCCGAGTACCAGCGCCTTGACCGGGCTATGGCGATCGTCCGGCACGAGATTGACTATCTTGCCAGTGCTTACGTGGGGCAGAAATTGCAGGTGGCAACCTGGATTATCGAGTCCGACCAGCGCTTGAAAATGACCCGGCGTTTCCAGCTGATTCGCCCGGCTGATGGCGTTACCTTGCTGCGCGCGCTGACAACGTTTGCCTGTATTGAGATGTCCAGCGGCAAGCCCAAGCGGATGCCGATCGAGTTTGTCGAAGGCTATGGCAAAGCGGTTATCGAGAGTTATCCGCGCGAGCTGTAGGCGTTGTCTGGAGGGCTGCTGGCGCTTTCCGCTAAACTGCGCGGCCATTCATCTGTCCCTTTGTGAGTAAAACCGTGCAAATCGCCCTGGCACCGATGGAAGGCGTAGTCGACGAGATCCTGCGTGACGTGCTGACCGGAGTCGGCGGTATCGACTGGTGTGTGACCGAGTTCATACGGGTCAACAGTCAGCTGTTGCCGGTCGCCAGTTTCACCAAGTTGGCCCCTGAGTTGGCCTGTGGTGCACGCACGCGCGCGGGAACCCCGGTGCGCGTGCAGTTGCTCGGTTCCGATCCGCACTGCCTGGCCGAAAATGCCGCGCTGGCCTGCGAGTTGGGCGCGCCGGTGATTGATCTGAATTTTGGCTGTCCGGCGAAGACGGTGAACAAGTCGCGCGGCGGGGCGATTTTGCTGCGTGAGCCCGAGTTATTGCAGACCATCGTCAGTGCTGTGCGCGCGGCAGTGCCGGCGCAGATTCCGGTCACGGCCAAGATGCGTCTGGGCTACGAAAGTGCCGCTGTGGCGCTGGATTGCGCGCGTGCGCTGCAGGCGGGCGGGGCTGCGCAGATTGTCGTGCATGCACGCACCAAGCTCGATGGCTATCGGCCGCCCGCCCACTGGGACTGGATTGCGCGGGTTGCCGAAGTGGTCAGTGTCCCGGTATTTGCCAACGGCGAAATCTGGACGCTGGAAGACTGGCGGCGCTGCCGTGAGGTCAGTGGCGTCAAGCACATCATGCTGGGCCGTGGATTGTTGTCGCGCCCGGATCTGGCACGACAGATTGCGGCGGAGCAGGCGGGGCAGGTGGTAGATGTCATGCAGTGGCCGGAAATCCTCGCGTTGCTGGAGGACTTCTGGCAACAGGCGCGCAGCAAGCTGGCGCCGCGTTACGCACCTGGCCGCCTGAAGCAATGGCTGAAAATGCTGGCGCGCAGTTACCCGCAGGCAGCGGACTTGTTTGTCGCGGTGCGCGCCGAAACCGATTGCCTGACGCTCGATGAGTTGCTGCAGAGGCAGCGCCTAGCGGTGCTTGGCTAGCAGCTCGCACACGGCGTCAAACGTGACGGGCGGGCTGAACAGGTAGCCCTGATAGGCGTGGCAACCTTCCTTTATGAGGAAGTCCAGTTGCTCCTGATATTCCACCCCTTCGGCGATGGTTTCGAGTTTCAGGCTGGTCGCCATGGCCACGATCGCACGGATGATCTGCGCATCGTTCGGATCGCGGGTGGCGTCACGGATAAACGACTGATCGATTTTCAGGACATCGACGGGCAGGCGCTTCAGGTAGGTCAGGGAAGAGTAGCCGGTGCCGAAATCGTCCATGGCGAAGTTCACTCCGCCCTGTTTCAGTCGCTGCATTCGGGCAATGGTGCTTTCCATGTCCTTGATCACAATGCTTTCGGTGATTTCCAGCTTGAGCATACCGGGCGGGATTCCATGCTCGGTCAGCGTATTGAAAATGCTGTCGACAAAGCCGGACTGGGCGAATTGCCGAGCGCTTATATTCACCGCCATGCAAAATCGCTGGGGGTCGACCATCTGCTTGTGCAGCAAAGCCGCGCAGGCGCGACAGGCTTCGGCCAGCACCCAGTGGCCTACCGCGACAATCTGGCCACTGTCTTCAAGCACCCGGATGAACTGCGCCGGCGATTGCCGGCCAAGGGTGGGGTGTTCCCAGCGCAGCAGGGCTTCGGCCCCGATGATCCTGCCGCTGCGGGCGTCGACCTGCGGTTGGTAGTGCAGTTCGAACTGTCCGGCCGTCAATGCCTGACGCAGATCGTTTTCCAGTCGCAGGCGTTCGTTGGCGTGCTCCAACATGCTTTTCTTGAACAGCTTGATCGCATTGCGCCCGGCATCCTTGGCCCGGTAAAGGGCTATATCGGCGTGCTTGAGCAGGTCCGACGGATGTTCGCCATCCTCTGGGATCAGCGCGATGCCGATGCTCGGCGTGACATGCAGTTGATAGCCGTCGTAGAGCATCGGTTCTGCCAGCAGGGCGCGGAGCTTTTCAGCCAGTGCCAGCGCTTGCTGGCTGGCACTCTCCAGGTCGCCTTCCAGCGCGCTGAGCAGTACCACGAACTCATCGCCACCCAGCCGTGCCACCGTATCCTCACCGCGCACCACACTTTCCAGGCGTGCCGTGACCATCTTGAGTACGGCATCGCCAGCGGCATGGCCGAGCGAGTCGTTGATTGTCTTGAAATGATCCAGGTCCATGAACATCAACGCGCCACGCAGGTGATGGCGCTTGAGCAGCGAGATTTGCTGGTTCAGCCGGTCCGTCAGCAGGCTGCGGTTGGGCAGATTGGTCAGCGGATCGTGATAGGCCATGTGCTCGATACGATCTTCGGCCGCCTTCAGGTCGGAAATATCCCGGCAGGTGGTGAGCATGCAGGGCGCGCCATGCAGTTCGAAGGGTTCCATGGACACCGAGAGGTAGAGATGCGAGCCGTTTTTCCGGCGTGCCTGAACCTCCTCGTTGCGCACCCGTCCGTCTTTCTTGAGTAACTCCTGCAGTCGGGCACGCTCGTCCGGTGAGCTCCAGATGCCGATATCCAGATAGCTATGCCCCAGTACCTCGCGGGCGCTGTAGCCGCTGATGCGGGTAAAGCCTTCGTTGACTTCCAGGTAGCGGGTGGTGCTCAGGTCGGTGATGGTGATGGAGTCCGGGCTGCTGTGAAAGGCTTTGGCGAATTTGTTCTGACTGATCTTCAGCGCAGCTTCGGCCTCCAGTTGCGCGGTGATGTCCTGGATGCTTGACGTCAGTACGGATTGGTTACCCAGATGCAGCAGCTTTACCGAGGTCAGGCAGTGCAGTACATGACCCTGTTTGTGGCGGAACTGCAGTGGGTGATTGCGGATAAAACCCTGTGCCAGCATGGCCTCCCGGATGACCTCGCGCTGCTCGGGGTTGACCCAGAAATCAAACTCGGTCGGCGGCTTGCCGATGATCTCCTCGGCGGTCCAGCCAAATATTTCGCTGAATGTCTGGTTGATCTCGAGAAACTCACCGTCTTCCGGGCGTGTCACGCAGCAGGCTTCCATGCTGCCCTGGAACAGGGTGGTGAACTTCTCCTCGGAGGCCTTGAGTTTTTCTTCGTATTCAATGCGCTCGCTGACGTCGCGCAAGATCCCGGTGATCCGGTGCTGCTGGCTGTTGACGTTGGGGTAGAGTCTGGAGGAACTCTCTACATGACGCAGTGAGCCATCGGGCATCCGGATGCCATACACCATCTGCAGTTCGGTGAGCTTGCCGCTGGCATAGTCCTTGAAATGTTGCTCGATGCGCTCCCGGTCGGCGGGTACGACGTACTGCATGTACTCCTTCATCTGACCATGCATGGGCTGTTCAGAAAGGCCATGCAGTGAGGCGCCGCGGGCCGAGGCAAAAAACGCCAGCGGGTTGAGCTGCACATCCCAGTAACCCAGATCCGCAGACTGCATGGCCTGATTCAGACGCTCTTCACTTTCCTTGAGTCGTAACTCGTGTTCGCGCTGCTGGTGGATGTCCCGCATGGTGACAACCAGGATCTGTGCGCCGTCGAGGGTAAAGGTTTCCGCTAAAAGCTGATAAAGGCGGATGGAGCCATCTTTGGCTCGTCCCCTGGCTTCAATCCCTGGCTGCGTTTTATTCCGGATAGAATCCAGCAGGCGCTGACGGTCGTTTGCTTCGAACCAGATGTTCAACGCTGACGTGGTCTGGCCAATGGCTTCACCGGAGGTCCAGCCGAATTGCCGTTCGAAGCTGGCATTGACCTCGATCAGCTTGCCGGTGGCCATCTCACTGATAGTCATCGCGTCTGGCGTGAGCTGAAAGGCCAGGGCAAATTTTTTCTCACTGGCGCGCAAGGCAGCTTCGGTGCGTTTGGCTTCAGTCTGGTCCGCCACGGTCAAAATCAGGTATTCCTGATCCTGTTGGCGGGTTGAACGAATCCATATCTTTACATCAACAATGCCGCCGCATTGGCGACGTACTTGCAGCTCGAAGGACTCAGGCTGTGGGCTCGCCCGGGTGCGATCGAGGATTTCATCGCGTTGCGTGGGCTCCACCCAGATGCCCAGCGACCGGGTAGTCATGCCCAGAATCTGCTGCATTGGCCAACCCATCAAGTCGCAGAGGATCGGGTTGATGTCAACAACCGTACCCTGCGGAAACTGGATCAGGGCCATGCCTTGCGGTGCCAGTTGTATCCACTCATGCATCATCTCCAGCGGGCCACGGACGCTTCCCGGTGACTGTTCTGCAGTCACTGAAAATGTCCCTGTCTGCGGTTCGCCCGGTGGTGTGGAGTCAGTCACGGTAGAGGCTCTGGAGCGGGTTCAGGTTCACGATAGCAGTCCTTTGCCAGAGGCGTTTTGTTTGCGCTGATTATCCAGCAGCGCCATAAACGCCCGTGCTGCGTTGGACAGGGTTCTTTCGCTGTGCAGGATGTAGCCCAGCTGCCGGTCCAGCTGGATGCCCGGCAAGGGCAGGCGGGCGACTTGGTCGTCAAGCATGGTGCGTGGCAGCACACTCCAGGCGATGCCGATCGACACCATCATCTTGATGGTTTCCAGGTAGTTGGTGCTCATGCCGATGTTGGGCGTCAGTCCTTCACGCTCGAAGAGGCGCCGCACGATGTGGTGGGTAAAGGTATTGCCGCCGGGAAACACCGCCGGATGGCGGGCAACGTCGGCCAGGCTGATGGAGCTGCTGCGGGCCAGAGGGTGCTCGGGGGCTGCGACAAAGTCCAGCGGATCGTCCCAGACCATGACCGCACGCACGGGTTCACGGGTTTCCGGGGCGAGGGTGATGACCGCCAGTTCGGCGCGGCCGTGCAGGACTTCCTCATACGCTACTTCGGAGTCGAGAAACTGGATGTCCAGTGCTACTTCAGGGTGGCTGCGGGTAAAAGCGCGCAGCAGCGGCGGCAATCGGTGCAAGCCGATGTGATGGCTGGTGGCCAGCGTCAGGCGTCCGCTGATCTCGCCACTCAGATTGGTCAACGCCCGACGGGTATCATCCAGCACCCCGAGAATCTGGTAAGCCCTGGGCAGTAGCGCGCGACCCGCTTCAGTCAGGCCGATTTCGCGGCCCAGCCGGTCAAACAGGCGTACCTTGAGTTGCTGTTCCAGCCCGGCAATGCGTTTGCTGACCGCGGGCTGGGTCAGATGCAGGCGTTCGCCAGCCAGCGAAAAACTGCCGGTTTCGGCAATCGCAATAAAGGCATTCAGGTTGGCCAGATCCATGCGGCAATCTCCTAGGGTGCTGATGAAGGGGTGCAGGCGAAGTTTATCTCAGGCATTCCAATTCGCTATGCAAAGTATAAAAAGAATGAATTGGAGTTATTTATTTTTACTCCTTAGGATCGACCCTATGAAAAGTGGGGCAAAAGTCTGCATCGCCCCGCACAGTCCAGCCCGATGATGAGGAATGACCCATGGCCGGCAAAACGCTGTACGACAAGCTCTGGGATGCGCACGAGGTCAAGCGCCGCGATGATGGTTCGTCGCTGATCTATATCGACCGGCACATCCTCCACGAAGTGACCTCGCCACAGGCCTTTGAAGGGCTGCGTCTGGCCGGGCGCAAGCCGTGGCGGATCGACGCCAACATCGCTACCCCGGATCACAACGTGCCGACCACCAAGGCTGAGCGTCAGGGCGGGCTGGAGTCGATCGCCGACGAAGTGTCGCGTCTGCAGGTGCAGACCCTGGACGAGAACTGCGATGACTTCGGCATTCTCGAATTCAAGATGAACGACAGCCGGCAGGGCATCGTTCACGTGGTCGGCCCGGAGCAGGGCGCGACCTTGCCGGGGATGACCGTGGTCTGCGGCGACTCGCACACCTCGACCCACGGCGCTTTTGGTGCGCTGGCCCACGGTATCGGCACCTCGGAGGTCGAGCATGTGCTCGCCACCCAGTGTCTGGTGGCCAAGAAGATGAAGAACATGCAGGTGCGCGTCGAAGGCCAGTTGCCCTTCGGTGTGACTGCCAAGGACGTGGTCCTGGCCATTATCGGCAAGATCGGTACCGCCGGCGGTAACGGCCATGCGCTGGAATTCGCTGGCAGCGCGATTCGCGAGTTGTCGATGGAAGGCCGCATGACC
>JACCEA010262289.1_pt1 | contig 15952 bp, 17 predicted proteins | sample 7449851 | NCBI WGS metagenome assembly JACCEA01 (sample SAMN15323453, study PRJNA562643) | freshwater metagenome | isolation source: river surface water | place: USA:Blue River Watershed | collected 2017-08-18 | reverse complement strand
TTGTATGAGTAAATGACATTTTATGTCATTTACAATCTCCGATGAGTAAAGGACTCCTAAGAAATAATAAAAAGACAAAGACAAACTGACAAATAAACCCTTTTTTCATAAAACATTAGGAAAAAAAGGTTGCGGTTCCTGTCGGATTCGAACCGACGACTTACAAGTCTCTTTCAATTTAACAGCTTGTTGCTACTACCTACTGAGCTAAGGAACCTCATTTCAAAATCTGGAAAGCCGGATTTGAACCAGCGACTACAGGAGGACTCACTTTTAGCAAAAAAATTTACTACAATCCCATGCTCTTCCAACTGAGCTATTCCCAGATGGGCTTCTTCCTACACACTTACCCACTCAGTCCGTAGATTGTTTTTTGTCATTTTGAACGCAGTTAGTGCTTCCCTGGCAAACACAAGAACACCGCTTCATCCGTTTCACAACATGAATCACACTATGATCTTCCAAACCCAAATCATCCAAACTCTTTGTCTCATCACATTCCATCAATTGACGCTGGCGAAATATCATACGCAAATCTTCTTTTACAATTCCCGTGGATTCCATAACAACCTCAATCAACTTTGTCAAAGGGAGTTTTTTGTCCATCACTACCGTGTAAAGCTTTCCTTCAATTGTTTTCAAATATATATGCGTCATTTTGTCTGCCTTTCTTAACTTAAAAAATGATATCAATTTTTTTATCCTTGTTATCGAAAAAAATGACATAAGCAATTTTTTTATTATTTCATTCCAATAAACTCCCCAGGTTCTCCATCCATTCCAATTGTAAAGATGAATCCTTGCTCGCACACAAATCGTTCCTTACCCCCTATGACTTCCTTCCACAGCTTCTGCGTATCCGTTTCTAACGTTTCAGGCTGTTTATCAGATTCCATATACACTTTTTTAATGACAGGAAACGACTTCATAAGACTTTTTTCAAAAGATACAGGTTGTTTTGGAATAGGTTTCTTTGGAGGCATCTCTTCCATTTCTTGTAGTTCAGGTTTAGCCTCTTGTGGTTTTACATCACGTAACTTGTGAAGATATACTCGCTTTTCTTTATCTTTAATGTAACAAACATGCCAACCACTCGCACTGTGTTTTATATGATCGCCCAATACAATTGTGGAACACAACATTGCCCACGGACTCAGCGTTGTAAAGACGGTGGGGTGTTTTCCCCAATCAACAGGTTGTTCCTTTGGATCCACCTCAATACGCATCCCTTTGTCTGTTTGCGAAAAGGTTGCTACAAATTCTTTTGAACTTACACTCCGATAAATTGTTGTTCCATTATCAATTTGGAGTGCCATATTCGTATTGCGTATTCAGATACGTATTTGAAAATCATTTTTTTTAATTTAGTCCCAAACGATTCGTATGGCAGAGTCTTTTACTTCAACTAGCCGTTGCGTATTCCTATCTTTGTAAAAGGTGGATTCTAAACATATATCAATTCCAATCAATACTTCACGAAGTCTTTTCATTACAAATGGTAACACCTCTTTTTCATCTCCAAAGGCAGTATGTTTGTATTCATACATTCCAACAGACGCAAGTCTCTTCACAGTTCGAAACACCTCCTCTGATATTTTCTCCACAAGACGGTCTCTTTGCCTCCGTAATTGTTCTGGATAAAGTTCTTGGAGTTCTGTTCTGGTGATTGGCTCCATCTAATAAAAGAAATTAAACGAAACATTAAATCCAATTTTTTACAACAAAAAACTGAATCCATCCGGTGTACGCAAAAGAGTTAAAGATAAGACAAGTATACAGAGTAAGAAAATGAAGAAACAGTTAGGCCAATACTTTACAGTTTCAGACGAGCTTCAACAGTTTGTCTTTGACAAAGTCAAACACAAATCCAGTTTGCTATTAGAACCTTCCTTTGGAGCAGGTCATTTGCTGAAGAAGTTTCTAATTCATGACGAAAACTATCCCATACTATGTTTTGAAGTGGATGATACGGTTCCGCCCATCATCCCCTTTAACAGATTCCAGACAGCTATTTATGGCGATTTCACGAAACAAAAAATCACCCAACGATTCAAGACGATTGTTGGAAATCCACCTTACATTAAACAATCAAGTGGCAACTTGTACATCAAGTTCATTGAACAATCTTATGAATACCTTGAACCTGATGGAGAACTCATCTTTATTGTTCCATCGGATTTTATTAAACTAACCAGCGCTTCTTCCATCATCAATACGATGACCCAATACGGATCTTTTACCGATTTCCTCTTTCCCCAGAACGAAAAGTTGTTTGAAGGAGCCAGTATCGATGTTGTTGTCTTTCGATACGAAAAAGGAATACGAACAAACAAAACCACCGTCAATGGAAAAGAGATGATTTGTAATGTTCATAACGGCATTATTACCTTTAGCGAATCGGATGTAAAAGGGGTTCCTTTGTGTGAGTTCTTTGATGTTCATGTTGGTCTCGTATCTGGTCGTGATGAAATTTACAAAGTTCCCTTTGGGAATATCCAAGTACTCAATGATAAAAATAAGACAGATACATTTATCTTTGTAGAAACATTCCCCTCTAACAATCCACAAATAGATTCACATTTACAACATCACAAACAAGAACTGTTGGGAAGAAAAATAAAGACTTTTACGGAAAAGAATTGGTTTGAGTGGGGCGCGCCAAGAAATATATCCTCCATGAAAAAACATTGGGGCAAACCTTGTTTGTATGTCCGTAACATGACGAGAAATAAAGAGATATGCTTTGTGGGAACTGTCCAGTACTTTGGTGGAACACTTCTTTGTCTCATTCCCAAAACGCATGTTTCGTTAGAAAAAGTGTGTTCCTATTTGAATTCACCCACGTTTCAAAAAGATTACATGTACGCAGGACGATTCAAAATTGGTCACAAGCAGATTTGTAATGCTGTGTTGCCATCCTAAGAATCAAAATTCGCATTTGCAAAATCATTCATACTTGCCATTGCTTGTTTGACCGATGTTTGGATTGTTGTCAAAAGCTCTCTTGTTTTTTCAATATATTTATCATCTGGAGTTTTATAGTGAATATGTTGAAATTCATGTGACCAATTGATTTGGAGATCGTTACAGGGATTGGATTTGAAGGAATGAATGTCAAAGATGGATTTTAATAAAATTTTTCCTGTCTGTTTTTGAACAACGAGGTAATGATATTCGGTCATTGGATCTCGCTGTGTTTTTTTCACACTCTCTTTATACACTTTATAGAACTGATTGTAATTCATATTTCTCTTTTCGACTTCTTTGCCTGAAATCGAAAAGAGAATGGCAACTTTATTAAAGGCATTATCTGTTCCACCCGTGGTCAGTTTCAAGTTAAATGGAATGCTATTGACCCGAAAATCCCACCACCATCGTTCCACAGGTTGGAGTTCGAAGCAAAGTGATGGATGTTGTTGCTTCAAACCGCCCTCTAACTGCTTCAAATACTCTGCTTCTTTTACTGCGCTCGTAATACGCCCATCTCCCTCTTGCGAAAAGGTAAGACTAATTTTGTTACATTCATCCAAAATTGCTTTTATAATTTCAGAATACGTTGTCATTTTTGCTGAACAGAATACAAATTTATACATCAATTTTAATATAGAGTCAAGGTTCGCGCACTTGGGTCAGTCGTGCCAGGACTCCACTTTGGCATCCAAAAAGGCCAGTAGTCACCCGTATTTGGAAACCTATTTTCATAGCATAAGCGATACCAAAACTGTTCTTTGGTTTTCGGAATACAATTTGTAGCATTACTATATATTAAGTGTGCTGTTAAATCGTATCCATTCCCTATAATTAAATCAATCCGTTCTTGAATTTCTTGGTACCACGATTTTTCAGTAGAACTCACACCATCGCTGAAGGCTTCTTTACGACGCCACAAGACTTCTGGAGGTAAAAGTCCTTCATCTTCAAAGGCTGTACGCAACGCCCATTTTTCACAACGTTCCTTCGTTGGTCTTCGCAACTCAGTTGGCAAACTTCTTGCTACCGCCACAAACTGTTTGTCCAAAAAGGGAGTTCTTGGTTCTAATCCGTGAGACGATATACAACGGTCAGAACGCAAGACGTCATAACGAGAAATCTCCTGTAACAGTCGTTCTGATTCTTGCTCAAAGGCACCGTCAGAAGGAGCATTGTAAAAATACAAATATGAACCAAATATTTCATCTGACCCATCACCATTGAAAACAACTTTACAATCGGTTTGGCGTTTAATTTCACGCGCCACCATCCAGTTACCTACTGAAGCACGCACGGTTGTCGTATCGTAACTTTCAATATCGCGTATGACATCATCAATAGTATCGAACATTTCATCGGCGGATGTAAGTACTTCCGTATGATCACTTCCTATCCAATCGGCAACAAGTTTTGCGTATTTGAGATCTGTTGAACCAGGCATGCCAATACTAAAGGTTTTCAAAGGTGGTTTTCCTAACCCCTTTAACTCCCGTTGAACCAATGCGGCAATCAAGGATGAATCCACCCCGCCACTCAACAAGGCTGCTACAGGTCGTTCTGTCATTAAACGTTTTCGTACAGCGGCAACTAAGGCATTTTTCAATTGACTTTTCCAGTTACTGGAATCTGCCATTTTAATCCAAGGAATGGTGTGATAGGTATGGTGTTCTTCAATCCAACCATGTTGGTTATGCCATTCATACACCCAAACTTTTCCAGGAGGAAATTCGTATATTTTTTCACCGGTTCCTACTCCTGTAGTAAGCGCTTTGCGTTCGCTCGCAAACATGATTCCACCATCATTGGTTTCACGGTAAAATAAAGGACGAACTCCGTATGGATCACGGGCAACGATAACATGATTGTTGGATAAATCCGCTATAACAACCGCGAACACTCCATCCAAAGCACGCGCAAAGGCGACTGGGTCTTGTGTTGCTCGCCAAAGGTTACCAATAACTTCACAATCAGAACCCGATTTGGACTCACCATAAACACCCTCTAACTCTTTTGCGTTGTAGATTTCTCCGTTACACATCCACGCTAAATCTTGGCTCGGATTTTGAAAGGGTTGCATTCCTAACGGATTCAAACCGTTTATAGCCAAACGTGTAAAACCCATTTGAATACCCGAAAGGTCAATCAAATTTGTTTGTTCAGGCCCACGCGCTTCTAAATACTTGAGATGATTTGTTTGAATTTGTTCGTGCGACAGCTTTTTTTGCGTCAGATAAGCCCAGATACCACACATTCTTGAAAGTTATTTGTTATATTCCTTAGACCTTAATAGAATGGAAAATAATAATGTATCAAATAATAATACACAAAATTTTAATACATTTGTTGGAACCATTCAATCTGGTATTTTTTTTGATAATGATGCGCATAAAGTGGAACAAGTTACTTCCGCATGTGGAAACATTATTGAGGGCGTGAATATTCCTGAAACGTCTGGTGAATTTTATGAAAAGTATGAGGAAAAGTTCATGAAACAATTACGGGAACGATTTGAAGATACAACTTTTTTTGATTATATGGCTTCGAAATATGATGGTGATTATATTGATAAACTTTCAGGAATTCGTAAAACTCACATTGATACACTTTTGGATTGGATGGAAAGAACAAAAGAACTTACTCGTCGTGCGGCTATTTTTGATTGGGATCGCACATTGACTGTGTTTGAAGGATTTCCAATTGTACAATATGAAGGATTAACGTATAATCATATTCTAACATATTTATTTGGAGGAGATAAAAGACTTGCTGCCGTGCGCCGTGTTTTTCAACTTTTAAATGAAAATAATATTCAAATTATTATTTTAACAAATAATGGTGCGTGTGGAAATCCTGAAGATGAATATATTCGAATATATTTTCAAGGAATGGTGAATAAATTATTGAATGGTATTCCCTATACACTTATTTGTTCCCGATTGCCCCCCTTTAATGGTCATAAAGGCGAAGCTATCAAAGCTGATTCTCGTTTTACAAAATGTGCGACTCGAGGTGGTCGCCGAAAAAAACAACGTAAAACAAAAAAAAGACGATTACATAAATAAACTTTATTTTCTAATACAAAAATAAAATGGATTACTCCGAAATCATCAAACGCCAACAACAACAAGCGGTGTATTCTGATTTTATAAAACATGTGAGCAGTGTTGTCAGCACTTCTTGTTGTTCCACCATAACAACAGGTGTGTTCAATTTCCCCTCTTACGAATTCCGTGATTTATTTTTAAAAGGTGTCAAAGATTGCTTACCCTGCTCAACAATTGGAAGCTCTTAAACAATTTGTTCAAATAGAATTCAGATGCCAAAAAAACCACCCAAACCTCTCAAAACAATGGCGGACCGTGTTCGCGATTCTGTTGAGATTCTTCAAAATCTAAAAAATGTTGGTATTGGTGATACCGACCTTGGATATATAGAAACAAAAAAAGTTCTTGATGATTGGATAAAATCAGGCGAAACATGGCAAGGCAAAGTAGATTTCCCGAGACATGGACGATATTTAGAGATGATTCTTCCTGAGCGTCAAGATCGAAAATGTACAACTGTTTTGCGTGCAACAGAACTTCTCAAACAAGAATGGAAAAAGAAAGAAAACGATTCCATATAAAGTGGTCATAAACACAAACTAACGTTCTCATACCAGATGAGCGCACCACTCAAAGCCGCCAATTCCGAAGGCGGTCTCTATGAACTCCTCGCGCGAGGAAATAAAGATGTTTTTTTCTATCAAGACGTACCTGATAGCAAATTTCTTTTTGACAACGCTTATGAAGCCCAAGCTCCTTTCTCATTCGAAATACGCAAAGATCCACCTTCCACCAGTTGCGAATTTGGACGTACCGTTGAATTTCCCATCAACATTGTAGGCGATGTCATGCGCAATCCAACCTTACTTATCCAACTTCCCTCCTGGCTTCCACCTCAACAAGAACAAACCAATAACACTTCCCTTATAACTGACCTATCAGGATATTCGTATGGATATGTATCTGGAATTGCCTATTTTTTGTTTGAACGTATTCAACTCTTCCAAGACACTATCCTTTTACAGGAATTTACAGGCGATTCATTGTGGGCAATTGGAAAAACAGAAGGAACGTATGGACATGGGTGGATAACCTCTAAACTCCATGGAGAACATAACGGAACCGCCATTGCCATTCAACACAACGCCACACCTGGTCTTTTGCGTCTCGAGTTGCCTTTGATTGGTTGTCAAGGAGCTAATGATTCTGGATTTCCGCAACGCGCCATCAACACCCACACCTACAAACTTCGTTGTAAAATTCGCAAGTTAGAAGACCTTGTGGAATCTTCCCAACCTTTTACCCAATGTGTCAAACCCGCACCATGGGGAAAAACGTTTCAACAAACCTTGACAAAAAATGGCACACCCACAAACTTCACCACCCTCGCCCGAGAACAAATCCCACCCCTTTTACTGACTCTCGAATCCCAACAAATTTACACAACCAAAGAAATCCAAGACGATTTACAAAAACAAAAGCTCCAAGTTCCTTTCCGTCGTGTTACAGAAAACGTATTCTCCCAAAACCGGTCTGATTACATTAGTGTTTTAGGAGGTGGAACATCCGTTATCAATCGTCGTCTTGATGGCCGACATCCCGCTGGGCGTATTCTCTTTTACTTTCGTTCCAATGATGATATTCAAGCCAATCGTTGGTGGAAAATTGGGGCTGGTGAAGGGCAAGATTCTTACTACAAATCCATAAGTTTAACCATAGCAGGACAAACTCGTGAATTACCTCGTACTCCATTGGTATGGCGCGATATCACCAACTTTGCCAAAGAAGATTTGGATACAGGGATTCAAATGAATACGATGAACTGGACATTAGGTTCTGTCGCACCGCAACGCTTTCCACAAAGCTCCTTGGAAACGCCAACAGGAACCGTTAATTTTACAACAGCCGACCGTCCGAACCTGTACATTGATTTAGCCAACCCACAGAGTACAACTCCCGCCACACAACTCTATGTTCTTGTGGAAGGCTGGGCAATTTTCCAAACTGACAAAGGACGTGCCGAACTTTATAATCAGAACTAAAAGTAGAAATGTTTGGAAAATTAAAACTTCCTGGGGCTGCCTTACCTGAAAATGAAGCCGAAGCGGCTCCTGTCTTTGGAAAATTAGGAGCAGCTGCTGCTCATGCCATTCGACACGTGGAACCAAGAACAAATAAATTAAACGGAAGAACATTAAATATTTTAAAAGGAAGTGAAGGACATGCGAGTCAAGTGTATACAATTTTAAATCCAAATAAAAGTAAATATGGAATTCGTAAAATAGCAGAAAAACAACCTTCAAAAAATATGAAGACACAACTAAATGATGGAACTATTAGCTTAGACAATATTAATTATAGAATTTCGGATCATCTTGAACCAACGAGTAGAAAAATTTATCTTGAAACACAAAAAGAAGCCTCTGTATATAAACAATTAAAAGACAAAGATGGATCTGCCAAATTTTTACTTCCTTTTTTACATTCCGATTCAAATGGTATTCGTACAGTGTATATTGATTTTGAATATGTAAAAGGATACGATTTATATTCCTATTTATCAAAAGCTGAACATATTGGAAATACAGAAATTTTTATGGAAGCTATGCGAGAAATTGTAACTGCTTTACTATGGTTACTCGATCAGGGTTATTTACATGGAGATATTAATAATGGAAATTTTTATTTTGATGAGACATCTGGTAATTGGAAAGTCATTGATTTAGGCATGGCAACCAAATATTTTTCACAACAAAATATTGGAACTGAATTTACAAAATTTTATGAAATGCTTGATTCATTCAAGGAATCATATCCAGACGGTGTTTCAAAAATAAAACCACTTTTTCCCCGTGAAAATACAATTGAAGCTTTAACAGATTTTTATAATAAAATTCTTGCTATGAAGGGTGGAAAACGTAAAGCCAAAAAAACACGGAAACATAAAAAAAGAAAGCATAAAACAACCCGTCGCCTATAATTTTTTCACAACATACATATAAGAATGTTTTGCATTCACAAAATAAGTTTTGAACATCTTATTTTGTTGTAACATAAAATCAATTGGAAACCAATTATCATAATACTTTCTATCAATGTCTTCAATGACGACAAATCCATTTGTTTTAACATTATGTAATCCAAATAAAAGTGTATGTATATTTGCTCCAATTGAATGTAAGCCATCATCAATAATGAGATCATATTTTGTTAGAAATTTTGCCTGTAAATCTTCGAATGTTTGTGGTTCTGTTTGATCAACAAATGTTGTTTTGATACGTTCCGTTTCAAATAAAATGTCTCTATCAATATCTGCGCCAAAAATATTTGCATTGGGGCAAAATTCTTCCCATGAACGCAAGGATGCGCCTGGTTTGCCATCAACTCCCATTGAAGAAACAAGGTTTGGATTATTTGTTCCTAACCCAATTTCTAAGATAGAAAGAGCATTTTTAATTCCAAGCTTTTGTAAAATGTGTGAATATAAAATATGATAATCGTGTGTGATTGCCTTGTCACTTCCATGTTTTGTAAAAATTTGTCCAAGTGATTCACTATCTGAATTTTGGAAATACTGAACATCCAAAATGTTTGGTAAATAGTCTGTGTATTTCAATAATGACAGATGTTGGTTTATATAAGCTCCCGCACCTTTTACCCATAAATGCTTATTATTTTCATCATTACTAGAACCCGCAGAAAAACGAATTAAATCATGAATGTCCATATTCTTTTTTTAAAAGGGTATGTTTAAACCATCTATTTTCATCATAGTTTAGATGGCTTCCAAACAACCCAAAGGAGATATTGTCACACTCTTGGATCTCACGCCTCGTGACGTTCAAGATGGAGAACTCTTCCCGCTTTCCCATACAAAAACCTGGTGGCTTCCTGATCCTGACCGTCGCGTCACCCCTTTTACACTATCCGTTCAACAATTTCCCATTCGTGGTCCCACCGCCTTTGGCCAACGTTTCACCTTTGATTTGGGGTCTGTTAAATGTGGTGATGTACTCTTTGGCACCGTATTACAGGTTGGGTTAGGACACTGGCTCGACGATACATCCGTTCTCCGTTTTGCCTCCACACGCTACACCTATCCAACTGGAGCCAATCCGTGGTACTACGCCTCTTCGTTAGGTAATGTGATTTTACAACAAGCGGAACTTGAAATTGATGGGCAGACAATTGAAACAATTGACGGTGATTTTGTCAATGTTGTATCCTTACTATTCCAAGATGTGAATACGCAATTTGGTTTCTCCGCCGACGGTTTAGGACGAACCCCTTTTACAGAACTTGGCTCCACTCCTTCCACCAACCAATTTCCCACTCGCAATGGAACCATATTCATCCCTTTAACATTCTTTTTTCAACGTGTCCGTTTGGCCGAAGCTTTTCCCCTCTTAGCCTGCCGTGAAGGAACTGTCCGTATTCATATTACCTTCCGTCCTTTTCATGAAGTCGTTCGAAAACTAAATGGAACTCGTACAAGTTGTGATGAAGTTCCTTTGAATGAATCAATTGAAGTGCTATCACTCTTAGACAATCAAATACGCGTTCCCATCAATATCCAAACATCTATGTCCATTCCTGGATTCAAAAATATTCAATTGATTACGTATGCTGCGCATACGGATGGACGAATACGCCAAAAGATTCTACGGGACCCATTTGAAATTTTAGTCCGCAACGTCCATACGTTTTCTTTTGATGAACCTTTGAAATACCAAGTCACTGCTACATCCAACGATACGATTACCGTTCAACTCCCTTTGGAAGCCAATCACCCTATGGAAGAAATCCTTTGGTTTGTACGACGCAAAGATGTCAATAACAACAACGAATGGAACAATTATTCCAATGTGTTACAAAGTGAATATGATCCAATTTATAATCCAAGACAACCCCTTTTACAATCCGCTAAACTCCAACTCAATGGCATTGATTTGATTTCAGAATCAGAACAATGGTTTCGCCAACACATTTCCCTTTTACACAAAGGAGGAATTGCCGCATATGAAAGTTACATTTATGGATATTCATTTGCCAAACATCCTGGACAACATCAACCTTCTGGAACCGCCAATGCGAGTCGCTTACAAACAGTTCGACTAACACTCGATGTAAAATCAGCTCATGCGTGGGAAGTCAAAGTGTTTGTTATTGGCTGTCAATGGATTCGCTTTCAAAATGGCATGGCGAACAAGATGTTTACGGATTAGATGGAAGAACGAGATGTTCATTTAACAACACGTATTTTTGGAAACAATCCATCACCAGAAGATGAAAGAAAAGTCTATCGCGATTCCTTAATTGTTTTTGTAAAGTTTCTTGAAAAAAAAATAGATCAAGATTTAGGTTTTTATTTCTGGAAACGATACACCGCCGCAGCTTTTTGGACGCAAATTAGCACTCCAATTAACTTATTAATTACTCTCATGACCGCCTTGACAACGGCACAATCTGCCTCAAGTAATATTTTACCAGAAGAAGCTTATAAACAAGTTGCGATTGCCACTTTGATCATTACAACCCTCAATACTTTTTTCAGACCTCATATTCAACTCACCTATAACACCGAACAGTTACAAAAATGGAATGAAATAGGGATTGAGTTTGAAAATGCCTTTTACGGAAAACGAAATATTGATACGTTATCCACAGAAGCCATTGAAGCCAAAGTAATTGATTATAAAAGGGTGCAAGAAAAAATAAACACGCAACGAAAAGCCGAAGGAGTTGGTGCGATAAACTTTATAACCGATATGGTACATTTGGTGGCCATGCGCACATGTATTCGAAAATATAAACACTGGTTGGATCGCGACCGTCAAATCCAGAAAAAAGCAAAAGAGTTTGAAGACGATGAAAAGAAGAAATTGACAATTTCGAGAAGTGTGAAAGAAAAAGAAGATGTTTTACTTCAGAAAAAAATAGAAGGGGATTTTAAAATTGCACTGGATACCTTAAATCTTCACCAAAAAGCACAAGAAACAAAAATGAAACAACTGGAGGAATTGTTGTCTTTTGCAAAATCACCGAAATGTTTAACAAATTCACCTTCATCTGAAAACATAGTCATCGTTAGAAGAAGTCGTTCCAATTCTCCTCCTAGAACACCACCTCCATCAGAAGAAAGTTCCTCTTCAAGTTCTGAAGAATCCAGAAGTCGTTCCAATACTACGATTACTCCTGCTACGGAACTTTCAACTGATTCTGAAACAAGCAACCTAAAGAAATAAGTTTAAACAAAAATAAATAATCATATTAAGAATATGAACAATCAAGTTGATGATTATTTATCATGGGAAAAACTCGATGAAGTTAAATTATTTCTTGAAGATGAACTAAAACGCCATGGATGTATTTTAAATTCATGGCATGAAGTTGATACATTACCAGTTGATGTAAATGATTTTACATATAACTCTGTTGAATACCATATGTTTGTTTCAAAACGTAACTATCAAGGAATTGGGTTTGGTATTATGGAAAAAAATACAGCACTAGTTGTAGTTCCAAATACAAGAATTTCCTATAACAATGATTACAAAACTACAATCAAAGGTCATTTAGAAACAATTTTTAAAATCAAACAAAATCCAACGTAAAGAAATAAGCCACAACGGGTTAGATGGCTTCCGCCGGTTTATTAAAGATAATTCATAGTGGGCTCCAAGATGAACGTCTCTTACCTCCGAAAGGACAACCGCGAACTGATTTTTTTACCAAGGCATTTATGAAAAACGGTCGATTCACCACCGAATGGTACCGTGTGGATTTTGACAACCGTCCCAACTTTGGTCAAACCGCGTTTTGTACGATTCCTCGACGCGGGCATTTAGTTAGTCGGGCCTATCTCGTAACCCAAATGCCAAACCTTTTGACACAACAAAACTTGGCTCGTGCTTGGTGCGAAGCCAATGGAAAAGCTTTTGCGGGTCCAACATTCGGTTGGACAAACGCGATTGGTCACGCTTTGATTTCACAAGCCCAAGTCACAATCGCTGGCGCACCTGCTTCAACCTTGGATGGACGTTTGATGGAAGTCTTGGATGAATTCCACACGCCTCTTGAAAAAGTCACAACTGTTAATCGATTACTTGGACGACATGATACGGGTTTTACACCACAGTCCAATCAAGGAACGCAATATGTGACACCTTTACCCTTTTGGTTTTCTCGCGGTGACCCAAGTGCGGCGTTACCAATCGATGCCATAGGAACTGACCCAGTACAAATCAATATCACCTTTAACACAGTGGCAAATTTGTTTGTCAGTACCAGTCGTTCCTTGAATACGAATAATCAACAAACATATCCACCTATAACATCTTCCCCTTTTTACTACTTGGATCCATCAGGTGTTGATATATACGGATTGAATGGGAATCCCAACAAATCCGTTAAGGTAAGCAAAGTCCCCAACATATCCATGCCATCCCTCTTTGAATTAGGAACGGATACGTATATGCTTTTTGAATACGTCTATTTGGACAAACCTGAAGCGAACAAATTGCGCTTAGGCGACCTCTCGTATCCAATCGTCAATCACTACGCCATAACCCCCTATAACACCAGAAGTAATTTGAATGCTTTGATTCCATTACGTATTCCAAATCCAACCCGCGATATCTATTTCATGTGTCATAGAGTGGAAGCGGATTTGTTGAACGCCCCTTTTTTAGCGACAAGAGATTTGAGTGGATTGTTTGTGCGTGATATCAGTGGTGTGGGACCAACGACACCTTGGTGGCCAGATGCGAAAGGGTTGAGTACTAAAGAGTTCGCACCTCTTATCCCTGCCTTTACTTCCTTAGAATCTGAACCTTTGGCAACGATTGCCTTCACCTATGAAGGTGGATTAACACGATACGCCACAGATTGTCCTGCTCTATTTCGTTCCATTCTTCCCACATTAGAACAAACCAAAACCCCTTGGCATGACAAATATTTGTACCATCTTCCCTTTGGCACCCAACATGAATTTTTCGGCATAACCGAACACGCGGGTGAAGGAAATTTAGACAAAATTCCGAATATTGCGTTAGAACTAACCTTTACTCCTCCGAGAGGTTCTTTATTTGTGAGTAATATTCCTGACTATACAGTGTATGTATGGGCAGAAACATATAATATTTTACGAGTTTATTCCGGTCGTGGTGGATTGCTATTTGGGTATTAATTCTAACTGAGCAATCACTCCACGCAAATCTGCTCCTTCAATACGATGAGCTTCAACTCCATTCTTCAAAAATACAAACGTGGGTAAAGACTCCACATTAAACTTTGAGGCGATGTCTTCAGATTCATCCACATCCACTTTCAAAAATGTCACATTGACAAATCTTTTTTCAAGTTCTTCAAACGCTGGGGCGATGCGCTTACAAGGCCCACACCAAGTAGCAAAAAAATCAATGACCACAAAGCCGCCTTGAGGAATTTCCGTTAATTCCTTAATAATCTTCACCATTCTTCTTTTACACAATAAGAAGGGTTTAGGTATAAAAAAAGTTCTTTGTCGTTTCCAACTCTTCTATGCCTCTACCAAAGGCATAAACCACTCCTCTTGCTTGTCGTCAGGAATTTCAAACTCTTTGAACAGTTCCAAAGCCGATGCCACACGCTTCATCTTGGGCAATTCCATCAACTTGGCGAATCGGCTCGAAAACACTTCCATCTTATCCACAGGCGCTGAAAGACCTTCCATAAATCCTTGGAGAGCATTTACCAATCGTGCGATTTTTCCATTGGAACACATCCCACGCGCATCAATCAACTCTTCACCCAAACGCCGCATCATTTCTACACTGTCCTTATGAGGTTTAATGTACGACCAAATGTGACCAAAGAGATCTACGAAGCGAACATTAAAGGAGGCAACCTCAGGATTCGCTTCGTACCCAAACACGTAACGAATCTTTTCGTACTGCTCTGTATTAAACAGTTTTGCGTCATCAATCGTCGTAAGAAACTCCACATAGTGCGAATCCCATAGTTCAGGAAGCATGGGTTCAATCAGAGGTACTTTCATAATTTCCTGGATATTTTTAAGGGTTTCTTCTTGAACAGAACTGCGATGAACACTTTGGCGGTCGTTGGCAAGTGCTTGAAGATTCACACCTCCCTCTGGATCCCGCTCAAAGACCCAACGACCTTCGGCATCTTCTCTTTGGACAGGAGGTTGTGCTACATTATTGTTTTGGAGTTGTGCTACATTATTGTTTTGGAGTTGTGCTACATTATTGTTTTGGAGTTGTGCTTGAATTAGCGCAACTTGGGCTTGACGTTGGCGATCGCGTTCGCGTATCCGTTCTTGGCGACGTGCGAGTGTTTCGGCAATTCGTGCTTGAAACACAAGGTCATTGCGCAGAGGATTATTGAGTTCGCGAAGTTTTAACTTCATATATTTGTTTTCACAGATATCCGCAGAGTACTTCAATCCCTCTCTAACATTCTCTTCACGAGGTTTGTGAGCGAGACAAGTAAAACGCCCAAAGCGATTTTCAGTTGTACAACCTTCGTGCTGACAATGGGTAATGTAAAAGGGGTCAATGTATCGCGTCGCATTATTAACCCAAGCACGGTGAATCACATTACGTTCATTTTTATCTTGTGTAATTCTTGCTGTGAAATCAGCATCAGTTCGTTTGGGATTGGTGAGACATCCATGTAGGAGATTTTGGTAGTAAGGAGTGAATCGGCGCTTTTCATGGTCGAGACCAGCCTTCACAGTATGCCTATTTCTATCGTGCTGAGTACAAACAAATTCTCCAAGAATATTTTCATTTGTACATTCAAATACAATACATTGGTCAATGTAATAGGGGTCTAGCTTTGCCTTGCGTGGTGGAATGACTGGAGGAAGTTCCGTCATCTCAGGGCGACAGACAAATCCCTGGGGAATGTGGGTTAGACAACAACGATTTGCTCCA
>JACCEA010313682.1_pt1 | contig 15955 bp, 24 predicted proteins | sample 7449851 | NCBI WGS metagenome assembly JACCEA01 (sample SAMN15323453, study PRJNA562643) | freshwater metagenome | isolation source: river surface water | place: USA:Blue River Watershed | collected 2017-08-18 | reverse complement strand
TTACATGGTAGGTATCTGCTATGCTAGATGGCTATCAGAACACTTTGGCGGACAACCAGTGGAGTACTTAGAAGACCCAGATTTATTATACGGCAACGATCCGTATTTTGTGCAATACAGCACTGATCCAAACACTTACCATAGAATATTAACAGCCATAGGTGGGTGGGAGTTTGATGAATCGCAGGGTATGGTACCCGATGTCAGACAGTATTTTGTAGAGGAGTTTATGATCAATGAATAAAGGATTCAACGAACTTTGGCCCACTACTGTTTATCTAGGAAATATCGATTCTACAGTCCTAGAAGAAGTCTGTCAAACTATATTCACAGAATTAAATTTAGAAAAACCTAGCAGTGATTTTCAACAATTTGATTTGTTGGAGGAAGGCGGCCCTGCATTCCAAAAGTTTCGTGATGAAATAGTATGGCCTGCGTTCACTGACTATCTAACAAACTTGGGAATAGATATAACAGAGTTTCCAGATAGAAGACTGAGATCCTGGATCACTGGTGTGTATAAAGGATACATGATTCCAGCACATAATCATAGTGGTTCAAGTATCAGTGCTGTGTTTTATCTACTCTGCGGAGAACAGGACAAGGGAGGAGAACTTGTTTTAATGGATAGTAGAACAAATGCTAACAGAGGCTACAAAGATCAGTTTAAGCGGCTATTTGAAAATAAAATCTATCTACCTAAGACAGGAGAGTTCTTAATGTTTCCAAGTCATGTGTATCACCATACTATTCCGTTTAGTGGTACTATGAGACTAGCCTTACCTGTTGATTTATTTCTTTAATCTTTAAATATTGTTTTTAAAGCGTTAACTAAATCTTCAATCATTCCATCGTTATGAAATGGAGTTGGTGCAAATCGCAGTCTTTCTAATCCAACATCAACTGTAGGATAGTTTATAGGCTGTACATAGATATTATAATCTTCCAACAACCTGTCGCTCATTGCTTTACAACGTTTTGCTTCTCCTACTAGTACAGGAACAATGTGTGTAGTTGAACAGTCCATTACTGGCAAGTCTGCTTTCTTTAATTCTTCTTTGAGTTTACGAGCTTGTCGTTGATGTTGCTCACGAACTTCTTTGTGCTCACGTAGATATTTTACTGCGGCTAAGGCTCCAGCACAGGTAACTGGGCTCATACTCGTTGTAAAGATAAAGCCAGCGGCAACGCTACGAATAGCATCAACCACTGTTTTGTCTGCGGCAACATATCCACCTTGCGTACCAAATGCTTTACCAAGTGTACCGTTAACTATGTCAACACGATCCTGTAAGCCCAACTCTTCTAATTTACCTGCGCCTTCATCACCATACAACCCCACAGCATGTACTTCGTCAATGTAGGTAATAGCGTGATAGCGATCCGCTAAATTACATATTTCTTCAATCAGTCCTACATCTCCGTCCATGCTGTATACACTTTCAAATACAATACAAGGAGTGTGTCCACTGAGTTTACTATTGGCTAATTTGTTTTCTAAATCCACTAAGTCGTTGTGTTTGAATACCTGTTTGGGCGCACGACTGTGACTCATACCAACGATAAGACTGTTGTGGTTATTGGCATCTGATATGAATTCTATATTGTCTATGATTTTAGATAGGGCAATTAAAGTCCATTCGTTGGCCACATAGGCACTGCTGAATAACAGTGCGCCTGTCTTATTATGTAGGCTAGCCAGTTCACGCTCTAGAGCAACGTGATAGTGACTGGTACCACCAATGTTACGAGTACCGCCCGATCCTGATCCTGTGTGGTCAAGTGCAGTGTGCATGGCATCAAGAACAACTTTATGCTGTCCCATGCCCAAGTAATCGTTGCTACACCAGTTTACAATGTTCTTAATGTTATATGGGCCGTACCATATTGCCTGGGGAAACTTGCCGTTTTCACGTACAATGTCATTAAAGACACGGTATTTTCCGTTGTCTTTCATGTCCTGAATTAGTTTTTTAAAAGGTTCTTTGTTGATCATAGTAAAGTATTTAACACGATAAATATTATATCGAGGAAAAATAAATGGCTAGTTTTGATACAACATATTACGGATTGTTAAGAACCCCTACAACACTAGGAATTGAAACAACGACTGCAACGTTTAATGCCTATATCGAAGTTATTCGTCTAGCAGAAGCGTTGCCAGCAACTTATTATTTTTTAAGTCTAGCAAGAGATGGCAGATTCAACAGCGTAGATTATCCCACAGAGTTCTTTGACGATATTGAAACTGCTTTAGGTATTACACTGGTCGCAGGAGATACATTCATCGCTCGCCCATTAGACGAAGGACTGACTAAAGAACAACGTCAAGTTATGAAACTTGAGATATCTGCAAAGAAACGTACTCGCGATGGCAATGCTAGAGATACCTACGATATCACACAACTGCCAGATACCTACAATGGTAATGTGCCAGGTGTGGATGATAATGCCAATACAGGCGGACTAGTACAAGGTAGACCATGGGTGTAAGAAATACAAATTCGACGAACTACGAGCACCCTGACGAGCCTAATCTCCTAAACTTACACAAGACTATGGAGTACAATGCTCTAGGGCAACCTGTACTTCGTACCACACTTAAGGTAGGACAGACAGATGCGTTTGGTCGCATTCGTATGTCTAGTCCGTTTACTCTAGGCGACTACAAACATTTGTACGGACTAGATCCAATGTTCATTGATAAGATATTCAATGGTGGATCTGTAACTTTTCAAGCAAATCAAGCCTGTGCAAGGTTGACTACATCTAGCAACAGCAATAGTCGCGTAGTACATCAAACTAAATTCTATCATCATTACATGCCAGGTAAGAGTCAGCAAATATTGAGCAGTATCAATTTCTATGCGGCTACACCTAATGTAACTAAACGCACAGGCTACTACGATGACAACAATGGCATATTCTTTGAGCAAGCAGGCGACGGCACACTATCTTGGGTCATACGCACTTACGTATCAGGCGCTCCTGTAGAGAATCGTAAGACACAAGCACAATGGAACATCGATAGTTGCGATGGGCAAGGCGGTAGTTTATTTCAACTGGACATTACTAAAACACAATTAGTGTTTATGGAGTTTCAATGGTTGGGTGTTGGATCGGTTACTGTTGGATTTGTACACGAAGGCTCATTTATACCTTGTCATCAATTCCACCATTCTAACAGTTTACCTACAGTTTATATGAGTAGTCCTAATTTGCCTGTACGTTGTGAAATACTGAATACAGGAACAACTGCCGGCGCTTACTTTGATCAAATCTGTTCAACTGTGGTCAGCGAAGGCGGCTATGTAGAAGCAGGACAGGATTGGTCTGTGAGCAGTCCTGCAGATAGAGTTATGAACGACGGAACTACTGTTCCTATATTGGCTATTAGATTAAAGAATACCTTTAGAGGCTATGCCAATCGTATGATTGTACGCATGGGCAATGTCAATGTATTTGGCACACAGGATAATATGGAATGGAAGTTGATTAAACTGCCCAACATTAGCCAACTAACCACTGCCACTAATTGGATTCCAGTTAATGACGGCAGCGGTGTAGAGTATAACGCAGGTGCTACTGCTTACACAGGTGGAGAACAAATTGATGGCGGATTCCTGTCTGCGACCACACAAGGTAGTCAGAAGTCGGCAGGAGCCCCACCTAGCAACATTCCAGGCACTGCTAAAAAGAATTACATTGTACAAAACTACGACAGTACGGATAGTGAGATATATGTTGTAGCAGTTACTAATATTGGTACAGCAGACGGCGTTGCACGTGTAAGTTTACAATGGCGGGAGATTTATTAATGTATCGCAAGTATATCAACATCGTAGAAGCAGCCAACAAAGGCTGTCCCATTGCAACCTACGACATAGATGTTAATCTAAAGAATCGCCAGAAGGCCATAGACGAATATCACTACGGACCTGCTAATCCCGAAGAGCCAGGTACGTATTGGAAGGATGCTGCCAAACGTTGGAACATAGATGAAAAGACAGCCAAGACTATGAAGTGCGGAAATTGTGCGGCATTTGATGTCAGTGACAAGATGTGGTCTTGTATTGAAGATGGTATCAAGGGTGACGAGAAATCAGCAGATGCTATGGCCACAATACACAAGGCAGACTTAGGCTACTGTAACTTTTTACATTTTAAATGTGCTGGCACACGTAGTTGTACAGCATGGGTCACTGGAGGAGCGTTAGATGACAAAGACAGAACAGAATGAATTAATATGTAATCATTGTAAACATCCAAGTCACTGTGGACATAGTTGTTTAGATGAAACCTGCGATCATTGTTCAGAGTGCGCCTGTGATATATGCCAAACAGATGATTTTGATAACTTAGAGTATTAATAAATGTTTCGAAGACACGACGTTCATGTTATGTCTAATCCCAGTTGTTATAGGTTTATAGAAAATTTAGAAGTTAAAGATTTTCAGTACTACGACAAAGATGGGTTTGAGCTCTGCGTTGCTGAACAGAAATTTTATTCAGCAATGAACTATCCTATTAACTATAATATTTTAAATCATTGTTGTTGGCAAGAGCCATGGTTTGAATTAGAGACCACACAGTTAGGTTTAATTTTAGATCACAGTATGTTTCTCTGCAGATGCAACTACGAAAAAGATGCCGCAGAACAATTAATGAAAATTAAAGAATCTGCGCCCTTAGCAGACTATTTACTGCGTACAAGACGTAAATGGGGATTTGATTTTGCCTTAGACGCTGTAGCCACCGACGGCACAGTCTATGAAGTACTGCATGTAGAGTATGACAACTACGACTACGAACAATTTAAAAATCGAATGATACACTTTGAATGGGCAGTTCGACACACTGACTGGGTAGACTCTGCACAACAAATATGGCAACACAAGGATCAGTGGCAATCGTTAAAAGGCTTTGATCAAAATCATTGGAAGGCAAAATATCTATTAGGTTGGAACTTGGCAGAGTATACTGAAAAAGCCGTATAAATAACTGATACTTTTAAGGATACCTAAATGAAAAAGTTTCTAGCATTATTATTACTAGTTCCAACACTAGCACTTGCACAAAAGGCACCACAGGGAGTGACCTACGACGCACAAATTTTAAGGGTGAACGACGGCGACACAGTAGTAATCAGTGCGCCGTTTCTTCCTAAACCACTCAAGCCAGAACTTGCGATTAGAATCTACGGTGTTGACACTCCTGAAAAAGGATTTAGAGCTCAGTGCCCTTCAGAAGATCAACGAGGACAAGCCGCTACAGCCTTTACCAAAAACGCTGTCGCTACTACCCAGAAGCATCAAGTTACACTCTATGCGTGGGACAAGTTTGGCGGTCGTGTACTGGGAGATATTGTACTAAACGGTGTTAGCCTACGTGCTGAATTGATACGCAATGGCTTCGCTCGAGAATACTTTGGTGATGCAAAACAAAGTTGGTGTAATTAATTTACAATAGTTATAATTTAAATAGGCTCCCTGTGGGCCTATTTTTTATTGTGTCTTCGAGAAACTGTTGTATTTCGTAAAAGCAATCACCTAACTGTTTGTACAGTCTTTCTCCAGCAAGATCTCCACAGGTATGGTAACTAGATATTCCTAAATCGCAATAGTATTTTTTACTTAACCCTCTACGATTTCCATATTCAGGAAGTATAGCAGTAAAAAATAAGCAGTCGTCTCCAAACTGACGAAACTCATCTGCTTTTGGTGATTGAAACAGTATAAGATAGCGTTCGGCAAAACTAGGATCTGGAATTAAATTACTATTTTCCACACGTTCAGCCAACAATTGAACACAGTAAGATTCTACTGTATAGGGCATTTCAAAGCCCGTTTTTCGCTCGCGCTCTTTGATTAGAGTACGAAAGGTACGTAGGTAAACATCTTTCACAAAAATATTTATTGAAGCCAACAAAAAAGCCTGGGCTTTTACCCCCAGACTTCTTTGTATCTTAATAACGCCAACTGACGTATTATAAACAATCTCCAACGAATATGTTCGGGTAACGCCTCTTCGCCGTCGTCGTCAATAATCCTAAGTCGACTGCTGTAACCTCGATGAACTGCGTCTTCAAAAACTACTTCGATTTCTGAATCGTTTAGTTCAAGTACTACAAATCGAGTTGGATTACTTCTTAGCAGGCTCGGCTTTTTTGGCGTCGCTTTTAGCAGGCTCAGCCTTTTTCTCCGCTGGCTTGGCTGCTGGTGCAGTGGCCGCTGGCTTGGCTTCTTCTTTCTTTGCTGGAGCCGCTGGAGCCTGAGCAAAAGCGGATACTGCGAATAAACTTGCTACTAGTGCTAATACTGATTTCATTTGAAATCTCCTTTGTTAAAAGGCACAATAAATATACTGTGCTACTATATATAACGCTATAGACACGCAAACGTTGACATATTTGAATAACTGACAATAAATAATACTATGAGAGCAAAAGACTTTATTATCCCCATTTTTGAAGCAGAATCTGAACCAGTCTATGTTGCCATCGGTGACAGTCACGCACATGCAGTAGGCGTAATGGGCGGTGTAATGAAAGGCGTAAAATGGCTTAATTTAGGAGTGCCTTCAGCAGCCAGCAAAGGTCCAGCACCAAGAACACAACAGATGTTGGCTAATATTCCAAAAATACCCAAGGGTTCTGTGGTATTAGTAGCGTTAGGAGCCAATGACACTGCTAACGCTATGGTTCCAGGAAAACCGTCACGCACTGCTCAATCAATCGCAGCCGATGTTGCTAGTGTAGTAGATAGAATTAAAGCGCAAGGTCCATCAAAAATATTTTTCTTATTATTCCCTAACGGTCCTGGACGAGGAAGTAAAGAAGCCAAGTTCTATGGTGGTGAGTTTCAAGACGAAGTACGTGCCGCAATTAGAAGTTCTCTCGGTAGCAGTATACCAATTATTGATATCAATGGCAAACCATTGACAGATGGAGTGCATGCCGGTATGTCTACATATAAAGTTGTAGCATCACAGGTAGTGAGTTCAGCCAAACCAGAAGCAACTTCCCCGGGCAGTAATTCTAGTTCCAAAGAACAGAGCTCTAACACTGCCAGTAATTCATTTAAAGCAGATTATAATTTAAAAACTGGAGAACCTGTATCAAATGTTGGGCTAAATGCAGAAGATTATATTGCAAAACCGTCCGGCGCTAGGATGGGCAGTAGAGGTGTAGAAGTTATTAACCTTCAACGCGGTCTAATAGCACTGGGTTATGACGTTGGTCCAACAAAAGATGACGGTATTATTGGAAAGTTTACCACTGCGGCTATTGCTAAATTTCAAACAGATAATAAATTGCCTCCATCGGGATTTGCTGATAAAGAAACAGTAGACAAAGTAAATGAGTTACTTAAAACTCGTCCAGCAGTACTTTCTAAATTAGAAAAGGCCAAACCAGAAGAATTCAAAGGCAAGATTACAGTAAGCGCACTAGGGGATAAGGCATCTAGAGAATTATTGACACGAGCGGCAGAAAGTCAAGGAATCAAAGGCAAAGAGCTTGCGGCATTTCTTGCACAATGTAGCCATGAAAGCGGTGGCTTTAGATATCTAAGTGAAATTTGGGGGCCAACAAGTCAACAGAAAACTTATGACGGGCGTATGGGTAATAACAATCCTGGGGACGGATATCGTTATAGAGGCAGAGGCTATATTCAATTAACTGGTAAAAAGAATTACGTAGATGCTAGTAGAGTATTAGGCGTTGATTTAGTTCGAAATCCTGAGCTCGCAGAAAAACCAGAAATGGGTGCAAAAACTTCAATTTACTTTTGGAAAACTAATGTACAACCCAATGTCAGCAATTGGGATGATACTAAAACAATAACTAGAATTGTAAATGGCGGATATAATGGGCTAGAAGATCGCAAAATGCGATATGCGGCCTTTAAACAAGATATGAACTTAGCATAAAAAAAGGACTCCGAAGAGTCCTTTTTTATTATAGTGGCCTTATAGGCTTAATATTATAATTATTATTTTTTAGTTGTACCTTGATTAACAAAACTGTACATTTTTTCAGCAGTTTCTAAAACTTTGTCTAAGCCTGGAAACTCGGGCATATCAACTTTAGTAACGATTTGACCAGTCTTCTCATCGCGAGTAGCAGTCATTTCCCAACCTTGAAATTTCATAGCAAAATCTTGACTTACTAGGTCTTTGGCCATTGCTAGAATGTCTGTACGAATTTCATAACCGTTCTTGTTAAATTTAACTTCTGGTAGTTTTGGTGTTTCAAATTGTGACATAATATTCTCCTTTGTGTGTGTATGTCTTGTACCTTAGGCGGTACCTTCCTTCTTTGGAAACAGTACCTTAGATACTGATTCTACAGAATACTTAGTCATGTCAATGGTGTTGTTAACAGCCATTTTGGCAAACTGTGTTTGTGCATCGATATATGCGTGTGCCGCTTTGTTTAGGGCAGGATCTTTGAAAATCTGATCAGCAACTATTTTTTTAGTGCTTTGAAATGAATCAATAAAAAAGTGTGGTGTAAACATAACTTCTCCTTGTGTGTTTGTGTATGTAGTATTATATATGCCTAGAGGATATAAATCAAGAGTTAACATAATTTTTTTCCTGGATTATTTACCCATTCAACATCTTCGTCCGTCATTGGTTGCCATTGTGTCTGTGTCATTTAAAATCTCCTGTCCTGTTCTATAAGTTCTATCATTTTGGCACAATCTTCCCAATGACTAAAACGTTTGACTATTTTTTTATTGTAGGGAGTAGAGCTTTTTAGTATTAGATCTTCGTCACCAAATTGTGCTATTTCAGTGACGTATCCCCATTGATTACGCCAAGGCCCCCATGTTTGATATGGGACCTTTTTGAATTTGAAAAACATGATTATTTTTGGGCAATTTCTTGTGCTTCACGCCATTTGCCGTTACGGGCCAACTCTGCGGCATATCGTGCTTCGCCTAAAGCGCAGAAAAAACCCCATATTGAATTAATGATTTTTTTGAACATTGCTGTCTCCTTGTGTGTATCAGTATTTATACTGATATGTTGTGCAACGCACAGAAATAGGCCTATTTGATTTTTGTTTTTTTAGACTGTATAATAGGTAAATAACACAAACGGATAGGAACTATGAAGAAACGCACCCGTAGTATTTTAGAAGAGCTCAGCAGTCTAGGCACTGTTAGAAATACAGAACTTCTTATTGAAAACAGAGGTCAAAATATTATTGACAGTGCTGTTAATCTATTAACTTTGATCAAACAACAGTTTAATGAAGAAGAAAGTGCCGAATTAGAACGCCGTTTCTTAAATGCTATCCGTACAGGTGACCCACGCAAATTCCGCCGTGGCGTACATAAAATTCAAGAACAGCGCAAAGCCGCTAAAAATAATCCTGAAAACTAACCGATAGATATCGGTTTTTTACCTTTTGGCTAAATAAAAATACAAGTCCTACAGAGTAGTAGGCATAGCCAACGAGGAGAATATATTATGGCAGGTATTGGATTTACATACAATTACGACGTTAAAGTCGGCAACGGTTTTGGCCCACGTACACGCATTTACAGCGTAAACAAGGGTACAGGTAACCACACACAAGCAGAACTAGACGAGTTAGTTCAGAAACTAACAGTTGGTCTTGTTTCTGGTACTTCTGACGCAGTTACAGTAGCAGGTGTTGCAGGTACAGTTGGTACAGACCCACTATACATCGCAGTTCAAGGTACTGGTGCAGTTGATACATCAGGTGGTGGATATGTTACTGATATCACTTTAGCTCTAGTAGCAACATTTGATCAGAACCCAGCGTAATTTCCTAGGGATGGGAAGACTAAGCCTACTTTTATAGTAGGCTTTTTTACGACTGTTAAATATAGGCATGCAAGAATTTACAGTCCACACTCTTATAGATATAACAGAATCTGGCAAACGTAGAAAAGAGACTGGCTTTGAAGTAGAATACCAACAGCAACAAAACTTTATTATGATGTTGCAGACCATAGGTATGCGTGTTAATCCTCATTACAATGCTGGACCAAAGTTTAAAACTGTTGATATAGAATCTTTGGGATTTGGTACAGCATATAAAGGCGCACACACTGTATGGACTTTTAATTTTTACATAGAGTTCGACAGTGGTTTCACAGACAGTGAAGGTAACAAAACAGGTCTGTTAATTGAAGATTTAAATTTTGTTCCTGTGATTTGTAATCTAAAAGAAACCATACAACCAAAACTCTGCGTGTTTGACACTAAAAGCAGTCAATACCGAAACACGGTGGTAATTACCGCCGATGATAAATAAAATTAATAAACAATCACTCAAACACTAGGCACTTGATAATTAGGCACATGTCCGGAGCGGACCCTGACTTACATTATAACATTGGAGATAGCCTAGATGGCCACAGTAGTAGAGCGAGTAGGTGTACTCGAAGCAAAAGTTGAAAACATCGACGAAAAAATGGACGATCTCAAATCGGACGTCAAAGAAGTACACGACTGTCTAGATCGTACCGGAGATGAACTTAAAGCACAGTTACAGCTCATGCACAACGATTCTTGTAAACAACACGAAGAATTGGCTGGCAAGATTAACGAACTAGAACAAACCAAAAAGAAATTTACCATGTACGCTATGATTGCATTGGCATTTGCCGCAGGTGCTGGTTGGTTTGACAAATTAAATCTATCACACGTAGTAAAATTCATTGGCTTGTAATTCCCCACTAAATACAGTATGCTTACTAAAGAGTTTACTGCAACCCCAAGTCCTGACTTCAGCATCAATAATGCTGTTGTTTTTCACGACACACTAAATCCTAAACTGTTTACCGAAGATGGTTTTATGCACGGGGAAGTACGACGTGCTCTGCTACAAATAGCTCGTCACTTTAGAGATTTTATTGGCGTTGAATTAGACATCAAAGATATCACAGTCAGCGGCAGTAATGCGGCTTTCAGTTACACACCACAGAGCGACTTAGATCTACACATAGTTGTAGCAGTACCAGATAAACCAGAATTCCGTGAACTGTTAGATGCCAAGAAAAATGTGTATAACGCTAGACATGACATCAAAGTAAGAGGCATTGACGTAGAACTATATGCACAGGACGTAGAACAAGAACATCACAGTCTAGGAATCTATAGTGTTCTAAGAAGTCAGTGGGTTGAAAAACCCACAAGACAGTCTGTGGACATTGACACCGACGATGTAAAAGATAAGTACAAGAACTACAGAGATAGAATTATTGTAGTTCTGGGCGAGGATGATTTAGACATAGTTCAGGATATGTGGAACGATGTCAAACGTATGCGCCGTTCAGGCTTAGAAAGAGACGGAGAATTCAGCACTGAAAATCTTGTGTTTAAGATGTTGCGTAATCAAGGGTGGATTGAAAAGCTCAGCGATTATATCAATACGCTACAGGATCAGGAATTAAGTATAGAGCAGAGATTACTATGAAGATAACAGATTTATTAGAAGCACCCTTACCAATGCCCGCACCTGCACCCGGAGCCACAGCACAGGGCGCAACATTAAACACAGGCAGTCAAATGGTTGCCCAGGATCCTGCCGCACAACAAAAACAGATGCAACTACAGATTGCTCAACATCAGAAAGAAGTACAAGATAAGAAAAAAGAAATCTCAGATCAAATTGCTGACCTAACCAAGCAAATTACAGATCTTAGAAAACAGATGTCAGAACTAAAATGAAAATAAACGAGTTTGTTAAAAATCTAGATGTTTGGACCAGCACCGAAGAAAAACGTCTTCTAGAAACTATAACTGAACCACGAGTTGTTGCCAGTTTTAACGAAAGAGAAAGAACCATAATCGATAGTCTTATACGCAAGAGTTTGTTAATTAAAGTACAAGGTAAACAATCTTCTTACGTATATCCAAATGTTTGACATAAAAAAAGCCGCTGCCGATCTAGATTCTATGTTATCAGACATAGTAGTCAAGCAGGGCATATTTGTAGCCGTAAGCAAACGCCAGATTCGTTATAAAAATTACATTATAGTTAGGGAAGAAAATTCAGACTGGAACGTAATTTTAGTAAAAGATAAAAAGATACACCTAGCAACAGTTTTTTTAAAAATATCAGCATTTGCTGTCTGTAAACTGCACGAAAGGGGAAAACTTCGCAGTTTAGCAGAAGTCACTAGCAACGATGCTATTTTTAAGAAAAACTATATAGATTCACAATTTTATAGAAAAACTATACAAAACACAGACAACGACGTTACTAGGGATAACGCCCAGTGGCGTTTTGAAATAGTGCAGGCCAATGCCAAACAAGCCAAGGACCGAATTGACACATTATTCTATTCGTCGATTGTATAAATAATAAAACAACTTCATAGGAAGATTAGAACATGCGTATTACAGAACTTAACAAACCAATTACAGCCCAGGCTTTAAATGAAAGCGTGGCTCAGAAATTTGGGCAGAAACTAGATCTTGATAGATTTACACTAGAGCAATTAGAAGATGCACGAAACAAAATTCGTACAAAAATCAGTCAGTTTGAAACAAGTTCAAACTACAATGCTGTCTACGAAGACGAAAGTTATGCTAAGAATAAATTATTCTTAGATGTGTTAAATCGTGCTATCGAAGAGCGCAGTCAAGTTGTTGAGTTTTCTGATATGGAACGCATGGTATTGGAAAAAGTAGATCAAGGTTTAATAGCATTTGACGATCTTCCAGAAGAATTACAGAACAAAGTAAATTTCAGCAAATCCAAAGAACAAGCCGTAGTACAAGTTGAATCAGTATTACGTGAAGGCGAAGAAGAAAAGGCCGAATTAATCATGGCCGCAAGAGATATGGTCGACCGCATTACAGGCTGGATGGAAGACACAGCAAATATGCAGGCTGAATCAATGTTAGAACTAGTTGACTCTATAAGAGACGAATTAGGCAGTGACACATCAATGGAATTTGAAGGCATGGTCAAGCCAGCACTGGCCAGTATCTATACAGCCTTAGAAGGTTCAAGACAACAACTTACACAAGCAGTTGCTATTTTAACTGGCGAAGGTGAAGGTGCCGCTTCAACAATGGGCGCAGAACCTGCACCAGAAGAAGGTGGTGAAGCACCAGTAGAACCTGCACCAGAAGAAGGTGGTGAAGAAGCAGCCGCAGCCGCACCGGCCGCAGGCGGCGAAGAGCCAGCAGGCCGTGCTACTCGCGAATCAATCGAGTTTAGCCGCAAACTAGCAAGTTTACTAGCACCAAAAAAAAAGTAAATGAGGCAACCGATACAAACTTAATCCTAATCTTTAGGAGTTTGATCGGTAAAGCCGACAGCAAAAACATTCCGGGCAAATTCACATGGGACGAAATTAATCGTTTCATGACAAACATTGGACAAGAAGAATTTGATTACGATACATTCAAACTAATCTTTGATTCAGATCCAAACTTACAAAAGTTGGTGGCAAGATTTGATCAAGAAGGTATCGAATTAAAAACTAAAAAACAAGAACCAGCACAAGGTCCAATAGACGGCAACACAGGCAGTGATGTAGTAGCTCAAATGGCACAACGAGCAACAAATAATGCCATGGCCTCTTGACAAATATTAAAACTGATGTTATATTTGTTCAATGAGTCTACTAATACAAAAATATCAATATAAATCACTTCAAAGAGACGAATCCACCGGCAGGCGATTATATGCCTGTCCAGATGGATCCAAAGTTCCCAGTGTTACAACAATCCTAGATAAAACTAAACCAGCAGAAGCCAGAGAAGCATTGGCTCGTTGGAAGCAGTCTGTGGGTGAAAAGAAAGCACAGGAAATTACCACAGAAGCCGCTAGTCGCGGAACTAGAATGCACACCTATCTTGAGAATCATATCAAAGGTGTTGCTCTTCCAGACAGTGTCAGTAACCCCTACGCACAGCAGAGTCTGGACATGGCTCGTAAAGTTATCACCGAGGGATTCCCTAAGGTTCGTGAAGTGTGGGGCAGTGAAGTACCCTTATACTTTCCAGAACTGTACGCAGGAACTACAGATTGCTGTGGCATACACGATGGCGACGAAAGTATCCTAGATTTTAAACAGACTAACAAGCCTAAGAAATTAGAGTGGATTGAAGATTATTTTTTACAGTTAACAGCCTACGCTCTAGCACACAACGAAATACATGGAACTAACATACGTAAAGGTGTTATTTTGATGTGCTCAAAAGACTACGAATATCAAGAGTTTATTTTAGAGCCCAAAGATTTCGATTATTGGACAAATCGCTGGTGTGATAGAGTCAGTCAATATTACAAACTTCCATTATGATAAATACTCTAAACGGAGTATAAATCTATGGCCGTAGTACAAATATCAAAAATACAGCATCGCAGAGGACGCAAAAATTCAGGAACTAGTTTGCCGCAGTTAGCCAGTGGTGAAATAGGGTGGGCCGTTGATACGCAGGAATTATTCATTGGCAACGGTAGCGTGGCAGAAGGCGCACCTTATGTAGGCAATACAAAGATTATTACAGAACACGATAATATTCTTGACCTAGCCTTACAATATCAATACAAAAGAAACGATGCTACGATCCAAACTGGACCAAGTTCTAGTCAGCCAATTCAACGAACAGTTCAAGAGCGTTTAGACGATGTAGTCAGTGTTCGCGCATTTGGTGCGACTGGTGACGGCATTACCGACGATACTCTTGCCATACAAAGAGCCATTGATCAGTTATATCTAAATGATGCAACTAATAATTCCCCAAGAAGTAGACTAAAATTAGTATTTGAAGCAGGGATTTACAAAATATCAAATTCAGTTAAAATTCCTCCTTACGCTAATCTAATTGGTGCTGGCAAAGATAAAACAATCATTAGACAAACAGGTAATTTTTCTATATTTGAAACTGTTGGCGGATTAGAAGATATCATCGGATATACTACCCTTTCATTAATGACAAGTTTAAACCAACCGCAGTATATTGAACTATCAGGCATGACCCTAGATCAAACTGTGGCAAATAAACCCGGCCTAGAATTAATCGCCACCAAAAACTCTACATTTAGTAATATAAAAATTAAAGGTGTATGGTCATATCCTAGCGGAACTTTGAATGCAGAAAGTGTTGGACTAAGATTATCGGCCAAATCCTCTTTGGTATCCTGCACTGATAATTTATTTGATGATTTTGAAATTGTTAATTTTGCCTACGGCATTGACAGTACGTTTGATATTGAATCAAATAAATTTATCAATGGAATTTTTTATGAATTAAGAAAAGGTGTACGTTTTGGTCATAACGTTGACGGCAGCACAAGCGGAAGAGAATTTGGGCCAAGAAAAAATAAAATTTTAAAATCAAAATTTAACCGCATAACAGAAATTGGTTTTGAAATTATCAAAGGTTCTAACAACTGCTCAGAAGGTAACATTTATACAGAAGTGGGTAATGATGGCGGTACAGAAGAAACAGCCACATACGAAGTTGTTAAATTTGCAGTAGGTAGTAATATATCTTCTGGCGATTATTTTGACAGAAGTATTGAACTTACATCTAATCCAGCATTTTTAAATTTAATTCCATACATTCCAGAAGTAAAAGGAATTGTCAAATCGGAACACAAATATAATAAAGAAATTTATGTAAATGGCACAGCCACTGGCAGTCCGTTTATTAAACTACCAGCAACTAGTAGTGTATCTCATAAAATATACTATTTTTACAAAAGCCCAGTTATGCAGGTTACACGTCAGGGCACTATCTATATCAATGTAGACAGAGAAAATAATCTAGTACACCTAACAGATGACTGTAGTAGTATAGGAAACTCTGCCAACATTGAACGATTAAGTTTTTCAGCAACCTTAGAGATGTCTGGAACTTTTATGGATGATCCTACTGTGTTTGTTCGCTATACAAATACAGCATCATCTGAGGACGGTTATATTAACTATTGGTACGAAACAGTAAG
>JACCEA010688807.1_pt1 | contig 15959 bp, 14 predicted proteins | sample 7449851 | NCBI WGS metagenome assembly JACCEA01 (sample SAMN15323453, study PRJNA562643) | freshwater metagenome | isolation source: river surface water | place: USA:Blue River Watershed | collected 2017-08-18 | reverse complement strand
TGGGGCTGAACCCTTGCAGGTGCTGAGTCCTCTGGAGATTCGCCAGCGTTTGCTGGCCTGATCCGTCACACTGTTGAATTCATAAAAAGGAGACATTCATGGCCATTCGTTTCATCCGTACAGGTCTGGCGTTGTTGCTCGCAGCAGCCGCTTTTCAAGCTTCGGCGCAAGACTTTCCCAACCGGGCCATCACCATGGTCATGCCCTATGCCGCAGGCGGCCCGGGTGACACCATCACCCGTGTTTTTGCGGGCGCGATGCAAAAGCATTTGGGCCAACAAATCGTGGTGGACAACACCGCGGGGGCTTCGGGCTCGATCGGCACGGCCAAGGTGGCCCGTGCCAAGCCCGATGGCTACACCTTGCTGATGATCCACGTCAGCCACGCCACCAACCAGGCCATGTACAAAAGTCTGCCTTACCACCCGGTGGACGATTTCGAGCCGGTGGGCCGCGCCACCAGTGGGCCCATGGTGATCGTGACCCGCAACGATTTTCCAGCCAGGAACCTCAATGAGTTCGTGGCCTACGTCAAGGCCAATGCCGCCAAGGTCAGCCTGGCGCATGCGGGTGTGGGCTCGGCCTCGCACCTGTGCGGTCTGATGATGATGAACGCGCTGAACGTCAAGCTCAATGAAATTCCCTACAAGGGCACGGGCCCCGCCCTGACCGACCTGATGGGGGGGCAGGTCGACATCCTGTGTGACCAGACCTCGGGCACGGTGCCTTCGGTCAAGACCGGCAAGATCAAGGCCTATGCCTCGGCGGGCAAAACCCGACTGCCACAACTGCCCGACGTGCCGGCCATTTCAGAAGCGGGTGTGGAAGGCTTCGACATCAACATTTCATTCGGCTTGTATGCCCCCAAGGGCACGCCTAAACCGGTGCTGGAGCAGTTGACAGCGGCCTTGCAAAAATCGGTGAGCGACCCCGATGTGCGTCAGCGCCTGGAGGCCATGGGCATTTCGGCCGTGAGCCCGGAGCTGGCCCGGCCCGAGGCTTTGCGCGCCCACCTGAAAAACGAAATCGACACCTTGGGTGGCTTGTTGGTCAAAGCCGGTGTGAAAGCCAACTGAGCGGATGCGAAAGTGCTGAGGCCATGAGGTGTCAGTCTCGCCTGTACGGGAGATGAAACGATGAAGAACTGGTGGCCTTTGCTGCTGACCTTGGTGATCCAGGCCATGGTGGCCATGGCGTTGCTCACCTTGCCGGTGATGGCGCCGGTGGTGGCCGAGGCCATGCAGGTCTCACCCGCGTTGGTCGGGCTGTATGTGTCGGTGACCTACGCCGGGGCCATGGTGTCCACCTTGATGGGCGGGGCCACGGTGGCGCGGCTGGGTGCCATCCGCGTGAGCCAATGGGGATTGCTGTTGTGTGCTTTGGGCCTGCTGCTGTGCGCGGTGCCCTGGTTTCCGGCCATGGTGTTGGGCGCGGTGTTGATTGGCCTGGGCTATGGCCCGATCACCCCGGCCAGCTCGCACCTGCTGGCGCGCACCACGCCTGCGCACCAGATGTCGCTGGTGTTTTCACTCAAGCAAACCGGTGTGCCCTTGGGCAGCATGCTGGCCGGTGCCATCGTGCCGCCCTTGTTGCTGGTCATGAGCTGGCATGCCAGCCTGGCCGCCGTGGCGCTGGTGTGTGTGCTGTGTGCCTGGGTGTCACAAGGCCTGCGCAGCGAACTGGACAGCGACCGCCAGCCTGACACGCTGGTGCAATGGCGCAGCCTGATCCAGCCCATCCGCCTGGTGCTGGCGCACCGGGCTTTGCTCACCATGGCGTCTTGCTCGTTCATGTTTTCCATGGTGCAGCTGTCGCTGACCACCTACCTGGTGACGTTTTTGCACGATGACCTGTCGTATGGGCTGGTGGCAGCGGGCCTGGCTTTGTCGGTCACGCAAATGGGGGGCATTGGCGGGCGCATTGCCTGGGGCTATGTGGCCGATCGCTGGCTGGGCGCCCGTCGCATGCTGTTGCTGTTGGCCAGCATGATGGCCTTGGGGGCGCTGGCGTCGGCCTTTTTGACCACCGACACGCCGCAGGCTGCGGTGGTGGCGATTTTGGTGGCCTTTGGTGCTTCGGCCATTGGCTGGAATGGGGTGTACCTGGCCGAAGTGGCGCGTCGCGCCCCAGCGGGCATGGCCAGCATGGCCACGGGGGGCACTTTGGCATTCACGTTTTTGGGGGTGGTCGTGGGGCCACCCATGTTCGGGGCTTTGTCCGGCCTGTTTGGCAGTTACCGGGCCGGCTTTGTCGGCTTGATGGTCATGGCCAGCGTCAGCGGCGCGGTTTTGTATGGGAGCCAGCGGCCATCTCAGGCCCGCTGAGCCCCAAGGCCCGGGGGCCGCTCAGCCTGCCTGCAAAATCCGGTCGATCCAGTTCTGGAGGGCTGGCCCGTCCATGCCATGCGCCAGACCCAGCAGCATGACGATGCGCACTTTGTGGGGGGGCAATGGGCCTGCCGTCAAAATGCCATGCTGGGCATCGGCGTACACGCTGGCCCGTGTCACGCTGCCCGTGATGAAGCGGGCGCAACGCGCCACCAGCACACCTTGTGCGGGCAAGGACTGGATGAACGCGCGGTAGGCCGTGGGCGTGTTGGCGTTGCCCAAACCGGCATGCACAATGCCCCGCGCGCCGGCGGCCACAAAGGCACGCATCGCGGTCTCGTCCACCCCCGCATAGGCCACGGCAATGTCCACGCGCGGCCACGCCGCAGGGGATTGCCAGGCCAGGGTGGGCGCACGGCCGGCGGCCCGGAACCACTGCACCGCCTGGTCGGCCACTTCGCCCACGGCACCGGCCAGCGGGCTGTCAAAGGCTTCCACGCTGCTCACATGGCGTTTGCCGACCCACAGGCCTGAGTGGATGCGCCCGTTCATGACCACCAAGGTGCCGCGCCCCCGCGCACCGGGGCAGGCGGCCACACTGCAGGCGTCGAGCAAATTGGCCGGGCCATCGGCCGAATAGGCGGTGGCCGGGCGCATGGCGCCCACCACCACGATGGGTTTGTCGGTGTCCACGCTCAGGTGCAAAAACGTTGCGGTTTCTTCCAGCGTGTCGGTGCCGTGGGTGACCACGATGCCCGCCACATCGGGGTGCTTGACCGCTTGCATCACGGCCCGGTGCAGGTCCAGCCAGTGCTCGGGCCGCACGTCGTAGCTGGCCAGTTGCAGGGGTTGTGTGACGTCGATGTCGTAGCGCTGGCGCAGCTCGGGCACGGTGTCGACCACGGCCGACAGGCTCAGGCTGGCGGGTTTGTAATCGGTGCTGACTGAGGCAGCGCTGGCGGCGCCTGCGATCGTGCCACCGGTGCCAATCAAGGCCAAACGGGGTTTTGTCATGGGGTGCTTGTTCCGAATAAATCAGTCTGAAAAAGCCATGCTGACACGGCCCAGCAGGCCGTAGTCGGCGCTGGCGCTGTCGCCGGGTTCGAGTTCGAGCGGCACCATGCAGGTGCCGGTGGTGACCACCTGGCCCTTTTGCAAGGGGATGCCAAGACCCGACAGCTGGTTTGCCAGCCAGGTCAGGGCGATGCGCGGGTCGCCCAGCACATTGCCGCCGGTGCCGTCGCGGGTGTATTTCAGCGTGCTGCCGTGGTCCACCCGGGCGTGTACCGGGTAGGTGCTCAAGTCCAGATCGCGCCACAGGTCAGGCGCGGCCGGGCCCAGCACGAAGTGGCGGGCACAGGCGTTGTCGGCCAGCAGTTGCGCTTCGCCCGCGGCGGTGAACGGGTCCAGCCGGGAGTCGGGTACCTCAATGGCCGGGTGCAGGGTGGCCACGACAGCCATGACTTGCTGCTGCGTGTAGGGCGCGCTTTGCGGCAGCAGGTCTTGCGCCATGGCAAAGGCGAATTCGGGTTCGGCCACGCGCATGCGGTTGCCTGCAGACGGGACAGTGGCACCGCTGTCGAACACCTGACCCGACAGCAAGCGCCCGGCCAGCGGCCCACCCACGTTGATGTGGGCTTGTCCATTGGCGCTGGTGGCGGCGATTTTCCAGCCCAGCACGCTGCGCCCGGACACAGCGGGCAATTGCGCTTGCGCGGCATAGCCTTGTGCCGCCGTCAAAGGACGACAGGTTTCGGGCAGGGCCCTCAGCACCTGGCCCGATTGCCAGTGCGACCAGATCACCTGGGCCGTTTGATTGGAGGGGGAGGGTTCAATGGGGGTCGGCTTGGACATCTGTAAATTGTGACGCCAAGTGAATGGAATCAGGCCAAATGTTGTGTATAATTTTTGGCTTGACGGCTTCGGCCAACAAATTCTGGTGATATAGCTCAGTTGGTTAGAGCGCAGCATTCATAATGCTGATGTCGGTGGTTCAAATCCACCTATCACCACCAAGACACGATCCAAGGCCGTTCACTGACATCCAGTGAACGGCCTTTTTCATTGGTAAATCACTGTTTTGTTGTCCAAGTTAGTCCAGCAAGGTTCGTTGACAGCCGGTTGAAATGTGGGGCACATTGTGGGGAACGATCCCACGCCATGTGGGGCACAGAAAAAAGGGACCCCACCATGCTGACCGAAGCCGAATGCAAAAACGCCACTTGCCCACCTGACCGGCCCCGCCTGCGCCTGACCGATGCAAACGGCCTTTACCTGGAAGTCACCCCCAAAGGGTCAAAGCGATGGTTTTGGAAATTCCGCAAGGGGGCCAGCGATTCCCGCCTGGCGCTGGGGGTGTATCCAGCGGTGAGCCTTTCAGCGGCCCGCAAAGCCCGTGACGCTGCACGAACCCAGCGGGCGCAAGGCGAAGACCCAACACAGGCCCGCAAGGCTGAAAAGCTGAAAGCGGCCAATCCAACCGGCGACACCTTCAAAGCGGTGGCCCTGGAGTGGTTCGAGTTGCAGCGCCCCAACTGGAGCGAGTCATACGCTGTCAGGCACAGGCGCAATCTTGAGAAAGACCTTTTCCCCTTTGTTGGTGCCCTGGCCATGACCGAGATTCACCCCATGCAGGTGCTGGCAGCGGTGCAGGCGGTTGAAAAACGCGGTTCACTGGAAGCGGCCCGGCGAGTCCTGGACACGGCAAGCCAAGTTTTCAAACACTGGTTGCCCATGGCCCCGCCTCAGTACCGCAATATCACCGAGGGGCTGCGGGCACGGCTGCAACCCCGCATAGAGGGCCACTTTCCCGCGATCACAGACCCCCGGCGCTTTGGTGACTTGCTGCGGGCGATCTACGCCTATCAGGGCGGGCCTTTGGTCACTGTGGCCCTGCGCCTGGCCCCGCTGCTGTACCAACGCCCTGGCAACCTGCGGGCGATGGAGTGGGCAGAACTTGACCTTGATGCCGCTATGTGGACCATCCCCGGGGCCAAGATGAAACGCACAGTGAAGGACAAGGAAAACGGCCCGCCCCATGTGGTGCCCCTGCCCACGCAAGCGGTGGCCTTGCTGCGTGACCTGCAACCCCTGACGGGGCACGGTAAATACGTGTTCCCGGGGGAGCGAAGCCACGACCGCCCGCTTTCTGACAACTCAGTCAGAAGCGCCTTGTATGCCATGGGCTTCGGGGCTGAACAGTCATGGCACGGGTTCAGGGCCAGTGCCCGGACGATGATGGTTGACGAGCTGGACGCCGACCCCCTGGCCATTGAAGCGAACCTTGCCCATGCCGTGAAGGACAGCAACGGGCGAAGTTACAACCGGACCCAGTACCTGAAAAAACGCTTTGACCAGATTCAGCAATGGGCCGACTACCTGGACAGGCTGCGAGATGGGGCCGATGTGATCGACCTGGCCACACACAGGGCCGCATGATCTGACCCAGCCCGGCCCCGGTGCCCCCCAGCGAAAACCGCCCACCGAGGCGGTTTTTTTGCGCCCGGGCGGTGTGTTTGGCATTTTTTGGCGGCTGCTATTTTCAAAAAGTGCGGGGACAGCGGGGACAAATTCAAAGAATTGAGGATTTATGCGGGTTTGCAGCGATTTGAGGTGCGGGGACAAAACGGGGACAAAGCGGGGACAAAGCGGGGACAGTATCAGTATGTGAAAAAAATTACTCATTCACATACATTCAGACCCTTCAAACGTTCGTTTTTGCCCCATGCCTTGCCCTGTTCTTTGCCCTTTGCCCTGGCTGTTGCTGGTGGACTAACGAAGCCCAGCCCCGGTGCCCTTTGCCTGGTGCCCGGTGTTGCACGGCCCCGGCTTGCAATGGACAAACACGGAAATGACCGCGAAAAGGGTTCTCCCATGGCCCCACCTTCGGCGGCGCTACGGTGTTGACCTGGTGCCGTTCGCTGGTGGCCATGGCCTGCCCGGTGGCGTGATCGAGTGCAGCCGGTGCCCTGCGCCAGCGATGGCCGGGCGGGTTGCTTGCTGGTGCTGGCGCTGCTGTGCGGCGGCAAGGGTACGGCCCCGGCCCGGATCAGGCCCGGATCAGGCGGCGCTGTGTGGTGTTGACCTGGTGCGGCTGCTGGTGGCCATGGCCTGCCCGGTGGCGTGATCGAGTGCAGGCGGTGCCCTGCGCCAGCGATGGCCGGGCGGGTTGCTTGCTGCGATGCCTTCGCCCGCCCTGGTGGCCTTGACGCCCGCGCCCCAGCCCGTGCCATAATCCGCCCAACCCCTGACCGGGGCCGGTGCTTCAAAACACCTTTTTGGTTAGCGGTGCGACGCCCCCGATAGTGGCGTTTTGTCACGTCTGAACATGCCCACGCTACGGCGGCGGGGCTTTGGTTTTCGGGCGGGATGGCCGAAGCGGCAACGCCCGGCGCACGTCTAACTACGTGTTTTGAACATCCCGTCCACCCGCTGCGCTTCAAAACGTGGCGAGTGGTTTTCAAGTCTCAGTTAGGAGCATGAAGCCATGACACCAAACGTCATTCACCTGACCCGCCGACCCAGCACGGCAACACCCACCAACACCCCGCACGACCTGGCCACGATGGCAGCGCACCAAGAGGCAGAAAACGCCCTGGCCATGGCGCTGCACTACCTGCGATCCAGTGCGACCAACATCCCCGGCGCTACCCGCAAAGCGGTGCAGGCATTGGGGGCACTGAACCGCCTGAGCAAGCCCACCAACACGCCCGCACCCGCTGGCGCTGGTGCCCGTGCGTTTGCATCGTTGGAGGGGTGATCCATGCAAACCGTTTTCATGCTTTTGAGCATTTACAACCGCCCACGTCTTGCACTGGATCAGGTTTGCGAGGCCATTGGAATAGCCAAACAAACCGGCTACAACCTGCGAAGCCGGGGCACGTTCCCTGTTCACCTGGCAGGCTATCCGCTGACGGCTGACATTCGAGATGTGGCCGCATACCTTGACCAGATGCGGGCCGCTGCTGACCATGGCCGTAAAGGCGGTGCAGCATGACCACCAAGACCACCACCAAACGGCGGGCCAGCAAGGCCAGCGAAGGCCCGCCCACGGCCCCGATGGATGCCCTGCAAGCGGTGCCCACGGCAAGCCCACCCAGCCCCCGGCAACGCGCCCCACGCAAAGCCCCCGCCCGGTGCGCTGTGCCCGCCTACCGTGAACCGGCTGGGGTGCTGTCCACCCGCTACACCATGCCCGATCACGAACGCGCTGTGATCGATGCGGCCCTGACCATTTTGGGCGGCTACCTGCGCCAGCCCGGGGCGGCTTTGCATACCCCTGACACGGTTCAAAAGTACCTGCGCCTGCACCTGGCCAATGAACGGCGTGAAGTGTTTGGGGTGCTGTTCCTGGATGGTCAAAACCGGGTGATTGCTTTTGAAGTGATGTTTGTGGGCACGGTGGCACAAACGAGCGTTTACCCCCGTGAAGTGGCTATGGCCGCGCTGCAACACGATGCGGCGGCTGTTGTCCTGGTGCATAACCACCCCAGCGGATCAGTGCAGCCCAGCCGGGCCGATGAACACCTGACCCAAACACTGAAACACGCGCTGGCGCTGGTTGATGTGCGGGTGTTGGATCACATGATTGTGGGCGGTGCTGCTGTGCTGTCCATGGCTTCACAGGGGATGATGTGATGACCAAAAAGACCACCAAAACCGGCCCCCAAAGTCGCCCTAACCCTTATGCACTGGATCGAGTCCCAAAGCCTGATTTTGTGCATTTGTGCATGGAGAACCAGACCTTTTACAGGGTGCCCGGTGTGATCCCTGCGGCTGACCGACAAGCCCTCATTGACGCATTGCCAAAGCGACTGAACGATGCCATGAAAGCCCCGTTTGTGGATGCTGTGCTGTTGGATGCTGAATTTTGCTTGGCAGCACGACCGAATCAATCCGGGCAAAGCTACGTGACGCAATTGAGAGAGATTAAGGACAAAGCCCGGGCTTTGTTGGTGGCCCTTGCCCGCATAGAACCCGATGCGATGGGGATTTTTGCAGCTTATGGCCACGATGTTGGAGCCAATTCCAATGATCCCAAAATAGGGCGAACTTCACCATTCACACAGACGCTGTTTGCGCCCACTTTGGTTGCGCCCCCCGGCTATGAATTGGACCAAATCTGGGATGTGGTGCAGGACGTTGAGCTTATCGCCCACATTGCAGCGGGGCGCCTTCACCTTCAAAAAGGCAAACGACCTGATGAGTTTTTGTCAAAGGCGATTGCTTGGATGGCGGCACGGCATTTCAAGGACATGTTTTCCAAGGCCCCGCCCTTGACGGAGATGGGCTGGTTTGCGGTGTGGTTGAGTGACCTGGGTGGGAAACTGCGACACCCGTTCAGTGCCAAACAGGCGGCAACGGGCCTGAAGCGATGGCAGGCCAATCAAGCCCCAACGGGCAAGGTGCCCAGCTAAGTCCAAAACATCCCCGCAAATGCCCGCAAATCATTTATTTGCGGGTATGGCTTGTTTTTTTGTGTTCACCGACATTGCACAGGCCGCACCGTGCGGGGCTTGATGAAGTCCATTGGGAGCAAAAAAGTGCCAAACCTTCCTTAGTTTTGGCACAGGCGTTCCAAGAGACTGCAAACGCCCTGCACCTGCGGGCCATTGCAACCGTGAAGGAACCACCTTGAACACAAACCCACCCACAACAACCCCCAGCCCGGGGCGACTGCTGCGCCTGCCCGGCACTGAAGCCCTGACCGGCTTGAAGAAGTCAACCATTTACACCCACATGGCGAACAAGGACGACCCTTTCCCCGCGCCTGTTCGCATTGGTGCCCGCGCTGTGGCCTGGCGTGAATCTGATGTGCTGGCATGGATTGCAGCCCGCACAGAGGCTAGACCGCAAGGGGGCAAGTAATGAGCGCCAGCGCCAGCAAACAGGCAAACCAAGAGCGTGAACGCGCTTTGAAGTTGCTTGAACAAGCAAGCCGTTTGATTGATGCCAAAAAAGGCAGCGTCGTGTTTTCTTTCAAACACGGCCAATGGATTTTTTCATGGTGCGCCAATGGCAGTGTGAAAGTGACAGAAGCCAAGACGGGTACGGTTTACGCCGTATCAAAGCCTGGCGAACCCTTGACGCTTTCAGGCGACTTCAAGCCCGTTTCACTGGCTACGCCATGAAAAGCAACAACCCCAGCAACCCCAAAGACCTGCAAGCCCAGCGCCTGCGCTTGCATGGCCTGGATGTGATCGAGGGCAGACAGGGCGGCACGGCCTTTAAAAAGCTGGTGCTGACCCGCCTATATTCAAACCCCAGCGCCAGCGCCCGGCGCTTACCGATGCGGCGGTGATGCGATGGACAAGCCCACCAACACCCAGCCCCGTTACAACGGCATTGAAGGCCAGCGCCTAGCGATCCTGCACAGGCTGGCCAGCGGCCCGGCTACGGTGGAACAACTGTCCACCGACTGCAACGCGCCCGATCCCCGCAAACGTGTTTCTGAGTTACGGAAACACGGACACCCGATCAAAACCAACAAGACCGACCGCACAAACCCCGATGGTTCCGTGAACCGTGTGGGTGTTTACGTGTTGGACGTTACGGACAACCGGCAATGTGAATTGAACTTCAACCAATGATCCACCACACACACGAAACAACCCGGCAAGCCCTGGCGCACATTCCGGCAAACCTGCCCCGCGATGAGTGGGCACGGGTAGGCATGGCGATCAAGTCAGAATTCCCCGATGAAGGCGGTTATGACCTGTTCGCCCAATGGTCTGAAACCGCCCCGGGCTTCAAGGCCAGCGATTGCCGGACGGCCTGGCGATCCTTCAAGGCGGGCGGGTCTGTGACCATGGGTTCATTGATCCACCTGGCCAAACAACACGGCTACGTGATCCCCAAAGACGGGCAGGCAGCGGTCAAGCCTTCGCCCGAAGTGCTGGCCCAGCGGCAACGCGATCAGGCCGAAGCACAGGCCAAAGAGGCCGAAGCCCAGCGCCAGCGGCACGAAGCGGCGGCGGCGGCTGCTGTGCAGGCATGGGAGGCGGGCAGCGATCAAGGCGAATCCGCATACCTGGCACGAAAAGGCGTGAAGGCCCACGGCCTGCGCTTTGGTGCATTGGATGGCGCTTTGATGATTCCATTGTTTGACGGTGTAGGCAAGCTGTGGAACCTGCAAGGGGTGACGCCTGAAGGCACAAAACGATTTTTGAAGGATGGCCGCAAATCGGGCCTGTGGCACATGCTGGGGGCGGTGCCCCCGGCTGCTGTGGCTGGTGCCCGTGATGGCGACCAGACGGGCGAGCATGGCGGCGATCAGGCGGCGGCTGTCCGGGTGATCCTGCTTGCTGAAGGTTACGCCACGGCGGCAAGCCTGCACGAGGCCACGGGCTACCCCTGCGCTGTGGCCTTCGATGCGGGCAACCTGGACAAAGTGGCCCGCGCCCTGCGCCAGCATTACCCTGCTGCGCTGCTGGTGCTGTGTGGTGACGATGACCAAGCCACGTTCACCAAGACGGGCAGCAACCCCGGCAAGATCAAGGCCACGGCGGCGGCTGTGGCTGTGCAGGGTTTGGCCGTGTTTCCCGCTGGCCTGGCCCCGGATCAAAGCGACTTCAACGACATGCACCAAGCCCACGGCCTTGACGCTGTGCGTGACTGTGTGTTGTCTGCGATTGCCGATCACGAACTGGCAGCATTGGCCGCACAGGATGACGCGCCCGATGATGCACATGCCGCACCAGACGGAGCCACGCGCCCCGCAAATGCGCCCGGCAAGGCAAAGCCCCCAGCACGAAAGAAAAAGCCTTCAAGCGGGGCCGGTGCTGGCGCTGCTGGGGGCGATGGTGGCAACGATGACCACGGCGGCGGCGGTGCCCACACGGGCGGCAAACCTGCGAACGAGTGGGACCGTTTCAGTGTGACCGATGACGGGGTGTTTTATGCCGGTGTGGACAAGGACGGCGAACCCACAAAGGCCGAATGGCTGTGCAGCCGTTTGGATGTGCTGGCCCTGACCCGTGATCAAGACGGCGGCGGCTGGGGTTACCTGCTGCGCTTTGCTGATCCGCTGCACCACGTCAAAACATGGGCCATGCCCGCCCGTATGCTGTCCGGTGACGGGGCCGAATACCGCGCTTACCTGATGGGGCAGGGCTTGAGAATCGGCACATCACCCCGCGCCCGTAATCTGCTGACCCAATACATTCAGACTCGCCAGCCCGAGGATTTCACCACCTGCACCGACCGCATTGGATGGCACGGCCTGGCCTTTGTCCTGCCCCGTGAAACCATTGGGGATGAAGCCGAACGGATCGTTTTTCAAAGTGACCAAGCGATGGAGAACACGTTTTCAGTCAAAGGCACGGCTGACCTGTGGCGTGAACGTGTGGGGGCGCTGTGTGCGGGTAATTCCCGCCTGGTGTTCGCTGTGGCCTGCGCCTTCGCTGGCCCCTTGCTGCGCCCTGCTGGTGTGGAATCGGGCGGGTTTCACTTTCGGGGCGGTTCTTCAAGCGGCAAGACCACGGCCCTGAAAGTGGCAGCCAGCGTGAACGGTGGCCCCAACTACCTGCAACGCTGGCGCACCACCGACAACGCCCTTGAAGCGATTGCAGCCCAGCACTGCGACTCGCTGCTGGTGCTGGATGAACTGGCACAGGTGGACCCCAAAACGGCGGGCGAGTGCGCCTACATGCTGGCCAACGAATCGAGCAAGGCCCGGGCAACCCGTAACGGCGCACCACGGCCCCGGCTGTCATGGCGGCTGCTGTTCCTGTCTGCTGGTGAATTGGGTTTGGCCGATCACATGGCCGAAGGCATGAAGCGGGCACGGACCGGGCAAGAAGTGCGAATGGCCGATATTCCCGCCGATGCTGGCGCTGGCTGTGGCATGTTGGAGGACCTGCACGGCATGGACGGCGGCGGGTCTGCGTTTTCACGCCACATCGTTGAACAGGCAGGCCGCTGCTACGGTGGCCCGGGCCGCGCCTGGTTGCAATGGTTGACCGAGAACGCTCACACATTGAAGGCAGAACTTCGCCAGCGAATGCAGGAGATCGAGTACCGCATGATCCCCGAAGCCGGGGGCGGGCAGGTGCAACGTGTGGGCCTGCGCTTTGCCTTGGTGGGTGCAGCGGGTGAGATGGCCACAAAGGCGGGTCTGACCGGCTGGGAGCCGGGCGAGAGTGAGCGGGCGGCAAAGGTCTGCTTTGATGCCTGGCTGGCTTCACGGGGGGGCACGGGTGACGGTGAAGTAACCGCCATGCTGCGACAGGTTCGGGCATTCCTTGAAGCGCACGGCGAGGGCCGGTTTACCTGGTGGCACAGGGCAGGCGATGACCATGCAGCCAAGACGCTGCACAGGGCCGGTTTCCGGCGCATGGTGAGCGAGGACGGCAAGCCGATCAAGAGCGATGCCGAACACCAGAGGGTATATGGTGAGCGCATGGCGTCAACCATGGCTGAATCAGTCAGCACCGAATATTTCATTCACGCTGAGGTGTTCAAGGCCGAGGTCTGCCGGGGCTTTGACGCTGGCGCTGTGGCCCGGGTGCTGGTTGAACATGGTTGCCTGTTGCCCGAAGCCAAAGGCCGCTATGACTGCAAACCCCGTTTACCTGGCATTGGCCCGTCACGCTGCTACCGGATCACCCCGGCAATCTTTGCCCTTGACCTGTGAGGCAGTTTGCAGCGCCCACGGTGCCCGGCCTTCGCTGGCCTGTGCTGGCGCTGCTGTCCGGGCCGGTGGCGTGATCCAGTGCCCACGGTGCCCGGCCCTTCGCCTGTGCTGTTGCAAGCCGGGGCTTGGCTGCACTGGTGGCCCGCCGATAAGGGGGCGGGTAGGAACACCCTTCGCGCTGCAAAACTGAGGGCACGGCCCCTGCACCAAGCAAGGCAGATACCGAAGCCCACCATTGGCCACGCCTGCACGATCAAACCCAGACCTATGCCCTGCGCCAGCCATGGCCGGGCGGGTTGCTTGCTGGCGCTGCTGTCCGGCCTGTGGCTGGGGTAGGCGGGGCAAGGCAGGCACGGTGTTGACCTGGTGCGGCTGCTGGTGGCCACGGCCTGCCCGGTGTGGCGATCCAGTGCCCACGGCGGCAAGCCTTCAACCGGACGGCAACGGGCTTGAATTCAAATCCAGTTTTACCCGGTGCCCGCTGCTGCTGCGACCGTGCTGGATTGCCTGTTTATTAAGCAAAATCAGGGGATAACAAATTTCCTGCTGTGGATAACCCCTGTTTTGTCCCCGCTGTCCCCGCTGCTCAAAAAGTGCGGGGACAGCCGCAAGCCCCTGTTTATGCGGTGTCCCCGCTGTCCCCGCTGTCCCCGCACAAAAAAACGAGGGGGGAAGCAAAACGACACAGAACCCGGTGATTCTGTTCCCCACATTGCCTGCTCCTGCGCCCATGGCCCGGCCCCACCCCCCCCCGTCGCGGGTCCTCCCTGGGGTGTTCTCATGCGGGTAATTCGAGCCGCATGGTCCGACTGTTTCACAGGGTGCCCTAGGGGGGTTTACTTGACCGGCCAAGGGTAAGGGGGGAGGGGGGATTAAAAAGTTTGAGCCGTTGAAATCCTAGACCGCTGCTTTCCTTTGTGCGCTTACCCGCGATATGGCGGGGGGGGAGGGGGTGCCAGTGCAAGTGACCCAGCGGCCCGGGCAAGTGGCCTGCCTGCCTGGTGCTGAAATGAGACAGCGGCAAATTTTCCGAGGCCATTCCGGGCAGGTGGCCAAACCCCCCGATCAAGCCAAAAAAGGGGGGTAGCAAAACGGTTTGTGGGGCACAAAGTGGGGAACAAATCGAGTCTTTGAAAAACGAAACCCAATATTCATGCGGGTTTCAAGGGTTCATTCAATGGAACCTATCAATTCAAAGCCCACAGTTTTGCAACTGTGGGCTTTTTGGTTTGTGCGCTGGCCTGGTGCGTTGGTGCAAGTCCTTGTCTGCGCCAGACCTCTGGCTCTGCGGTATGGTCAAGCCATGAACAACCAATCCTGGATGCATGGTTTGAAACTGGGCGCGCGCCAGTTGTGGCGCGATCTGCGGGCGGGAGAATTGCGGCTGTTGATGCTGTCTGTGAGCCTGGCGGTGGCCGCATTGACGGCGGTGGGTTTCCTGGCGGACCGGATGCAGTCCGGCTTGTGGCGCGATGCGCGCCAGTTGCTGGGCGGCGATGCGGTGGTGGTCAGCGATCAGGCCACGCCCCCGGATTTTGTGCAGCAGGCCCGGCAATGGGGTTTGCAGACCAACACCAATGTGAGTTTTCCCACCATGGCCCGGGCCATCGCGTCTGCGGGGCTCGACATGGCGCCATCGTCGGGGGGCATTGTGCTTGCACCACCGCCCAGCCGTCTGGTGGCCCTCAAGGCGGTCGAGCCCGGTTACCCTCTTCGTGGGCGCCTGGAACTTGCAGGCCAGCCATCCGCAGCAGTGACAGGCATCCCCCCCGTGGGCGAGGTGTGGGTGGATGCGGCCTTGCTGGAAGCGTTGAATTTGCAAACGGGTCAGATGCTGGGTTTGGGTGAGCGCAGTTTGCGCATTGGCGCCACCATCAAGCGCGAGCCCGACCGGGGCGCAGGTTTCATGAATTTTGCCCCGCGCGTGATGATGAACGTTGCCGACTTGGCTTCGACTGGCCTGGTGCAGCCGGCCAGTCGGGTCACTTGGCGCATGGCTGTGGCCGGTGATGCTGCGGCCCTGGGGCGGTTTTTGCCCTGGGCGCAGGCCGAAGCAGATAAGCCCGAGGTGCGTGGGGTCAAGATTGAATCGCTCGACAGTGGTCGCCCCGAGATGCGCCAGACGCTGGACCGCGCCTCCCAGTTCTTGAATCTGGTGGCTTTGCTCGCGGCGCTGTTGTGCGCCGTGGCGGTGGCCTTGGCGGCGCGCAGTTTTGCCGAACGCCAATTGGACGCCTGCGCCTTGCTGCGGGTGTTGGGGCAAAGCCAGCGCACGCTGACACTCAGCTATGGCGTGGAGTTTCTGGGCGCGGGCCTGGCGGCCAGTGTGCTGGGGGTGCTGGTCGGCTACGGTGTGCATCTGGGTTTTGTGCATTTGCTGGCCGGTCTGGTCGATGCGAATTTGCCTGGCGCCACCTGGCAACCTGCGCTGATGGGCCTGGCGATGGGCCTGACCTTGCTGGTGGCTTTTGGTCTGCCTCCGGTGCTGCAGTTGGCCAAGGTGCCGCCGCTGCGGGTCATTCGCCGTGATCTGGGTGGCTTGCAGGTGCGCTCGGGTTTGGTGCTGGTGATGGGCCTGCTGGGTTTTGCGGCCACTTTGCTCATGGTCAGCCGCAACCTGACGCTGGGCCTGATCACCGTGGGGGGCTTTGCACTGGCGCTGTTGGTGTTTGCGGGGCTGGCCGCCGCAGCTTTGTCCCTGCTGCGCCGTGCCGTCCCTGATGAGGCGGCACCGCGCTGGCTGCGCCTGGCCACGCGCCAGGTGGCGGCGCGGCCGGTGTTTGCCGTGGTGCAGGTCTGCGCCTTGTCGGTGGGCTTGCTGGCGCTGGCGTTGCTGGTTTTGCTGCGCACCGACCTGATCGCCAGCTGGCGCCAGGCCACGCCAGTGAACGCGCCGGACCGCTTTGTGATCAATGTGCAGCCTGAGCAGGCCGCTGACTTTTTGCAACATCTGCAAAAAGCCGGTGTGCAGTCACCCGACTGGTTTCCCATGATCCGGG
>JACCEA011715287.1_pt1 | contig 15964 bp, 9 predicted proteins | sample 7449851 | NCBI WGS metagenome assembly JACCEA01 (sample SAMN15323453, study PRJNA562643) | freshwater metagenome | isolation source: river surface water | place: USA:Blue River Watershed | collected 2017-08-18 | reverse complement strand
GTTTCAAGGTTTTGTTTCCATTTTTGATACACTTCTTGGTAAGCTTCTACCTCTGTTGCCTTGGGTTCAATCACTTGAAGTCGGCTAAGTTTACTCATGGCTTCTTTAGGCGACTGATAAATACCTGCTCCAAATCCTGCTCCTAAAGCCGCACCTTTGGCACCATCGGTGTCATATAATTCTACGGGTGTATTGCTCACATTTACCAAAGCTTTTCCGAATACTTCGCTCAAAAACATGTTGGCTTTTCCTGCACGAATTACTTTTGGATTGACTCCATTGGCTTGCATCATTTCAAAACCATAATGAAGAGAAAATGCAATGCCCTCTTGTGCTGCTCTGAAAATATGATTGCGGGAATGAATGTTCAAATCAAGGTGCTGGAAAGATGCCCCTAATATTTTGTTTTTTAGCATTGGCTCTGCTCCATTATCAAACTGCATGATGAGGAATCCTTCACTACCAATTTTTACTTCCGAAGCCAATTGATTCATTTCTCCATAATTTAGGTTTTGCCCAAAATTATCCTTGACCCATCGATTGAGGATGCCTGTCCCATTGATACACAATAAAATTCCGATACGTGTTTCGTTTGGATGATTCAATTGGTGATTGACATGGGCAAAGGAATTGATTCGTGATTCCAAATCATAAGATACTTGGTCACTTACGGCATAGACCACACCCGATGTACCGGCCGTGGCAGCAATTTCGCCAGGCTCTAAAACATCTAATGACAAGGCATTGTTGGGTTGGTCGCCTGCTTTGTAGGTAACGGGAATGCCTGCCCGAAGACCGAGACTATTGGCAATATCTGATTTTACTTCTCCGTGATTGGAAAAAACAGGTTTGATTTCAGGAATAAGCGTCTCTGAAAATCCATAATATTTCATGATATCTTCCGAAAGTTGATTGGTCTTGAAATCCCAAAATGTCCCTTCCGAAAGTCCTGAGTTTGAGGTACTTATTTCGCCTGTTAATCTCATGGCAATAAAATCGCCAGGAAGCATAATTTTTGCACATTTTTCATAAATGGACGGTTCGTTTTGTTTGACCCACGCCAATTTAGAAGCCGTAAAATTTCCTGGGGAATTTAACAAATGGCTCAAGCATTTTTCTTGCCCAATGGCATCAAAAGCTTTTTCTCCTACCGCAACGGCACGGCTGTCGCACCAAATAATAGATGGTCTAAGGACTTGTCGGGCTTCATCTACCATCACCAATCCGTGCATTTGATAGGCAATTCCGATGGCAACAATTTCTTTTGCATCGAATTTCTTGCTGGCAATCACTCTGCGGATAGCTTCTTGGCAATGTTGCCACCACATTTCAGGGTCTTGTTCTGCCCAACCTGCTTGGGGGGAAGAAATGCTTGCTTCTATGTCTGGATATTGTGCAGAGGCAATAACCTGTTGCGTATGGGTATCAACAATTGAAGCTTTAATGGATGAAGTTCCGATATCTATTCCAAGTAAAAACATAAGATTAGGGATTGTTTAATTGTCAAATGTACAATTATTTTTTAATTTTATCAAAATCCTTTCTTAAGGAATGTTTCTGCTAAAAATTGTATGAATTGCTACGATTTTTATATCTTTGTTGCGTATAAATCATATAAATTCCAAAATTTTGGTCTTTTTTGATTCTTTAATTTTAATACAATCGTGCAAAATAATTATTATTTCCTTCGTCAATTAAGCAAAGAAATTGAAAAGAAATTGCTTGGACTAAAGTTGATGGAATGTTTCAGTCAGGAAAAAGATGAATTGGTGTTTGGTTTTGCTGCCGCTCGTGGCAAAAACAACAACTACAAAGAGTTTTTTATCAAGGCTGTTATTTTGCCTGATTTTACTTCTCTTTATTTTACAGATAAATTTGAAAGAGCCAAACGAAATAGTGTTGATTTGTTTGAGTCATTGCTGGATTTGGAGGTCATTGGGCTAAGGCAATTTCTGAATGAGCGTTGTTTTTCTATTGTGTTTGAGAATGGTTTTTCGGTAATATTCAAGATGTACGGAACTCGTGCCAATATTATTTTATGCCACCAAGAATCAGTACTGGAGCTTTTTCATAGCCGAATAGTTTCGGATAAAAATTTGATAATGAGTCAGTTAGACCGTCCTATCAAACAAGATTATGAAAGCTTTTTGGAGCATAAAGGAGATTTTAGAAAACTTTTTCCTACTTTTGGTAAGTTGGTGAACGCCGAATTGGAGCCTGGTATTTCTTCTTGGGAAAGAGTTCAAGAAATTGTACATCAATTAGAAAAGCCTACTTATTATTTGGTGAAATGGGAGGAAGAATTGCACCTATCTTTATTGCCAGTGGGAGAGGTCTTGCAGACTTTTGACAACCCGATGGAGGCAATGAATTCCTTTTATATCAATTATAATAAAAGGAATACTTTAGATATTGAAAAAGGAGAAGTTCTTCGGAAATTGTTGAAGGAAAAACGTCAAACAGAAGCTTATTTGACAAGTGCTTATCAGCGTTTGTCGGCGATTGATTCGGACGTAAAAAATGAAGAAATTGGGCATATTTTGATGGCAAATCTTCATTTGATTCCCGAGCGTGCCGAGCAAGTTGTATTGTTTGATTTTTATCGAAATAAGAACATTGCTATTAAATTGCGTTCGGATTTAAGTCCGCAAAAAAATGCAGAAAACTTTTATCGAAAGTCTAAAAATGAAAAAATAGAACTTGATAAAATTCTTGAAAATATTGAAAGCAGGGAACGTTTGCTCGACATTCTGAAAACACATATTGAAGTAATTGAGCAATGTGAGGGCCTAAAACAGTTGAGGGCTTACTTGAAAGAAAATCAATTGTCAAGTGGAAAACAGATAAAAATCCCTAATTATAAAGAATTGTTCAAGCGTTTTTTAGTAGATGGTTTTGAGATTTTAGTTGGGAAAAATTCAAAAAACAACGATTTACTGACACAGCAGTATGCTTACAAAGAGGATTTGTGGCTTCATGCAAGAGATGCCACTGGCTCTCATGTGGTGGTTAAATATCGAGCAGGAAAAAAAATCCCCAATACTGTCATCGAAGCCGCTGCTTCTTTGGCAGCGTATTATTCAAAACGTAGAAACGAAACCCTCGCTCCGGTAATTGTGACACAGAAAAAATTTGTCCGAAAACCCAAGGGATTTGCAGAAGGACAGGTATATGTAGAAAAAGAGGAGGTTGTAATGGTTGAACCAAAATTGATTGTTTAATTTTTAAAATATAAATTATGTCGAATAATGACGTACTAAAAAAATTGAGAGTTGCTTTGCAATTACGTGACGACCAAATAGTAGAAATACTCAAATTGGCAGATTTTAATGCCTCTAAGGCCGAAATTGGGGCATTTTTTAGGGATAAAGATCATCCTAATTTTAAACCTTGTGGCGACCAAATTTTACGAAAATTTTTAGATGGACTAATCATTCATTTAAGAGGGCCAAAGGAAAACAAAAAGCCTTCAATTATTTCAAAAATCGAAATACCTAAATGACTTTTCGAAGCCGACTGCAATATTTTTTGGTTAAAAAACTGCGTATCTCAAACAAAGATGCTCTGGCTTTGATTTTCGAGGGAAAAATAAGCCTCAATGGAAATAGATGCGTACAGAATGTTGAAATCAGGTCTTCCGACGAAATTAAGTATGAAGAGAAAATTTTGCAGGTCGGTAAAACAATGGTTTATTATGCCTATTACAAGCCGAGAGGTATTGAAACTACTTTAAATGAGCAGATTACGGATAATTTAAAACAATCTCTTCCAATAAATGACAAAGATGTTTTTCCGATTGGAAGGTTGGACAAAGACTCGGAAGGATTATTGCTTCTAACCAACGACGGCAGTATTTATGATAAAATTCTTAGAAATGAACATAAAATCGAAAAAGAATATTGGGTAGAATTGGATAAACCCGTAACGGACGATTTTATCCAAAAAATGTCATCAGGTATCGAAATTATGGGTAAAATGACTTTGCCTTGCGTGGTAAAAAAATCTGGGGAATACGCTGTCACTATCATTTTGGTACAAGGGCTGAACCGACAAATCAGACGGATGTGTTATAAACTCAATTACGAAGTATTGAGCCTAAAACGCATCCGTATCGGACGGATTTTTCTAGGAAATCTCCAAAGTAACCAATATTTTATATTTGATAAAAAAGCTTTGTTCGTGTAGTTATTTTTTATCTCTTCCTTTCGGTTTATTACCTGGTTTTTTGATAGGTTTTCCGTATTTCAAACGTTTTTCTTCTTTGATATTTCGACGAACATTCACTTTTTTATTTTTTTCTGATTTTTCGTGAAAAGCGGGTCCTACATCTTCTCTTTTTGGAGGTTTGATTAAGACGTACTTCATTTTAACCTGAGGCATTTCATCTTCAATCAGTACTTCCGAAATCTCTAAATTTTCTGGCAAACCCAAGATAGGAACTTCATAGTTCATCAATGCTTCGATGGCGTTCAAAGACTCTTCTTCTCGTTCGGTGACAAAACTGATGGCAATTCCCTTTTTATCGACCCGACCTGTTCGCCCTATGCGATGAATATAATTTTCGGGAACTTCAGGTACATCAAAATTGATGACATGCGACACGCCCTCAATGTCTAATCCTCGGGCGATAATATCTGTGGCGATTAATATCTTACAAATTCCCGTTTGGAAATTTTGAACGGTATTAAAGCGATTATTTTGGGCTTTATTTGAGTGAATAACACCCACTTTTTCGCCAAATTCTTCAGAAATTCTATCATATAGTCTGTCGGCTAATTCTTTGGTAGCAACAAAAATCAATACTTTGGAAAGTGTATTTTCATCAGCCAATAGTAATTCCAACAAATTAATTTTTGTGTTGAAATTGGGAACTTGATATATATTTTGAGAAATATTTTCCAAAGGAGACCCTGCGGGAGCTGCTTCGATTCGCTGGGGCTGATTGAAATATGTCTGAATTAGTTCTTCTACTTCGGTTGTAATAGTAGCCGAAAATAGCAAATTTTGTCTTTTATTGGGCAATAAATCTAAAATATTCTTCAATTGAGGTCTAAAACCCAAATTGAGCATCTCATCTACTTCGTCGATAACTAATTTTTTTAGGAGTTTTGTTTTGATGAATCCGCTAGCCAATAAATCAATCACTCTTCCTGGTGTTCCGACCACGACATCTGCCCCCTCCGATAATTCTAATACTTGAGATTTGATATTGACCCCTCCATATACGCCTACCGCCCGAATATTCATATAGGTCGTTAGTTTTTGAATGGATTCCAAAACCTGTACGACCAACTCCCGAGTGGGTACAAGAATCAGGATTTGTGGTGTTTTTTCTTTAGAAAATTGATGTTGCCTTAAAAGAGGCAATAAATAAGCGAATGTCTTCCCAGTTCCAGTTTGTGCGATGCCACAGATGTCTTTGCCAGACATAATTGCGGAAAACGCTTTTTGTTGAATGGTTGTTGGGCTAGTATAGGATAAATCTTCGAGAGCATTCAGAAGCGTTTTATTCAGATTCAAATCACTGAAAGTCATCATTTTATATATATTGGTTATCTGAAATGAAGGGTAAAAAAATAGCCTATTTTCGATTAAAAAGTTTACAAAGGTAAAGCTATTAAATCGAAAATAGGTTAAAAATATCTTTTCTTTCTCTTAAATTTATTCCAATTCTTTTAAAGCCTCAAGCAAAGTCTCTACTTGCTCCATGCTATTTGAAGGAAAATTTGAAATTCTAATCTGCGAATCTTTATTGGGACCATAGCCACTTCCGATAATCATATTTTTTGCTTTTAAAGCTTCCATAATACCCTTTGATGGTTTGCTAGTATCGGCAACAGCAACAGTTTTCGAGCGATGTTCTGGATTTTTTACGGCAGCACTGCACAAACTGCTTGTTTCTAGGTATTTATAGATTTTTTTAGCTTTTTCCTCCGACTCCTTCCGAATGGCATCGATGCCGATTTTATTCATTTCTTCTGCTACTTTTCCCAACAAATAAATTCCTAAAACATTTGGGGTGGCAGGGGTTTCAAAATTTTCGTAGTTTTTCCATAAAACAGGTAAATTGTGATGGGCTCCAATGTTTATATTGTCGATTTTTGAAAGTTTTTTTGACTTTTCAAGGCATTTTTCATTCGCAATCCAAACCCCCAAACCAGCAGGTAATCCGAAAGCTTTTTGAACTGAAAAAAAAGCAGTGTCAATCAAATCAAAATCTAATTCAGGAATGGGAGCCGAAGAAACCATATCCACTGCCATTAATTTTTTTTGATTGCTTCGCTTCAACTTATGAATATCTGCTTCACGCATCTGAACCCCCGTACTTGTTTCGTTTTGTGTTACGCAAATCAGCTCTGCATAATCGGGTACTTCTATTTCAGCATAGCTAAAGCCTTCTCCCAATGGTTTTTCATATTTATGAGCAAATTTTTGGGATGAAAGGGCATACTTGTAAAATTTATCAGAAAATGAGCCATTGACTAAATGAAAACTCTCATGCTCAACCAAATTTAGCAGAATTCTTTCCCAAACTTCAGATGCCGAACCCGTGAATAAAATAGCGGAGGATGCCGGAATATTCATCAATGTTCTCAAATTTTCCACACAATGTTGATAAATCTTTCGAAATTGTGCACTTCTGTGAGAAATCGAACCAATTTGTTCATCAATGGCTTGATGAATAAATTCCTCAAATTTAGGGTGTAATGCTGCGGGCCCTGCTGTGAAATAAATATTTTTCATGATTGTTTTTTTTCGGATTATCAAAAATAAAAAAAATCCATGAAAAATGACTATTTATACATAAATTGATGTAAAAAATACAATTTTTTCTTTTTAATGTAATATAAAATAAAAATAATTTTTAGCACAGGTTTGGAATAAAATAACAAAATTCGATTGCCATCGAGTGGTTTATTGCCTGAAATATTTGCTTCAATTTTTGCCATTTCGGACAAAAATAGTCCAATCAGAATTTTCAGAATCATTGTTCTAACCAAGCAACTTATGTTATTTTATTATTAACTGCTTGATATTTTCTTTTTTTTGACTAATTTCGTAGCAAAATGCTTTATAAATATGTTGAAAAATGAACGATTAAGATACTTGGTTGAGAACCAGCTGTTTGGTGTTTGCTCTCGTATCGGTGAAAAATTGAATTTTTCGGCGGGAAGTATCAGGCTTTATTTTATTTATGCCTCTTTTTTTACTTTTGGTTCTCCTATCATTCTTTATTTAGTCCTTGCATTTTGGATGGAGGTTCGGAAACACTTGAGGCGTAGCCAAAATCCAACGGTTTGGGAAATATGAATAAAGGGTTTTATTACCCTTTATTCATATTTTTTACCTCAAAACAATGCTAATTGCTCATTGTCGTCCGTGCTAGCATCGGCAACATTGTCGTTTTCTTGTGAATGTGCTGGAGCTTTTATTTCTACTTCTTCTGGTTTTGGCTCTAATTCAATGACCTCTACTACTTCATAGACATTGATTTTTTGCCCAACGGCTTTCCATCCTCGAGTTTCCACAAATTCGTCCACTAAAATCAATTGTTTTTCAGCTGGAGATTTTTTGTCTGCTTTGGTTTTGATTTCAATTCTTGGATATTTGTCGAAAAACACATTCAACAATTTAGAGTTTTTATTGTCTGTGATAAACAAAAATTTCTTATCGACCGTACTGGTTTCTATTTTGAAGCGTTTGATATAATACAGCTTATTTTCGCCGTCAAAATGAATACAAGAGATAATTTTATCAGATTCAAACTTAGTAAGTTTAAGAATTTCTTTTGGTTCATACCGATTGGTGAGTTCATAATTAGTAAGTTCATACTGCCCATCTTTGTAAATAACCAAAATTTTATCTTCCGATTCGAAATTTCCTAAATATTGCCCGTGTTCATCACGGTTAAGTTTTCCGATGACAGCATCAAACCAAATATCCACTCCTCCCAAAGTAGATTTTCCGGCAGTTTTCAAGACAATTTTCCTGATAGGAAACTTCGTAACTACATTTCCCATGGAGCTTCTATTTTTAATAGCCAACACAGAAAAATCCCAATCGAGTTGTTTCTTTTTGGCTGTCGAATTGGCTGTGAGATTGACACTTACCAATTCTGCTTCACCATTGTCATTTGCTGTGAAATAGAGGATTTTCGACTTTGGATTGCCCATCGATACATCGTATTCTTTATCTCGGGTAATTCCCGTTACAAAAAATCTCTTGGCATAAGAAGTTCCAGTTTTACCATCTAAATAAATAATATTATAAATTTTCCGTTCATCATTTTTGCGAAAAACCGAACAATAAATAATGTCTTTTCCCACAAAAACCTTTTCTTGGATTTTGGTGATGACATATTTCCCATCTTTTTTGAATACAATGATATCGTCAATATCCGAACAATCCATTACATATTCATCTTTTTTCAAGCCATAGCCAATAAATCCACCTTCTTTATCCACATACAATTTTTGGTTATTGGCAGCAACGATAGTCGCTTGTACCGATTCAAATTGGCGAATTTCGGTTTTTCTTTCCCGTCCTTTTCCATATTTTTTCAGTAAATCTTTATAAAATTGGATGGTAAATCGTACAATATTTGCCAAATTATCCTCCACTTCTGCCAATTCCTCTTCTAATTTTCGCATCAATTCATCCGCTTTGAATGAGTCATACTTTGAAATTCTTTTGATTTTTATCTCCAATAGTCTCAATAAATCCTCTTCCGTAATTTCTCTATAAAAATCTTTCTTAAAAGCCTCTAAGCCTTTGTCCACGGTCGAAACAACCGCCTCAAATGTCGTACATTCTTCTATTTGGCGATAGATTTTATTTTCGATAAATATTTTTTCTAAAGAACTATATAATAATTTCTCTTTAACTTCATGTCGTCTGATTTCTAATTCTCGTTTGAGCAAATGCTTGGTTTGCTCGGTACACTCTTTTAGAATATCACTGACCGTAATAAAATGAGGTTTATTATTGATAATGACACATGCGTTGGGCGAAATAGAATTTTCACATTCCGTAAAAGCATACAAAGCATCAATCGTAATATCTGGCGAAGTATTAGGGGCAAGATGAATGATTATTGACACATTTTTTGCTGTATTATCTTCTACTTTTTTGATTTTAATTTTTCCCGAATCATTTGCTTTTATAATCGAGTCTATTAAAGTTGAAGTTGTTGTTCCAAAAGGAATTTCTTGAATTTCAAGTGTTTTTTTATCTAATTCGGCAATTTTTGCTCGAACCTTAATTTTTCCTCCTCGGCCTCCGTCGTTGTAATGAGTTACATCAACCAACCCCCCCGTCAAGAAATCGGGATACAATTGAAAGGATTCTTTTTTCAGATGAGCAATAGAAGCCTCACACAATTCCACAAAATTATGAGGCATAATTTTAGTGGATAAGCCTACCGCAATTCCCTCGACCCCTTGGGCTAATAAAAGAGGAAACTTAGAAGGGAGATTGATTGGCTCTCGTTTTCTTCCATCATAAGACAATTGCCACTCCGTGGTATCTTCATTAAATAAAATATCATGAGCCAATTTAGAAAGACGAACTTCGATGTATCTGGGTGCCGCCGCTCCATCTCCAGTGCGAACATCCCCCCAATTGCCTTGGGTATCAAGTAATAAGTTTTTCTGTCCCATTGCCACAATGGCATCTCCTATAGAAGCATCTCCGTGCGGATGAAACTGCATACTCGAACCAATGACATTGGCAACTTTATTGAATCTTCCATCGTCCATTTCTTTCAGTGCATGTAAGATTCTTCGTTGAACTGGCTTCAAACCATCTTCAATTGCAGGTACGGCTCTTTCCAAAATAACATAGGAAGCGTAATCGAGAAACCAATTCTCGAACATATCGTCGAGAACTTCTTTTTGTGCTAATGGGTCGTAATGTTTGTTGTCGTCACTCATATTTTTATAGCTGAAAGCATTGGTTTTTATAGGTGATTTAAAATTAGTGGGTTTCTATCAGATTTTGACTTTTTATCACGATAATTATCAATTAAAATAATTCGACGGATACAAAAGCAAAATAATGACGTTTGGATGAGTGTCTTTTTCATGTTTATGACTGATGGGGCAAAGATAAGAAAAAAAGACTTGTTTCTGCGAAATGTATGGTTTGATGAAAAATTATTTAGAAATATTCTAAATAAAGTATTTTTTATTTGGAATGATTCTAAATAGATTATACTTTTGTGCTATTATTTAGAATTAGTCTAAACAAAAACAACCAAAAAATGAAAAATTTTATTATCAATATTTTAGGTTTTTTCATATTGTCTGAAAAATGTCTGGCTCAAAAAGCTCTTCTTAATGGTCGGGTTAGTGATGAGCAAAAACAGCCTATTGTTGGAGCAAATGTAGTATTAAAGGGTACTGTCAGGATAGTACAGACCAATAGTAAAGGGGAGTATATCATCAAAGGTTTGAAAGAAGGCAACTATACGCTACTGGTCTCCGCAGTAGGATTCAAGCCTTCAGAGAAGCTACTTGAAATAAAGGAAAATCAAGAAAAAAATGTTGAAATAACTTTAGACCAAGAGATATACCACTTAAATGATGTACAAGTAGTGGCAAGTCGAGGTGTACGTGGCAATGAGCATTTGGCAGAAGTTGAAGGATATACCATCAATGCGGCTAAGAAAAATGAACAAATTATTCTTGCAAATATCAATGCTAACTTGGCCATGAATAATAGTCGTCAGATTTTTGGTCGTACGCCAGGGATTTCTGTTTGGGAGAATGATGGCTCTGGTGTTCAGCTTGGAGTAGCATCTCGTGGACTAAGCCCCAATCGTTCGTGGGAATTCAATACCCGCATGAATGGCTATGATATTACGCCTGACCCAATGGGGTATCCCGAAGCATATTATACTCCGCCGATGGAAGTAGTAGATAAAATTGAGATTATTCGAGGGGCCGCTTCGCTTCAGTTTGGTTCACAATTTGGAGGGTTGATGAATTTTGTTCTTCGCAAACCTGATATTTCCACCCGAGTGACAGTAGAATCTCAAAACACTCTTGGAAGCAATGGCTTATTCAGCACATTTAATTATATTGGGGGTACAGAAGGTCGTCTGAGTTATACGGCTTATTATCAAAAACGAGTGGGTAAGGGTTGGCGTGACAATAGCAATTTTGATACCGACCATGCCCATCTTGAATTGAGCTATGCTTTGTCGAATAAATTTAAAATAGCTGCCGAAGCAACTTACATGATGACAGCAATTCAACAAGCGGGTGGTTTGACTGACGCTCAGTTTCTGCAAAATCCTCGTCAAAGTTTACGCTCAAGAAATTGGTTCAGTACACCTTGGTTTATTCCAAGTATTCAGGCAGAATATATTATTAGTCCCAAAACCAAACTCAGCCTGAAAGTATTTTCGACAATTGCCGAACGTAATAGTGTCGGAAATGTAAAGGCGATTACAGAAGTAGATAATTTAAGCTCTTTGCGTCAAGTTGATAGAGATTTTTACACAACTCTTGGTTCTGAACTTCGACTCTTGACAGACTTTAAATTATTGGGAAAACAAAATACTTTAGCAAGTGGGCTAAGAGTTTTTCGTGGGCATATCGACCGAAAACAACTTGGATTGGGTACTGCTGAAACAAACATGACCTTTGTACTTTCCAAAGGGGAGTATCCAAGAAATTTAGACTTTACGAATATTAATCAAGCCGCATTTATCGAAAATATTTTTAGATTCAATACAAAAGCCTTGATGACTGCTGGTGCAAGATTTGAAAATATTAGCTCTAGTATGGAAGGACAGTTGAATTTGACCAATGCTAGCCCTCTTTTATTGAATAAAATTACCCGAAATCGTAATTTTGTACTTTTAGGACTCGGTTTTGAGTATCATTTAAGCCCAGAAACAGAAATGTATTCCAATTTCTCACAGGCATATCGTCCCGTGTTAATTTCGGATTTAACCCCTCCTGCTACCACAGATGTGATTGATGCGAACCTAAAAGATGCACGTGGATATAATTTTGATTTAGGGTATCGAGGAAAAATTAAAAATTATTTGAATTTTGATTTAGACTATTTCTATGTGAATTACAACAATCGAATCGGAACTATTACGCAGATAGATGCTGCCAACCAGCGTTATCAATTTCGTACAAATTTAGGACGTTCGGTCAGTCAAGGAATAGAAGCATATTTAGAATTTGACCCGACGACAGCCATTTTCAAAAAATCAAAAGTTGGTTATATTAGCATTTTCGCTTCAGTAGCCTATATCGATGCGACTTATCGTAATTTTAAGACAACATCTGTTGCTAACGGGCAAGTGGTAGAAGGCAACCTCTCAGGAAAACGAGTAGAAAATGCTCCCCGTAAGATTAATCGTTTTGGTATTAATTATAATAAAAAAAGCATATCTGTTACTTGGCAACTAAGCGATATTGGCAAAGCTTATGCAGATGCCTTGAATACGGAAGTTGCCAATGCTGCTGCTACTACGGGCGTGATTCCAGCTTATACCGTACAAGACTTTTCGGTAAGTTTCAAATTTTTGAAACATTATAATCTAAAAGCAGGAGTAAACAATCTGACCGATGAACGTTATTTTACTCGACGTGCAGGAGGCTATCCTGGTCCTGGTGTGATGCCAGCTGATGGCCGAACATTCTATTTCTCTGCTGGCATTAAGTTCTGATTTTCGATAGAAAAGGAGAAATTTTTTTCCTTTTTTTAGAGATATTTATTTATAATTAGTCTAAATAAAAATAAAATAATCATCCTCTTTTTACTTATGAAAAAATTAGTATTACTATTAGTTCACGTTTTGTTTGTAACAGATATATTAGCTCAAACAGGCGAACTCAAAGGAAAAGTAACAGATAGTGAAGGGAAATCTGCTTCATTTGTGTCAGTTCAATTAAAAGAAACAAAAAAAGGAACAACCTCGAGTGAAAATGGAGAATTTTCAATTAGTAATATCAAGGGAGGAAACTATACTTTAATAGCTTCATTTGTAGGCTATAAAACACTCGAGCAAAAAATAAAAATTGAAGAGGGGAAAATGCTAAACCTTTCTTTGGAATTATTTGAAAATGCCGAAATGTTGAAAGAAATTGTAGTATCAGGGACTTATATCGCCAATCGAACGCCAACTCTAGGAAAAGCAAACATCAAGCCCCTTGACTTACCCCAAAGTACAGCAGTCGTAAGCAACATGGTCATTGCCGATCAGCAAGCCATACGATTGGGAGATGTTGTGAAAAATGTGAGTGGGGTTTCGCTTACCGAAACCCGTGGGGGAGTTGCCGAAACATTCTCGGCTCGTGGATATAGTGTAGGAATTGCCGGGGCAGGGGGGAGTATTTTTAAAAATGGAACTATTAGCAATACCATGGGTTTTCCTGATGCCAGTACTTTAGAATCTGTTGAGGTCATGAAGGGAAGCTCGGCACTTTTATACGGAAATGTATCTGGTGGTGTAATCATCAATATGGTAACCAAAAAGCCCCGTTTTGATTGGGGCGGACAAGCCTCAATGCTTGTGGGAAGTTATCGTCAATACAAGCCGACAGTTGATGTTTATGGACCAATCAGTCAAAAATTAGCGTTTAGAGTAGTGGGTACTTATGAAAATGCCCAAAGTTTTCGTGATGTGGTGAAAACCAATAGAGCTTATGTTACCCCTTCTTTACTCTATAAAATTAATGATAAAACAGATATTTTGCTTCAAGCTGATTATTTGAATAGTGATATCGTCCCAGATGCAGGAGTAGGAACTCCAAATAGTAGAATTACGATTACAGCATTGCCAGAAGCTCCGAGAAACCGTTTTATCAATACCATTTGGGCATATAATAAAACCAAACAAACAGCTGGATTTCTAACCATCAATCATAGATTCAATAATCATTGGAAAATCACAGCAATCGGCTCCTTACAAGACACAAGAGTCAATGGTTTTGGTGTTGGAGTGCCTAACGCAATTATTGCCAATGGTGATTATACTCGAGCTTTGAGTGCCGTTCGTACAAACGAAAAAGACTATACTGCCCAGTTAAATTTGAATGGAAACTTCAAAACAGGAAAAATGAGCCATCAGCTTTTGGTGGGTGTCGATTTTCTTAGAATTGCTGCTGTGAGTCATACGTTTAAATATATTTCTACCGATGGTAAAATAGGAACTGCCTATGACAAAATCAATATATTTGATTTTTCTAAATATACCGCCCGTACAGACATCCCAACGATTGTGGATACAGCAAGAACATTTACACCTCAGAATCGTTATGGAATTTATGTACAAGATTTGATTGGAATCTCTCCTAAATTTAAGGTTTTGGCGGGTTTGAGATACTCTTACCAAACCGCCTTTCAATCTACTATCGTTAATCTTGAAAAAAATATAGAACGTCGAGGAACAACGCCTGATAAATCTGATGGAGCATTTTCTCCAAAATTGGCTTTGATTTATCAACCTTTCCAAACAACCTCCATTTATAGTTCTTATAGCAACAACTTTACTATTAATTCGGGTACTGATGTGAATGGAGATATATTGAAACCATCTATCATCAATCAGTATGAAATTGGTGTAAAAAATGAATTTTGGGATGGGAAATTATCCGCCAATGTAAGTGTGTATAAAATTATCAATAGCAATTTTGCCCAAATGGCACTTGCTGATAAAAACGGAAATCCTAATACGAATACAAACATTAAAGAGCTTTCGGGCGAAACTACCAGCGATGGTTTTGAAGTTGATTTTAATGGAGTTTTGTCGAAAAATTTCTATTTCTTGCTTGGTTATGGCTATAATTTTATGCGATATACCAATACAACAGGAGCAGTTGGAGGTCAAGTGGAGGGCGAACAATTGATTAGAAATCCAAGAAATACCGCCAATGGTTCGGTATTCTATACTTTCGATAAAACGAAGCTAAAAGGCTTAAAATTGGGTATTTCGGCATTTTATACGGGCAAACGTTTTGCTGGAAATCAGAATGTGGTTGGCTTAAATGGCGGTTTAAACAATACAACGGCTGCTTTGAGTTCTTATAATGCACAAATCCCATTGTCTGGTTTTGCCACAACCGATATTTCGGCTGGATATACTTTTGGTAAAATTTCGGTTCTTGCAAAGCTTTCAAATGTTTTGAATACCCTGAACTATGTCGTGCATGACCGTTACAGCATCAATCCGATTGCCCCTCGTCAGTTTGCCGCTACTTTGAGTTATAAATTTTAAAGCTTATTTTTACAAAATTCCATAAAAAAAATTTATTATGTTGACAAAATTAATCATACCTATTCAACTCTTTTTATTAAGTATTGTATGGCTTTTTTCAAATCCGAAAGTGGAAAAATATGAGATGAGCATCTGTAAAAATATCGATAATGATGCGATTGCCAAAGTCACGGCTATTGATTCTGAAAAATCGTATCATTTACCTACAATCACAAAAAACAACAAAGGAGAAGTTGTCTTGTATTGGACTGAAAAAGACGATAAAGGCAGTATTTCTCTCTATTTTTCGTTATCTAAAGATGGAGGAAAGAGCTTTTTGGATAAGCAATTGGTGTATGAGGATGCTGGCTTGGGCAATAGCCGTTTGGCTCGTCCAAAATTATTATTCAAAAAAAATGGAGAAATGGTCGCAGTCTTTTCTTATCGTACCGGAGGAGGATTCCCCGCCCGTCCTTCTACACCACCTGCACAAGAATCGACGCATCACCTGCCAAGCACTCCACAAGCTCCCGCCGCCCGTCCCAAACGTAGTTCAGAAATCAGATTTACAGTATCGAAAGATGGTGGAAATACTTGGACATCTCCAGTATCGGTAGATTCTGATACCAGCAAGCTTACCAGAGGTTTTTTTGATGCAGTTGTATTGGCAAACGATGAAATAGCCATAGCGTATCTAAAAGATGTGAAAGGAAGTTCCAAATTTGAAGAGCGGGATTTACGTTT
>JACCEA012501522.1_pt1 | contig 15971 bp, 9 predicted proteins | sample 7449851 | NCBI WGS metagenome assembly JACCEA01 (sample SAMN15323453, study PRJNA562643) | freshwater metagenome | isolation source: river surface water | place: USA:Blue River Watershed | collected 2017-08-18 | reverse complement strand
GTTAACGACGCGACCCCGCGGCACGCGCCGGCTACTTTCGCCCAAAATGCCTTCGGCAATGACTGGATTATCAAATCCTTCCAGTTGGCGAGAAAATACTGCCCCAATGCGACCTTGATCCTTAATGACTACAACGTGTTGAGCTGGAATACCAATGAATTTATCGCCATGGCGACTCCGGCGATTAATGCCGGTGTAGTGGATGCTTTGGGTATGCAGGCTCATGGCTTGGCAGATCGCCCATTGTCAGAAACCACCAGCAAACTGAATCAAATCGCGGCCCTGGGTTTACCGATTTATATCTCTGAATATGACATCGAAAAAACCAACGATCAGGAGCAGCTGCAAGTGATGCAGCAACAGTTCCCGCTCTTCTATAACCATCCTTCGGTAAAAGGTATTACCTTGTGGGGTTATGTGGTGGGTAAAACTTGGCGCGATGGCACTGGCTTGATTCAGGACAATGGCACGCCTCGCCCGGCGATGACCTGGTTGATGAATTATTTGGCCAGCCAAACGCCAGCTAGTAGTTCCGTACGTAGCTCTGCGCCAAGTTCAGTACCTGCATCATCCCGATCCAGTTCTTCTGCAGTGGTGGCCAGTTCATCATCAGTGGTGATTGTACCGTCCAGCTCAAGCAGCTTGGCGTCAAGCTCAGTACGCTCATCCAGTTCCAGTTCGATTATCTCCAACCAGTCACAACTGGTGGTGGCGATTAATGCGGGCGGCGCACAAGTGGCTTACAACGGTGTTCAGTATCAGGCGGATCGTTTCAGTACGGGCGGCACTGCTAACAGCACTACCGATAACATCAGTAACGTGGCAGAGCCAGCGCTGTTCCAAACCGAGCGTTACGGTACCTTCGGTTATGAGGTTCCTGTGACCAATGCCACTTATTCTGTGGAGCTGCATTTTGCGGAGATCTACCACACTACCGTGGGCAAACGTTCATTTAACTTGTCAGTAGAAGGCAAGCAGGAATTGTCGCAAGTGGATTTGTATTCACTGATCGGCGCTGACGCGGCTTACAGCTACACAGTGAACAACGTGCAAGTCACCGACGGCAAATTGAATATTGATTTGGCGACTTTGGTGGATAACGGCACTATCGCGGGCTTCGCTATCTACTCGTCCAACGGCGGTAAATTGGTGGAGACTCCACCGGTAACTCCGGGCACTGCCAGCAAAGAAAATGAAGGCGCGGATTGTGTGCTGGGCACTGCACCAGCGGCGGCCAGCAATGCCAAACTTCCTGATCCGTTCAAGAAATACAACGGCACCCGCATCAGCAGCAAATCCGATTGGCGCTGCCAGCGTCAGGAAACCCTGAAGCAAATCGAAGCCTCAATTTACGGCACCAAACCGGGCAAGCCTGATTCAGTCACAGGTACTGTGAGCAACACGCAAATTACTGTGAATGTGTCCCATCAGGGTAAAACCGCCAGCTTCTCTGCCAAGGTGGAAATGCCAACTAACGTAAGCGGCCCAGTGCCTGCGGTAGTTGTGCTGGGCGGCTTTGGTGCTGACACAGCTACCATCAAAGCGGAAGGTGTGGCAGTAATCACATACGATCCTTATGCGGTTGGCGCAGAGTCTGGCAGCCGTACCAATAAAACCGGTGCCTTCTATACCATTTACGGCAACAGAAGCACGACTGGCTTGTTGGCCGCTTGGGGTTGGGGTGTAAGCCGTATCATCGACGTGTTGGAGCAATCTGGCACTGTGCTGAAAGCAGATGCCATCGGGGTCACAGGTTGTTCACGTTTCGGGAAGGGTGCCTTTGCGATTGGCGCGCTGGATCAACGTATCGCCTTAACCATGCCGATTGAATCCGGCAGTGGCGGCGTACCTATCTGGCGCGGCATCCCCGGTGAAGGTGCGCAAAGCCCAAGCAGTGCCTACGGTGAAACCTATTGGTTAGGTGATGCGTTCAGCGGTTACACCGCCGACACCAAACGCCTGCCGGTAGACACGCACCAAATCATTGGCCTGGTGGCACCGCGCGGTCTGTACATTATGGACAACCCGCACATCGCCAACCTGGGGCCAAAATCGGCGCACGCTGCGGCCTTAGCGGGTGCAGAAATTTACAAAGCGTTGGGTGCAACCAGTTCCATTACGTATTTATCCAATATCGCTGATGGCAACCACTGCGCAATTCGCCCTGAATTCAAAGCGCCACTACAAGCCAATATCCGCCGCTTCCTCAAAAAGGAATCAGCAACCACCGGCGGCCTGAACGCGCGTTCCAATGCAACTGCAAATTTCAGCGATTGGGTGGATTGGACTACGCCGACATTGAATTAAAAACTGCTGCCACGGAAGGTGAGTTAAAACCCCCAAAAAGTCCGGCGGCTGCCGGACTTTTTTATTTCTAGCTATCAACTTGCTAATTACAAACTCTTGCAATAAACGGTGACTAAACCGCCTTGGCTGGAGCAGGACGCATTGTTTTGATCGAGAGTGCGATTGCCAATGCCGCCGCAAGGTTGACAGGTGGTATTCATATAATTTACCAGGTTTGGATTGTTCATTTGTGATGCGCAAGCCTGCACAACTTTTTGGCCACAGGCGGCTGGAGAGGTGTTGATTTTGCTGATCACTGGTTGCTCGCAAGAGCCTGACCAGCTATAACCGGAAGCGGGTTGTACCTGGCATGAGCGTGGATAACCGTATTCATAAGTTACATACTTTGCGGCTACTTGCGTATTGCTTGCATCAAAGCATCCGTAAACAACATTCTGCCAGGGATATCCATTGTCATTGCTCACATACTGCCAGGTGCAAGATACGGGGGTTGTTGTTTGTGCCTGGCTTGCTACCGAAAAAAATACGCTCGCCGCCATTAATAATCCGGTTACTACCTTAACTAATTTCATAAAAATTTCCTGATGTTTTTTTAACGATATTCCCGTAGAACAATCCCTGGTGATCAGATGAAAATATCTGATTTTGTTCATCGGTGAAGTTGATTTCCGCGTATCCCCACGGATATTTGCCCGCATAATGTATTGGTGATATGACGAGCAAATGCTGTTCGGTAGCGCCGCTAAAGATGGCGGCAACACCTGAAACTGTCGAGGGGCATGGGTAGCTGGAGTGGGGTCAGGAAGCGCGTGTTTTTATATTTTCGGAGACTCTACCAAGATTTTTAAAAATAATGTTTCAAATCACAATCGGTGTAAAAAGGTTTGCAATTGATCACACTTTTTGTCGCATAAAAATTTGTCGGGTAAATCAGCTAAAAATAAATGGCTTGTTTGGTTTCACTGATCCGGCTGAAAAAAATAAGGCCCAACCAGTGGGCCTTATTTTAAACGGATTGTGTTTAATTAATTATCCAGAGCGCACTATGCCACTGAGGTAAAATGGTTCCAGATTGGATAACACCATTTTCAATGTGCAGGTATTGGTCCGGTTTCCAGCGGTTTTGAATGCGGAAGGTTTGGCCGTCGATGGTTTCAGGGTTGGTACCATCGCGATATTCAACCAGTTTCCAGTGGGCGCTGGTCCAATAGGGTTGGATGGTGCTGGAACGAATAACCCCGGTTTCAATATTTAAGTACTCATTCGGTTTCCACAGGTTGCGAATGCGCACATAGCCGTCCCCGGTAACCTGAAATTGCCAGATCGCGCTTAGCCAATAGGTTTGGATTGCACTGGAACTTATTGCACCATATTCGATATTTAAATGTTCAGCGCGTTTCCAATAATTTTGTATGCGTTGATTTTGGCTTTGCACGCTCCAGGTTTGTTGTACAGTGCTATTGCACACCCACATTTGTACCTTGGCACCGTTGTTATTTAGATCGGGGGAGTGTACATCGAGGCACTGGCCATTAGCGCTTTTTAACTGACCATTTTGGTTGATGCTCCAGCGCTGATTGATCGCGCCATTACAAGCCCATTGCTGAACTTTTCCCCCGTTGATTTTGGCGTTGTAGTCAGGAGTGTGCACATCCAGACACAGTCCATTTTGGTTTACGAGGTAACCATCGGCAGTCAAAATCCATTGTTGGTTGGTGCCATTCAAACAGTCCCATGTTTGAATGCGGCCGCCGTTGACTTTATTGATAGCGTCGGCGCTATGAATATCCAGACATTTACCCGAGCTGATTAAAATATTTTGGGATTTTCCATAAATATTTTCCACTGTGTCTATATCGCGACTACTTAACGCAGTGCGTTGGCCAATGGTAGCGGTGGAAGGATTTATCGGCTCTATGGTTGGCAAAATACCATCGATAGAAAACGCCGTGCGACCATAGTGCATGATGGAGCCGTAATCATAAGGGCCATGATCATCGCCATCGGTAATTTGCTGATTAAAATTATGCTCCTTGCCTGCTTGTATGTTAGCGGTATTTATTTTTACCCAGGAATTGCGATCTTCGCGACTCTGCTCATGCCACAAGGCAACGGCGTGGCCAATTTCATGGATAACAGAACCCAAAACACAACCGGATTCCAACGTAATCGCTTGCATGCCGCCGACTCGGCCAACCCAGGAAGAGCAACCTGTGCCGGATTGAAAGCGCACATAGTCGGGGTATTGCGCTGCATTCGCAGCAGTTCTTAACACCAAATTGATGCTGGTATTGGTTTCCCAATGACGTATTGCATCATTAATGCGTGTGACCATAGTTGCGCTAAAACCAGTACCTATTTCGTAAGGAACAATTCGATTTGGCCAGCGCACGTTAGTCCCTGTCACCACCACCGAATCCACAGCGCCATCGTTCTGCGCAGCAGCAGCTTGTAATTTAGCGACAGTTCCCAGCACTATGTCACCTTCAAAAATAGCAAGGCCATTGATGTTTTCATAGGTGATGGTTTTTCCATTAAAAATGGCGGTTCCAGTGGGGCCGACATAATTTTTTTTCACCGTTTCTGTGGCGTATGTTCCCAGCGGCAAGAGCGCACATAAACTGGCAGAAAGCACTAAGCGTTTAATTAACATATAGCATCTCCTTTGTATTTAAATGTTTACCCGCAATCGGGCAAACAGAGTAAAGCTTAAATACTGAAGAATGCTTGCCTGGAATATTCTGGTGCAGTGAGATTTTATGTTTGAATTTTCGACAAAAATGTCGCCAGACATTTAGTGTTGTCATCAGGAAAACGTCTAAAATGATTGATGTGAAACATAGTGAATTTTTTTGTAAATTATTCCGGCAATCGTTCCTTTTATATTTTTTCCCTAATGTGAGTCGCGTCTCAAAAAAACGTCCTTGGATAAACATGGCAGGCGCAGGATTGTTTATGCAATCCTGCCCTTCACTAATAGCCTCAAGGGCACTTCAGACTAATTGCTGTGAAAAAAGCCGATCTTATTTCATTTTTCTTTTTTTCGCTTGGCGCGCTCTGCTTGCTGCGCCTTCGCTAATTCGATTTCAAACGGATTATTTTTATCATCCGTTTCATTAACTGCCAGCGCTGGATCAATTTCTTCAACTATACGAAAACCTTCACCCAGGGCCGAGCGGTTGGTTTGCCCGCCGTGGCCGCGCATGGTTACTTGTGATTCATTGTGTGGACCGTAGGTATTTCCCCGGCGCACGCGCATGTTGCATTCATCTGCAAGCCAGGCGCTGCCATCGGTGGGAGCACCGTTATAGTTGTTGTGATCACAATCTTGCACCCATTCGCTTACGTTACCAGTCACATCATAAAGTCCGAAGCTATTCGGCTTGTACATGCCGACAATGCTGGTGTACTCCGCATAGTCATCGCAAGTTTTTTCTTTCTGTTGATAGTTTTTATCGCGGGCAAATGCACGCATTCCGCTCTTATCAAAGGTGTTGGCGTATTCACACAGCTTCTTGTCATCCTCACCGAAAAAATAGCGAGTAGTGGTGCCGGCACGGGCCGCATATTCCCATTCTGCTTCGGTGGGTAAACGGAATTTTCGCCCGGTTTGTTGTGACAACCAGGCGAGGTAGGCATTGGCATCATCCCAGCTCACGCACATTACCGGATGAAAATCGCTTGGCGCATAGTCGGTGGTTAACCAATTACCTGGCGCTGGTTCAAAACCGTTATTAAAACGTCCGCCATTTTCGTTCACAAATTTCCAGCAAGTATTGCCGGTTATATACTGGGTTGCAGCAGCAAATTGTTTGAACTGCTTGATGGTGACTTCGTATTTTGAAATCCTAAAACTTTTCACGCTGACCTTATGAATCGGTTTTTCATTGTCTGCAAACTCGCTGCCCATTAAAAAATCACCGCCGGTTATGGTCACCATGGGTGGCGTAACTAATGGTGTTGTGCGCAGGGTTTTATAGGCGTCCAATAAATTTTGGTGTTCCTTGCGCATTAGTGAGCTGCGTTCCTGTGCGACTTTTTGTGCGCTGGTTAAGCCCGTCAAAAAATCTTTCTGTTGTTCGCTGGTCGGCGCAAGGTGATTACCTGCCTCATCCAATGCCAGGCGAAAGCCGCGATCAGAAAAGCGCGTGTCCTTAGTGCCGCTAACATCCTTAGCCAGTGGGCGATAGGCGGTGCGCAAATAATTAGCGTTGGTCATCCAGGAGCCGCCACGCGCAAATTGCTGGCAGCTGTCGCTGTGCCGTGGTTTAGCGGTTGCAGACGCCTTCTGGTAGTCCGGGTGATAACAATCGGCAATCCATTGGCGTACGGTACCTTGCATGTCGTAGAGTCCGTAAGCATTGGGCTTATAAAGGCCGATGGTGTTTGCGAAGGTTTCTCCATCGTCGCAGGCCAGGGGTTGTTCCCTCGAGTGGAAATCACGACTGAACGCGAAGTAAATGGTCTGGTCGTAACCATTGCCGTAGTCGCAGAGCTTTTTTTCATCATCGCCAAAATGGAAGCGCGAACTGCTGCCTGCGCGGGCGGCGTATTCCCATTCTGCCTCACTGGGCAGGCGATAGTGTTTGCCGGTCTGTTGGTTGAGCCAGCTGATATAGGCTTGAACTTCTGTCCAGCTCACGCAACTAATGGGAACATATTCCCCGGCAACGCGTGCCATTTCAGACAGGGACTGTAGATCCAGTCCATGTAATTTTCCATCGTTCATTTTATACAGGCACTTGCCGGTTGCCTGATAATTGGACGCCTCGGTAAACTGCAAAAACTCTTTTATGGTTACCGGATATTGCGCCAGGCGGAAGGGTTTTATTTTTACTTTGTGAATTGGCTGTTCGGCAGGGGTCTCGCTGCTCCCCATTAAAAACTCCCCGGCAGGAATGGGAACCATAAGCGGTTCTAACACCGGGGGGCTGGCTTTATCGGCGGCGTAAAGGGTTGCACAACAAAGTGCTAAGAGGCCGGTAACAAGGTGACGCATAGTTAAATCCTTTGCTGGGTTTGTGATGTTTTGCTACTGCCGGACTCTATGAAATGCGTTCTGCGAAGTCTTATTTTTTTTCTATTTTTTCTCGATGAGAAAACGTTGAGAAATTTGTACGGCTATGGGTGGGTGTTTTTTGGTCAAATCAATCGATCTATAACCACACAATAACGATTCGCTCCCCGTAACGAGGAAATAGCGGTACTGATGAAATATCTGTTTAATGATTTTATGTTCGACACTGAACAACTCACACTGTATAAAAAGAATGAGGTGATTGGCTGTCGATACAATGAAGCGAGGCTGCTTGCACTCTTTCTCAGTGAGCCGCAGCGTGTCTTTAGTAAAGACGATATTCTGGCGCAGGTCTGGAACGGCAAGGTCGTTTCCGAGCAGGCCGTATTCCAAAACATTAGCGTGCTGCGTGCGTTATTGGGCGATGAAGCCATAAAGACCTTTCCTAAAAAAGGTTATCAATGGCAGCTTGAGGTGAAACCTTTTATAGATGCTGCACCTGCGCAGCCGATTGCTTCTAATGAAGGGCCTTCAAAAGCCACCTTTGGAAATGGACGGCGTCTCTGGTTGTTGGCTATTCCGGCAGTAGCGATCGTGTGCGTGATTGCTGTTCTGCTTATGCGCCCACAGGAACAATTGGTGCGAACCCGCGTTGCCTTATTGCCACTCTTAATTGAACCTGCCAATCAGCACAGCCAATCCATTCATGCTGAACTGGTACAACCTGTGTGGGATTCGCTCAATCAAACCGACAGCATTTCAGCGGTTGCCGTAAAGGATGTTAAGGATTACCGGGATTTTTTTCATGCGCCTCAAAAATACCTGGGTCGGCTCCTGCAGCAAACGAATGGCAGTGTCGTAATGGCCGCAATAGTCGGAATGCATGATCAGCAGGTTTCCATTCGCTATCTATTAAAGAGTAAGCAGGGAGGCTGGTCTGCCAGCCACAGCGCTAACAATCTTCCCCTGTTATTGGAGGCGCTCGATAAACACCTGGCCTTGATTGTAAATTCGGGAGTTTTAGAGATAGATCCGGCGGATTCCAATCTAATCAATGCGCGTTTGAAGATTCTGTACCAACAGGAACCGGATGATCTAGTGGTGCTCGCCGCATTGGCAAATAGCGAGTCGCGCACTGGCAACCACAGCAATGCCATCTTATTAGCCGATGCACTGGGTGCTAAAGCCAAATTACACAATGACAAAACCCGTGAAGGTGAAGCTTATGTAATAGCGGCTAGTGCCTATATGGCGCAATCACTGTTTGCCGAAGCCGCAGCTGCTTTGCGCAAGGCATTAGAAATATTTACCGTACAGCAAGATTACCGCAACCTGGCGTTAGTGCAGCAAACCTATAGTTATTTGGCGTTCGAGCAGCATGACTACGACGGATTTAAACAAGCGTTGATTCTTGCCATGGGGTTTGCACAACAAGCAAATGACCCACTGCTGGAGATGAGTATAAGCGCATACCTCTCTGTTGTAGCCAATAAATTCGGTAATAAAGACGATCGTCAAAAATATTTAGAGCGTGCGGAATCGATACTCGATCAAACCCTTCAAGCGCGCGAGCATTATGGGCTGATTTATTTTTACTCCGGTATGTATGCGGAAACTGATCCCGCGGCAGAAAAATACTATCGTAAAGTGCTAGCCATATTGCCCGTCGATCAAAAGTGGTGGGAGAGAGATCGCGCACGGGAGCATTTAACGCAGCTATTCATTAAACAGTCGCGCTGGGACGAAGCCCTGGGTTTATATACAAATGTTGGCAAGTTGGGCGCATCCGAAGAATTGATAGTGTCCAATATTCACGCCGCCCGTCAGGATTGGCCTCAAGCAGAAACGCATGCATTATTGGCTTTTAAATTGGCCAATTTAAGTGGGCAGAAATACATCGCACTGGATTCGGCGCTCGCCCTGTTGGGGGTTTATAAGGCAACTAACCAGCCCGAAAAAATGGCAATTTATAAACAGTTTCTTGCTAAAGAAGCCAGCAACTACTCTTATTGGCTACGAGTAAATCGCGAAGCGTTGGACAGGTTTTCGATCGCGATACCACGTTAACTCTATGGGAAAGGTTTGGTTCATGTCGATAATCAGGGTCATGTTAAAAAAGGGAATGCCAGCTTTTTGTTTGCTATTTATGGTGGCCGGTATCTATTTTTTTAACAGTAAGGAGGCGGCAACCGTAAAATCCTATTGGTTGTGGAAAGAAAGTGATTTGCGTTTTGTGTCTGCAGGGGATCAGTTATACCTGTATCAAGGGGATTATCTATTGGAGGGGAGCTCGCGGGATTTTGTAAAGCGAGGTGTTTCCCCGTCCGCCCGCTTTAAGCAACATTCCCTTATTCTGCTGGTGCGCCTGTATAGAATAGAAGATGTTGAACGATTGGTGTTTCATCTCAGGTATTTGCTGAGTGAATGGAAGTTAAAAGGCGTTGAAATTAAAGAGATTCAGCTGGATTATGATTGTGCTTCCGCGCACTTGGCAGATTATTCCAGCTTTTTAAAGCAGCTTGCTGCTACCCTTAATAATAATGGTCAAGGGGATGCGGTCATGCTGAGTGTCACAGGGCTGGTGACTTGGTTAACGGATAACCCTGCTGCGCTGGCTGATGTGTCCCGCAATGTAAGTTACATACATTTTCAGTTGTACAACAATTTTTTTCCGCTACCGAATATCGCTAATTACTTGCATCATATTGGTAATTACAAACACCCTTATAAACTTGGAATAACAATGGCTAAGCCTTTTCAAACATTGGAGTTTTCGCTAAATGAATATTATCAAGGAACCACAATTTTCCTTAACCGTTAATATCGGAACTGTAAGGAAAAATTGTTTAGCGGTAATGATTGGTACGCTGCTTGTGGGCTTTCCCGCATTAGCTTGCGGGCCTGAGTACGATGCACTGGAAACAGATATGCTTTCTACGCTTCCCTTTGATCCCGCCGCTCCAAAAGGTAAAGACAGTTTTTATATTTTTGAGCAGTTTATTGAATCGTCAATCAGCAAGTCTGATGAAGTTGATAATCGCACTATTCAAAAGCAAAAAGACGCCGATTTTCTCGCCGCTATCGGTAATGCGCTAAGCCAATCCGGAAGAAAGATAACGGTTGCCTTTGCAACTGAGTCATCCGCTACTATAAATCAGAATGGTGGTTGTAATTACGAGCGCTACAGCAGTATTTATGATTTGGTGATAAATAGCGCGGTTTCTATTAAGGATATATCTGTTGCAGATAATAAAGCGCCGGACGGACTGGGTTCGCCGACCTACCAACAATTTTTATCCTCTCATAGTAGTGTTTATTGGTCGCTACGGTTTTGCAAAAAGGAAGGGCTGACTCCAGCGGGTTTTGCTTATGAGCTTGATCGTTGGCATGAACTTAAGGCAAAACTGATAAAAATGAGTGAAAAGGAACCTTTGCGTTATGTTGCCCAGATCTATTTGGTGTGGGGTAGTTTTAACTATGGTGAATTGGATGATGCCAAAAAATACTTGGCAGATATCCCTGTGCAAAATCTCAATGTTCAGCAGCATAGTCTAACGAGTCAGCTGCTATCTGTTTTAGGTGGAACCCCGGGCGAAAATGCTGAAAGTGCTAAAGCTCAAGCTGATATTTACCTTCCCTTGATGGATAAGGATTATTACTGGGGGCGTTGTCAAAGTAATAATGTTGATTCAATTCAAGCGTTTGCTTCCCGGCTTGGCGCTTCGTCGCTTGATAAGGCTGAAGTGGTTCGGTTAATGAGCGCAAGGTTTGAGTTGTATGAGAGTTGTGCTTCTGCCGAGGCGCTAACTGCAAGTGCAGAAAAATTTTCGGAAAATAGCGGCTCCGAGTTTGATCTTTATTTGCAAGCCGCCGCAAATTTTTATCTACAGAAGAATAAAGAATCAAAATTAATATTTGACGAAATATCCAACGGGACGAATGGACAATTGCAAGATCTGGCGGCTTATATGAGCGCCCGTATCAGTTTAATAGATGCTCAGCCAGCGGAAGAGTATCTGGAATTTTATGAGTCACCTGAACAGCAGGAAGAAGCTAAAGCTCTTGCGTTGGCCGCTATTGAGCAGTTTAAGCAATTTATTCAGGATTACCCTGCTAGTAAATATGTTGACTCGGCAAAAGGCTTGATGCGTAGAGGCTATTGGCTGGTTGGTGATAACGTTAATTACAATGCTCTGTTGCGTGTATACAGCGATGGTGTTGTGTCGCCTGTTTTGAAAAAAGCGGTGTGGCAAAAAAGTGATACTGAATTATTAGAAAATACCCTGGTTGAATATTGGCGATTTGCTTCGTTTGACGCAACCATTGATTCCCTTGCCCCCATCCGCTTTCTATTGGCAAAGGAACTGTCAGATAGTCATGCTCTAGCGTCAGCGTCCGCTCCTGTAAAACGCTTAACTCAATTTATAGCCTTGGTCGACGCATATAAGGAGCAGAAGTATGCGCGTGTTGTTGACGAACTCTCTACGAAAGTGGAATTGAATGAAGCCGAACACTTGCTGCTGTTGCGTGCGCTGGAAGCAAAAGGTGATTGGCAGGTGGCCATTGTGCGTTGGCGCGACACTATTAAATACCAATACCACTATAATCTGCATCGTCATGCGGACTACGAAATCGCGCGAATTGTGGCTGCCAAACAAGGTGTTGAGGGATTATTCCTGAATAATGTTATGGAAAACGGATTGATTAAACAAAATTACCTGGCATCGCTGTGCGATATTGAGCTGCAAAAAAAATCATTGGGTAATCCATTAATCAGTTTGGATAACAAGCACCTACTGTTTGCGGATATCGCCAAGCGTTATCTATATAACGGAGATTTTGAATCCTTGCAGGCGTTGATGTCATCGCACACCGATGAATTGATTCAGGAGTATGCGGCAATTCGAACGGCGGTAAAAAACATCGTTGCCAAACAAAAGCTGGGTGCGGCTTATATGAATGTAGGTTATTTCATGAAAGTTCATGTGGCGCCGCTGCATAATTTGCCCTTGGCATTGCAGCGGGAAGATCTTCCGGAATCTTGTGCACAAACATTAACTGCACAAGATAAAGAAACGCCTTTTAGCTATTTCAACAAGGCAATGTCCTTGTTTAAGTCTGGTAAGGACGAAAACGAAGCAAAAACACTCCATTTCCTCACTATGTGCGGCAAGGTTGGTGTTGAGGGTTACAGTTGCACTTGGGGGTACGGTAAGGAGGGAATGACTAGTGAGGCCGCTTTTAAATTGTTGCATCGAAAATATGCTAACAGTAACTGGGCTGAGAAAACCCCGTATCACTATTAGCGAGAGAAGGATGATATGGTGATTTTTGTGGTAACTCGTAACGGCTATGAAGAAATGAAGTCGTTGATCATGAGTGCTCAATATCCTGTATGGATTGGCGCTGGTGTTTTGAGTGATCGGGAAATTGATGCGATTCGAACGTTGGGTGTAGAGCTTACTAATTTTACTTATACCGTAGCCCCAGATGATAGGTATCAAGTCGAGTGCGCATTAGAAACCATTGATCAACATCATCCTGGTCAAAGAGTTTGGTGTGAGAGGATAGCTAGTGATGCGTAATAATTTACTCAGTAAACAGATCCTACATACGGACGTGTGTGAGTTGTTTGCTTGGGCATTTCTTAATTGATTTGAATGTGCATACAAATTAAACACGCGAAATTCTTGTAGTTTGAAAACAAAAAAGCCACGCAGTTGCGTGGCCTTTTTTTTCAAGGGAGTCGGACTACATCCGCTCCATCACTTCGATACCTAATAAATCCAGCCCTTGCTCGATGGTTCTCGCTACCAAATGACACAGGCGCAAGCGGCTGTCGCGAATTTCTGGCGTTATACCATCTTTCAAAATCGGGCAGGCTTCATAGAATGTCATATAGAGGCTAGCGATTTCATATAGGTACGTGCAGAGTAAATGCGGTAGTGCTTCACGCGCGACTTGATCCAATACCTCGCTGAATTGCAGTAATTTAATCGCAAGTGTCTTTTCTTGCTCGGTGCCGATAATAATTTCATTTTTCAATGATTCAGGGGCAACACCTGCTTTGCGGAAAATACTTTGCACACGCGTAAATGCATATTGCAAATAGGGTGCAGTATTACCTTCAAAGCTGAGCATGGATTCCCAGCTGAATACGTAATCATTAGTGCGGGTTTTACACAGGTCGGCGTATTTGACTGCACCTATGCCAACCTTGCGCGAAATCTCGGCAATATCGGTTGCAGACAATTCCGGATTTTTTTCGCTCACCACTGTGCCTGCGCGCTCAACGGCTTCCACTAATAACTCGGCGAGTTTTACGGTGCCTCCGGTGCGGGTTTTAAACGGTTTGCCATCGCTGCCCATCATGGTGCCGAAGGCGAGGTGTTCCAGGCTTACGCTGTTATCAACAAAACCGGCTTTACGCGAAATGGTAAATACTTGCTGCATATGCAGTGATTGACGCGCATCGATGAAATACATAATGCGATTGGCTTGCAACGTATTTACCCGGTAGCGGAGGGCTGCCAAATCGGTGGTGGCATACAAAAAGCCGCCGCCTTGTTTCTGGATAATAACTGGAGACGGGTTGCCCTCTTTATCGGCAAGCTCTTCCAGAAATACTACCTGCGCGCCCTTATCTTCTACTGCAAGTTTTTTATCTTGTAACTCTTTTACCAGCGGTGCGAGATCATCGTTGTAAAAACTTTCGCCGCGCACGTTTTCATCGCGCAGTGTTACATTGAGTTTTTCGTAGATCTCGGTGGAGTGATGTAGCGATACTTCCTTAAATTGTTGCCACAGCTTCAACATTTTTTCATCGCCACCTTGCAGGCGCACAACGTAATCACGCGCTTTGTTGGCGAAGGCTTCATCATCATCAAAATGTTTTTTGGCTTGCTGATAAAAGACTTCGAGGTCTTTCAGTTGCATCCCGGCATCGCCATGGGTACCTAGTTGCTCTTCGAGTTCGGCAATCAACATACCGAACTGGGTGCCCCAGTCGCCAACGTGGTTTTGACGAATGACATTATGGCCGAGGAATTCCAGCAGGCGTGCCAGGGAGTCGCCAATGATGGTGGAGCGCAAATGACCCACGTGCATTTCTTTGGCAAGGTTGGGGCCAGAGTAGTCGATTACCACGGTTTGCGCTTGATCAGTCGTACTGACTTGCAGGCGTGCATCGGTTTGGGCGTTGGCAATTTGCTCACCTAACCATTCGGGTTTGAGGTCGATATTAATAAAGCCGGGGCCCGCGATTTCCAATTTTTCGGCGATGCCGTCCAGATCCAGCGCTGCCACGATTCGGGTGGCGAGTTCGCGGGGGTTAGTACCCATAATTTTCGCGGCACCCATGGCACAGTTAGCCTGGTAATCGCCAAAACCGGCTTTTTTGCCCGGAGCAATCAAAGCGGGTAGGTCAGCAGGTACGCCGCACGCGGCCATGGCGGCAAGCACTTTCTGGTTTAGTAATTCGCGGATATTCATAAATTCGGGGTCGCCGTTTGCTGAAAAAGTGGCCAAGGGGCCGGTCAAATAGGGGCAATCAAATAAGGGTGGGAATTGTACCTGCGCGGGGTGGGGGATGCCATGGGTTATGGCTATACTCAAACCACGGTTTTTAGCCTTCGTCCCCAAGTTCAACTTTCAACCATCAACGTGCATAAGGATAAGAAGATGATCGATAGCCCGATTCCACAGGTAGTGACACAGTTGCAGGAGCGCGTTCTCACGCTCAGCCTCAATCGCCCCGAACGTAAAAACGCCTTGTCCCTGGCCATGTACTCTGCATTGGCAGACTTAATTCTCGCGGCGGATGTCGAAGCGAACGTTAGGGTGATTGTGCTCACCGGCACGGAGGAGTTTTTCACCAGCGGCAATGACTTGATGGATTTTATGAATGAGCCGGAAATCCACGATAAGCACCCGGTAGTGCGCTTTATTAACGCCCTGCGCCATTGTGCAAAACCGGTGGTGGCCGTTGTACGTGGCCATGCGGTGGGAATTGGCACAACTATGTTACTGCATTGCGATCTGGTGTATGTCGCGGAGGATGCGCGCTTGCAATTACCTTTTGTAAACCTCGGGTTGTGCCCTGAATACGCGAGTAGCTTTTTGGTTCCCCGTGTCGTGGGCCAACAAAAAGCAGCAGAGTTATTTTTATTGGGTGAGCCATTTTCGGGAGCTGAAGCGGCGACTATGGGTTTGGCAACCAAAGCGGTTGTTGCAAGTGAACTAAACAATTACGCGCATGGAAAAATCCAGCGCCTTGCACATCAACCACCGGCAGCGGTTCGCCGCTCCAAAGCATTGCTGCGCGCGGCGACTAAAAGTGCTGTCGAGCAATCCTTGCAGGCCGAATATGCGGGCTTTGCCGAAGGCTTGGCATCAGAAGAGTGCAAAGAATCGGTAACAGCGTTTTTTGAAAAACGCGCGCCGGATTTTTCCAGGTTTTAGTTGAGAGGCAAGGCTCTGATAAAGACGCAAGATTTTCGGGAAACAATCCAGGATATAACTATGACTTTTACATTCGATTTTAACAATAAAAACATTTTAGTGGTCGGCGGTACCAGTGGCATAAATCGCGGTATTGCAGAAACGTTTGCCAAGGCTGGTGCGCGAGTAGCAGTAGTCAGTCGCTCGC
>JACCEA011811944.1_pt1 | contig 15971 bp, 12 predicted proteins | sample 7449851 | NCBI WGS metagenome assembly JACCEA01 (sample SAMN15323453, study PRJNA562643) | freshwater metagenome | isolation source: river surface water | place: USA:Blue River Watershed | collected 2017-08-18 | reverse complement strand
TCCCAGGCCGCTTTGATTTCGTTTCCAACACTATAGCGCGCTACCGCTAATTTTTTATAGGTTTTAGTTTGAGGGTTGTAATAAAAAACAAGAATAGTTCTTCTTCTTGCGCTAATCCAAGTGGCTGGGAGCATCGTTTTCACAATTGGGTCCTCGTTATACTCTCTAGTGATAAGTACCCACATGTCTATATCGTTTTTTTCCATAAGTGACGGAAGCAAATTATTGAGTCGATCAGCAAGGACTTCATCAATTACGGTAGCTTGTTGGCGCAGTGGCAGTACTTGTGCGTTTAATTGCAAGCACAAAAATAGTAGACCGGATAATATCAACTTTTGCATATGTCTTGTTTCAAGTGAATTCTTGAATACAAGTTAATTTTTATTTTATAATTAGCACATGGTAATGATAAAATAATATAAGGGCATGCCTATTGTTATATTAATTGGAAAAGTGATGGCTAGAGCCATTGGAATAAACAGGCCTGGATTTGATTTTGGGGCAGCAATTTTCATGGCTGCGGGAACAGCAATGTATGAGGCGCTAGCAGCCAATATCGAAAAAATAAATTGATCAGAAGTATCGTGTGTTATAAAGTGGCTAATGTATGCTACAACGCAGCCGTTAAAAAGTGGAACAATGGTGGCAAATAAGAAAGGGGTAACGCCATAGTTAAATAGCTCTTTTAATTTACTTCCGCTTATGATACCCATGTTTAAAAGAAAAATGGATAAAAATCCTTTAAATATATCTGTTGTAAAGGGTCTAATGCCTTCGGCTTGAAGTGGATTGGCTAAAAATCCAATAATTAAACTTCCTAAAATCATCACAACACTTCCATTTGTTAACGCATGTTTGACAAGACCGCCTATGCGCTGTTCTTTTTGTTGATCAAAAATGGACATTAAAAAAATAGAAATAATAATTGCCGGAAACTCCATTAGTGCCATAATAGCTACCATATGGCCGCTAACGGGATATCCTTTTAGTTCAATGTACGTTACAGCTGTAACAAACGTAACGGCGCTTACACTTCCGTAGGCAGCTGCAATGGCTGCGGCGTCGTATATATTAAGTTTACGTTTTAGTAAAAAAAAGGTGTAAAGTGGGATGAATATCGATAGTGAAAATCCAAAAAATAATTTGATAACCAGCGCCTGGTTAAAATGTTCGTGAGATAATTCTTGTCCTCCTTTAAATCCAATAGAGAATAGTAAATAGAGTGAAATAAATTTTGAAGTATGATCTGGTATGGAAAGATCGCTTTTTATCAGTACGGATACGATACCAAGAATAAAGAAAAGTAATGCTGGGTTTGTTAAATTCTCTAATAGTAAGCTAAAGTTCATGGGTCTGTTTAGATGCGGGTATGTACTAATATTTTTTAAAACGTTTTATGGCTAGGCAGACAATAGAAACCAGTGTTAGTGGAATAAGAAGTAGCGGATTTGTAATAAGTGCGGAAAGGGCATCTATATCATCTTTAGTGTAACTGCTTGAATACGAACTGCTGCCAAAAAGTAAGATGCCAATAAATAGCAGATAAAATAGTAAAACTTGCATAGGCTTCTTTTGATGGCAGCAAAACTCCTTTATTTTACATTATAACTATTATTTATTGTTATTATATTTGGAATAAATATATTTTATGAACTATACGCTTAATCAATTAAGGATATTTCTGAAAATCACACAAACCTTGAGTATCACTAAGTCGGCAGAGCAGCTAAACTTAACTCAGCCTGCCATATCCATCCAGTTAAAGAATTTTCAACAACAATTTGATTATCCTTTAATTGAAATCATTCAACGAAGAATACATGTTACTGCGCTTGGGAAAGAAATTGCACTAGCGGCAGAAAGTATCATTAGTGAGATTGATAATATCAATTACAGATCTCAAAATTTCAAAAATAATTTAGCAGGTCACTTGCGTATATCAATTGTTTCAACCGGCAAGTATATTATGCCTTATTTTTTATCTGATTTTTTAAAAAACAATGTCAATATCGATTTAACCATGGATGTTACAAATAAGTCAAAAGTGATTCAAAGTCTATTGGATAATGAAATTGATTTTGCACTTGTGTCTATTCTTCCTGATGATATTCAAGTCGAAAAATTCAATCTTATTCCAAATGAGCTTTATTTGGTAGGCAATAAAGATGTTGCTTCAAATATAAAAATTGAAGAACAGCTTGCCTCAACTCCATTTATATTTAGAGAAAAGGGATCTGGTACTAGACAGGTTATGGAAAAATTTATTGCTAAAAATAAAATTAAGGTCAAAAAAAAGTTAGAGCTCACTTCAAATGAAGCGGTTAAACATGCAATTATTTCGGGTCTTGGTTACTCTATAATGCCACTCATAGGGATACGTAATGAAATTCAAAATGGGTTACTCAAAATTATTCCTATAAAAGGACTTCCACTAAAAACTACATGGCAGCTAATTTGGCTTAAAGAAAAACGGTTAACGCCAATAGCAGAATCTTATCTAAAATACCTAGAATTAGAAAAGAAAAATATCATAAATAAGTTTTCTTTGTAGATTTCTATTGCCAGCGCCCTCCCAGGTTTTTAAATAATCTTACGAGGCTTTGTTTGCTTCTTTTATGAAGCATTATAAGTTCGATATTGGTTTGTAATGCATTTTGTTGGCTCAAAAGCACATCGTAATAGGGTACTCTTGCTGCTTTGTATAAATCAAAGGAACTTTCAACTGCCTTATCAGAGGAATTTGATTTGAGGGTAGTTAATTGTTTAATTTCTTCTAGATGGTCTATTTCTGTATAGTCGTTAACCACATCAGCATAAGCATTTAAAATCGTTTGTTGATAGTTTAGCATCGCTTCAATTTGGTTGGTTTTAGCAGTATTGAATTGCGATTTTATAGCAGCTTTATTTACGAGCGGCGCCACTAAACTACCAATCGTATTATAGGCAATAGATTCTGGACTTCTAAAAAAGAAACTAGGGTTAAAGGCTTGAAGTCCATATCCTAGATTTATAGTAAAGGATGGATAAAATGCCGCTTTAGCAGCATTTAGATCAAATTTGCTAGCTATGATTTGAAGCGATGCTGCTTTAATATCTGGTCTATTTTCTAAAACAGTAGATGGAATCCCTTTTGAAAGGAATTGACCTTGCATATATAAGCTAGCCCCGTTTCTTGCTATAGTTGTGGGATATCTCCCTAATAAAAAGTTGAGTCTATTTTCTTCTTTTCTAATATTTTGTAGGATTTCCTTTTCAAGAATGGTTAGGGAGTAGTATTGAGCCGTAAACTGCTGTACGGCAAGTTCGTTCACCTTACCTGCTTCTTTTTGAGCTTTTATAAATGCTAATACCTCATTTTCTTTTTTAGCATTTTCTCTGGTTACAATAAGTTCATTATCGAGTGCAAGAAGTTCGTAGTAGGATAGTGCTACATCAGCGGCCAAGCTGCTTACGACAAATTTATACCCTTCCTGACTAGCAAAAAATCTAGATAGTGCTGCTTTGTCTAAATTTTTTAACCGACCTCTTATATCTACTTCCCAAGTGCTTTGTAAGCCCAAATACATGTCCGGCAAATCGATAGGAACCATTTTACCTGAGGTCATTTCTGTGGCAATATTACCCGCGCCATCCATCGTATACAATCCAAATTTTCTAACAGAACCGCTGGTTGCTAGACTCAATTGAGGAAGCAAATTGCCTTTTGTAAACTGACGTTGACTGCGCGCAAGTTCAATTTTTTGATATGCTAATTGAAGCTCCTTATTATTTTGAATAGCTGTGTCAATCAAAGCTTTTAAAATAGGATCATTGATTACAACATCCCATTGCAAGCTATCTTGTTTGGAATTCACTTCATTATCAAAAAACTTTGATGGCGTTATTATGGTATTTTTTAATTCTACAAGTGTAGAAGGTGTACTACATCCAATTAATAAAACAAATAAGCTAAGTATAAGTAAACGGTAACGTTGCATGATTATAATTATTTAGTAATTGGTAAATCCTGTTTTTTACGATGGCGTTTTGCTTCTAGTTTCGCAAAAACAACATACAGTCCAGGTATGATTAGTACGCCAAATATGGTTCCAAATAGCATTCCGCCTGTTGCAGTTGCACCAATGGTTTTATTACCAATAGCACCAGCTCCGGTTGCAATTAGTAGTGGAATTAAACCTGCAACAAATGCAAAGGATGTCATTAAAATTGGACGCAGCCTTAGTTTAGCTGCCTCAATTGCTGCCTCTAATGGTGTTTTACCCTCTTTCTCTTTTAAGGCTGCAAATTCAACAATCAAAATTGCATTTTTACCAAGTAGTCCAATGAGCATGACAATGGCTATTTGCGCATAGATATTATTTTCTAATCCCATCATCAATAAAAACAGGAAGGCGCCAGCTGCTCCAGTAGGTAGTGAAAGAATAACTGGCATTGGAAGCCAGAAGCTTTCATATTGTGCAGATAATAGTAAATAAATAAATAGTAAACTAATTAAAAAGATGATAATTGATTCGCTGCCCTGATTGGCTTGGTCTTTAGAGGATCCTGCCCAATCAAAATCATAACCTTTGGGTAATTTAGCTTTTGCGGTTGCTTTAATGGCATCAATTGCTTGACCACTACTAAATTTCTTTTCTGGCTCACCATTAATAATCGCAGATGGATACATATTATACCGTGTAACTTGCTCTGGCCCATAAATTTTTTCGATAGTTGCAAATGTGGCAACAGGAACCATTTCTCCATTTGTGTTTTTTACTGTCAATTTCAAAACATCTTCGGGATGTGCTCTAAATTCAGGGGCGGCTTGCACCATAACCCTGTACAGCTGTCCAAATTTGATAAAGTTGGTTGCATAATCACTACCTAAATATGTTTGTAGCGTATTTAAGATATCTTCTACTACAATATTTTTTTGAGCAGCCTTTAAGTAGTCTATGTTTACCATGTACTGCGGGTATGAAGCATCAAATGAAGTAAACGTATTGGTAATTGCTTTGTCTTTATTGAGTTCTGCAACAAAGTCATTGGTTACTTTTTCGAAAGCCTTTAAATCTCCTTTTCCTGTTTTGTCTAACAGTCGGAGTTCAAAACCACTTGCATTACCATAGCCTGGAACGGGCGGCGGCGTAAAAAATTCAATTTTCGCATCTTTAATATGACTTGTTTTTTCTCTGAGTATGGCAATAATTTGTTGATCAGAATATTTTCTTTGGTCCCAGTTTTTCAGACCAATTAAATTCATGCCAAAATTCGCACCCGTGCCATCTGTTAATACGTTAAAACCTGCTAGTGTAGAAACAGATGAAACCATGTCTAAACCATTGGCCACGCGTTGAATTTCGTCTACTACTTTTTCTGTTCTTTCAAGGGTAGCGCCTGAAGGAGTGGTAACGTTTACATATATCGTACCCTGGTCTTCGTTTGGAATAAATCCGCCTGGAATAATTTTACCAAGTAGTCCTGTCGAAACACTAAATGCAATTAAAATGCCAAAAATTAATAAGCGTTTTGGAGAAATTATTGAGATGAATTTTTGGAATTTATTTTCGACACTATCATAACGCTTATTAAACCCATGTAAAAATTTTTCTAGCCAATTTTTTGGTGCATGCCCATGTTGGTAAGGTTTTAAAAGCATGACGCAAAGGGCAGGTGTTAATGTAAGAGCTACAACGCCTGATAATACAATGGCTACGGCCATAGTAAGTGAAAATTCTCTATAAAAAATTCCGGTAGGCCCAGGAATAAAAGATACCGGTATAAACACCGCCGACATCACAAGCGTAATTGCAATGATGGCGCCAGTAATTTCTTGCATAGCTTCATCTGTTGCTTTTCCTGCGCTCATGTTAAATGTGGCCATCTTGTAGTGCACGGCTTCCACAACTACAATAGCATTATCTACTACTATCCCAATGGCAAGCACGAGGGCAAAGAGTGTAATTAAGTTTATTGAAAACCCAAATAACTGCATGAACAAAAAAGTACCAACAAGCGAAACGGGCACTGTTAAAGCGGGAATCAGGGTAGATCTCCAGTCTTGTAAGAAAATAAATACAACCAGTGATACGAGAATGAACGCTTCCAATAAGGTTTTATATACCACTTTCATGGAGGCGTTTAAGAAATTAGAGATATCGTAGCTAACAGTATAATCAATGTCTGCTGTGAAGCCCTCTTTGAGCTCGTCCATTCTCGTTTTGATATTTTTAATTACCTCATTTGCATTGGTGCCTGGTCTTTGTTTTAATAAGATGGCCGCAGAAGGCTTACCATTTTCTTTTGATATAACATCATATTCCTGTGAGCCTAATTCTACCTCAGCGATATCTTTTAATTTCAATACCTCACCAGTTGCGGCACTTTTAACGATAATATTTTTGTATTGTTCTTCTGTATTAAATTTCCCGATGTATTTTAATACATATTGTAAGGATTGTGCATTTTTTCCGGAGCTTTCACCCACTTTGCCTGGAGCAGCTTCAATATTTTGTTGTTGTAAACTTTCTATAACGTCTTGGCTTGAAACATTGTAAGCAGTCATTTTAACCGGGTTCAACCAAACGCGCATAGAGTATTCACGCATACCCATAATATCTGCAAATCCTACACCTTCAATTCTTTTAAGTTCAGGGAGGATGTTAATATCGGCAAAATTGTACAAAAACTTTTCATCGATGGTTGAATCGTTGCTCAATAAGTTAATATAGAGCAACATGCTGTTTTGTACCTTTTCAACAATAACACCTGCTTTTACAGCTTCTTGCGGTAGTTCATCTAGTGCAGAGGATACCCTGTTTTGAACGTTCACCGCTGCTAACTCAGGATCAGTGCCTGCTTTAAAAACAATTGAAATAACGCTGGTACCATCATTACCCGATACCGATGACATGTAAGACATACCCGGCACACCGTTGATTGCTCTTTCCAGCGGCGTTACAACCGCTTTAACGCAGGTTTCTGCATTTGCTCCTGTGTATTTGGTAGTAACGGTAACTTCTGGTGGCGCAATATTTGGAAACTGTGTAATGGGTAATTGCGTCATGGCAATAACGCCTAATAACAGTATAAATATTGAAATAACAATGGATAATATGGGCCTATCTATAAATTTTAAATTCATTTTAATTTCTTTGTTTATTTAGAAAATGAAGGCATTTGAACGAGCTGTGACTTAATAATGTCACCTTCTTTAACAGATTGAATACCCTCTAAAATGATGGCATCTGTTTTTTCTAGGCCTATGTCTAAAACAAAAAAATTTGATAACCTTACAACGGGATTAATTTTTTTAATACCCACTTTATTTTGTTTGTCTACGAAGTAGACGTATATATTTCCTTGTACTTCAAATGTGGCTTTTTGCGGAATTAATATTGCATTTTTAAATTGTGAAGGCGCTAATATTTTACCGCTAGATCCTTGTTTTAATAACCGGCTCTGATTTGGAAATTTTGCCCTAAATGCGATGTTTCCGGTTGAAGCATCAAATTCTGATTCGGTGGTTTCAATTACACCTTGTTGGGGGTATAGGGTATTGTTGGCTAAAACCAGTTTAACCTTGTTGTTTGATTTGTTATTGTCCTGAGCATATTCTAAATAATCTATTTCTGAAACATTGTAGTAAGCATATACAAACTCATTGTTTGAAATAGATGTTAGTAGGGCACCTTCATCTACTAGACTTCCTTTTTTAAATGGAATTCTATTGATAACGCCATTAAAAGGCGCTCTAATTTTAGTGAACTGAAAGTGAAGTGTAGCTTGCTCTTTTTCAACCTTTGCAGCACTTAATTTAGCTTTTTGAAGTGCTACTTTTGTGGCCCATAAATCAAGTTCAGATTTTGCAACAATATTTTTATCAAATAGCTTTTTTGTATTGTCATATTCTATTTCGACACCTTTTAATTCAGCCTGCGCACTTTGTATAGTAGCTTCTGCTTTGTGTATTTGTTGCTCAAGTTCTTTACTGTTGAGTGCAAATAGAATTTGTCCAGTTTGTACTTTTTGACCCTCGTCTACATAGATTTCTTCAATAAAGCCTCTTACTTTATTTCTGATTTCAACGTTTTGTAAAGAATTAATGGTAGTAGCATATTCCCGTTCATAAGTCGTATCGGTAATGATTGGGTTAACGACTTGATAGGATTTGATTTCTGGGGCAGGCGTATTTTCAGAACAGGACGTTAAAGTCAATAATAGTATAATAGACAATGCAATCTTAGTCATTGATTAAAGTTTACTTGAAGCAAAAAAAATAAAAGGTAAAACGGGTTAGGAAGAAACTAACAGTGGCTACGCATATTTTGGAGGGGGCGTATTTAACTCGGGCTGATGCAAAGAGGTAGCTGTATTATCTAGGGGGATAATTTGGAGTCCTTTTGTGTTTGGGTATACCGGATCTTTTTTAGCAATTTCAATGGCGTCAAATGAAGTAGATTTTTCTATACCGTTATCTTCAGATTCGGTTGGTGCTTCTTCTTGATTTGTGGAAACTAGTTTTGTTATGGAAGTTGTGGCATCAAGGTAGGGAAGAACAATGCCGTTACTAAGCATTTGCATGCAAAGTACCATGAGTATCATTTTTATCCAGTTGCTTGTTTGAGTATTTGCCATTTGTGCCGCGAAATTAGCGAGTTCTCAATCTTAACAAAGGAAGTTGCTATATGTTGGCTTATTTTAAGAAAATCTTTGGATTTAGATCTGGTATATTAAATACGATTTAATTTTTTCAAATTAATTAAACTATTGGGAGCTCAGCATATTCAAATTGATCCAAAGGGTTGCTCGATGTTCTAAAACTTTTGTCTATAGTGTAGGCGCTCATGGACGATGCGTCATATACGCTGGATGCGAGCTCCATTATTTTAGATTCAGATAAATTTGGCTGCAACCACTCGCCAGCCTGTGCTTCATTTAAAATGGTAGGCATTCTTTTTTTCTTGTTATGGATTTGTTCCATGAGGTTATTTGCTTTTGTAGTAACAATAGAAAAAGTATCTATGGTTTCACCAGTTTCTTTATCGGTCCAGGGTTGATAAATTCCTGCCATGTAAAAAAGCGGCAGATCTTTTAGTGAAATAAAATAAGGGTAGGCAATTTCTTTTTTGGCGGTTATGGGTTTGTAATGTCGCCATTCAAAAAATCCGGTAGATGGCACAAGACACCTATAATTCAGCGCTGCTGGTTTAAATAATTTACTTTCTAATAAACGTTCAGAAGTGGCGTTGAGGGTATTAAATTTTCGCGACCTGCCTCGGCTTCTTTTATAGTTTTTACCCATGGGGCAATGAGTTCCCAATGGGCAATGTCTATGGCAAAATCTCCGGCACTGCCTTTAATTATAGGCCAATTGCTATAACTAAATCCACTTTGAAGGGGTATGTGCGTTGGAGCTAGTTTTTGGGTATTACCTTTTAGGTTAATCGATGCCCCATTTGGAGCTACAAGGCTATTAAAATAACACATGCTTAAAGGTAATAAAAGACGGCTATTCGAACTCTAAGTCCGAAAGGTATGATTCCCAGCTAATTATGCTGTAGGTGTTTGGTTTGGTAGGCATGATTTAAAATTATCTATATTAAAACGCCTATATTGCCATTTTGTTTAACAGAATGCCATTTTTTTTCTTGAAATGATTTGACCTACTTTTATAACATGTCTATCAAGTATTTGACTTTATTTTTTGGGATGGCACTGGTTTCTAACTTAGCCAGTGGTCAACTTCGTTTTCTGGTAAAACCCATGGCTATCAATAAAATAAATAAAGTAGACAGTCTAAAAGCTAGCCCCGTTCAATTACTTGCACCTAATAATTATATAAAAGGACTTCCTTTTTTTTGTAGGCAAGAATTTCAGTTTGAAAAACGCACAAAAGTCCCTTTTAGGTTTAGGCTGGGTAGTTTAGATTATGTCAACAAACTAGAAGGAAAAAAATAAAACTATTAATAAACTGCAAAATTTTGCATCATTGGCTCTGCAATAGAATTTAATATTTTTAATCTTATACTGCTAGCTGTAATAGGCTTTTCTAATAGTCCAATGTATTTGTGGCCAATGCAAGTGCCTTCATTTATTATTTTCCATTCGCCATTTATATTGGCTTCTACTACAAAAGAGCGAACGCGTTCTCCTTCTTGGATATTTTCTTGCAATACAATTTTGCTAAATTTCTTTTGTGAAGGAATATTTATGGTGTAATCTTTGTTTTTAGTTGACCAACTTGCTATTGGTGTTTTAAATACTTTTTTAACGCTATCTCCCCACTCGGTAAGCCTTTGTACATCTACGTTTGGAATAAGGCCTCTATTGTCTGGTGTAATGCCAAGAATAAGCGTAGAATTATGTCCCACTGATCCGTAATACATGCTCATCATTTTATCTAATGGGTTTACATGATGGTCTTCGTTAGGGTTCCAGAACCAATCGTGGCCGCCTTTGTGTCCTCGAAGCGGCGCGTCACTCATGGCAGGCATCCAATATTTACCAGTGGGAGATCCTGTTTTTAAGAGTGCAAAATTATTGGCAAAAATGGTGTCTTGTCTAGCTGCATGTGAAAACACAAATGGAAATGTAGACCATGAAGGGTAGGGTACTGTTCCAGATTCGGAACCACCCCATCTAAAGTCTGCTTTTTGAGCGTTGTGGTAAAAGAGACAATTGGGTTGATATTTGGTGACTATGGGTAAAATGTTTGGTCCGTTTTTAGATGGATCATCGGCGCCACCATCAAACCATATCATAAATAAATTACCGTAGCGGGTGCAAAGTTCGGTTACCATCCCTTCACACATATTTTTATAAGCGGCTTGTCTGCGCTTTGCAAATTCACTTGTTCCTTCTACTTTAAAATCATGAATGCCTAAATATGAGTTCCATCTAATGCCCACATAAATCCCAGGCTCAATGCCATATTTACGACAAGAGTTTACAAAATCACGTACAATATCGCCCTTACCATTTTGAAATGTTAGCGCTTTCATACAATAGGGGTTTACATCACTTTGATATAGAGCAAATCCTGTTTCATGTGTAACGGTGAGCACTGCAAATTTTGCTCCACCTGCTTTAGCGGCTTGTATCCACTGATCGGTATTGAGTTTTGTAGGGTTAAATATATTGGCATTTGTAAATGGTGTAATTCTGTTTTGCGCCTGATTGTAAGGAGTGCCCTGAAATACCGGTAAATCATAAGAAATGAGTACACCAATTTCTGCTTTTTGCCAAGCTAGTTGTGCAGCAGTTGGTTTAGGAATATCGCTTTGCGTGTTTTGAGCGGCTGCGCCACTAACGCTTACCACTATTGCAACTAAGATCCAATATTTTTTAAACATAGTTTTTGCTTATGGTCGTTTTCTAATTTTAAATACCCCTCTATTTTGAAAAACGTTATTATCGGAACGCATAAATAAAGTAAGCGTAGAAGAACTGTTGGTGCTTATTTGCGAAGTTCTATTGATGTAAAATGTTTGATGGTCTTTTTTAGTGAGATACGACTGCATGGTATTTTGATTTTCAAAATTTATGATTGCCGAATCTATGGAGGTGCCCGTTACTGCTACATCTGCTAAAAACTTTACTTCATACTGACCTGGTGTTGTAATATACTTACTTAAATCTAGTGTAATCGTGTCTTTATTATTTTTAAATGTTTTTGTATCCCAGTTGCTACAAATAGCCCAGTCGTTGGTTTCGGTGGGTGCAGGGTTGTGGGTGTAGTCATTTACATGGTATACTTTTAGAGATCGTATAAGTGGGGTATTTACATGTGCATCAATTGTGAGTTTTAGTTCCGTTACATTTTGAGTAGCAAAAGCATCAATTTTTTTACGACCCACCGATGATCCTTTGGTAATAACTTCCCACTTGTTATTTATTTTACCCTGTACAGTATAGTTTCTGATGCGGTGTCCATAACGGTAATCTTCTTCAATAACTATATGATTAACGGCGGTGGGTTTATCAAATGAAATAGTAAAAATGATCCCTTTTTTATTATTTAGTTGCTTTAGCGGATTAGAAAATCTTTGTTGAATGGTTTGGCCAAGTGCACGATATGCATTTTTATCACCGTCTGTAATTTTACCGGTAGTATCCGGAGAGGCATTAAGTAGCATAACACCACCATAACCCGCCGATTTATAATACATATCGATTAGGTTTTGTAAAGACTTTCTCTTTTTTTCGTTGGTTGGATTCCAAAACCAATTATGATTATAAAGTGGTGCATCGGCTTCTAGTGGCGCCCAGGCATCTCCATTAGGATCGTCATTGTACTGGGTAGAAATACCACTGTTAAGGTCTTTACTAGATAAACTATTCCAGGCAGGGTAAGCAAGCATGCCAGACTCTGAACCAGGCCATCTAATAGAAGCTTTTTTACTCTGAAATATAACGGATTGGCTAGCGTGCTTTTCAAGAATATCGTCTATGTCTACAATGCAATTACCGTCAAACCAAACTTCTAGCATGGGTCCGTAATTGGTGAGCACTTCAGTGAGTTGTTGTCTAAAAACTTTATTGTAGGCTTCTTGCAAATCAGGATTTGTGGTTTTACCACCGCTACCAATACCAGCACCATATTTAACATCACCCGGATAAATATATACACCAAGATTAAGTCCATATTTTTTACAAGAAGCTGCAATGTCTGCTAATAGATCGCCTTTACCATTTTTCCAAGGAATATTTTTTACACTATACTCCGTGGTATTGGTTTGCCACCAACAAAAACCGCCCACGTGTTTGGCAACAAAAATAATTTGTTTTGCGCCCCACAATTTTGCGGTTTCACACCAGTCATCTGTGTTAAGCTCAGTAGGATTTATGCGCGATATATCAAATGTGCCAGTTTCATCATATTCCGATCCAAGCCAAGTGGCTACTCCAAAATGTACAAACATGATTCTTTCCTGTTCATGCCACTTATACTGCACTGCAGATGGTTTTGCAAGATGTTTTGTTTGAGAAAAACCAAAACTTGTGAAGCTGATAGTGATTAAAACGAAAAATAATTTTGATAGATTTTGCATATTGTTTATTTGGTAGCAGTTTTACTTTTTTTTTAAAATACTAGTTGCGTATTGGTAGCAACAGTTTGAAGCTTTCCGTTACAATAAATACTAGCTTGTTTTTTTGTATTTGACTTGATGTGCAAACTTGTTACGCGCCCTTTTGTCCATTTTATATCTATCTCATAGTTGCCTCTTGCTTTAAGGCCATTTACAGCGCCTGTACTCCATGCTTTAGATATAGCAGGCAACAGCTCTATGTAACCAGTATGTGATTGAACGAGCATTTCAGCAACAGCAGCAGCGCCACCAAAATTACCATCTATCTGAAAAGGGGGATGTGCATCGAGTAAATTTGGATACGTGCCACCCATGTTGTTATAATTTTCTTTGGTTTCATCGGGTGGGACAAACTTTAAAAGTTCACGGTACATTTTGTATGCGTGTTCTCCATCTTTTAACCTAGCCCATAAATTAATGCGCCATCCTTTAGACCAGCCTGTAGTTTCATCACCTTTAATTTCTAATGTTTTTTTAGCAGCATTAGCAATAGCTGGCGTTTGTGTAAGTGTTACGTGCGTGCCAGGGTAAAGTCCATATAAATGGCTTTGATGTCTGTGGGTGGGTTCGACATCTTCCCAGTCGTAATACCATTCTTGTAAATTTCCTGCTTTACCCACTTGGTAGGGATACATTTTATCGAGTGCTGCTTTAATACTATTTGTAAATGCGGCATCGTTTTTAAGTACTTCCTGTGCGGCAATAACGGCTAAAAATAATTCACGAATCATGGCAAGGTCTGCGGTACCACCATATAGTGTGCTTCCCTTAAAACCTGTTGGCGTAACAAAATAATTTTCAGGTGAAGTAGAAGGTGAGGTAATGAGTTTGCCATTCTTATCCGGAATCATCCATGCCAAACAAAATTCGGCGGCACCTCGCATTACTGGGTAGCCTTCTTTTTGTAAGTAGGCTGTGTCTTGTGTAAATAAATAATGTTCCCAGGCGTGAACAGAGGCCCAAGTGCCACCCATGGGCCAATTGGCCCAACTTGGATCGCCGTCTCCAAAATTACCCACAGGGTTAGACATCGCCCATATATCAGAATTATGATGCGATACCCATCCTGGCATATTGTAAAATGTTTTTGCAGTAATTTTTCCGGTGGTTGATACGTTTTTTACAAATTGTAAAAACGGCATATGCATTTCAGGTAAATTGGTATTTTCTGCTAGCCAATAATTTTCTTCTGCATTAATGTTCATGGTATAATTACTCGACCAAGGTGGCTGCAAATATGAATTCCAGATGCCTTGTAAATTAGCCGGAACGCCTGGTGTTCTAGAACTGCTTATTAATAGGTAGCGACCAAACTGAAAATATAAAGTTTCTAGGTAGGGGTCTGATTCTCCTTTGGCATAGCGTTGTAATCTTTCATTGGTAGGAAGTTGCGTCGCTGCTGCACCCTCTAATTGCAGCGCAACCCTGTCAAAATAATTTTGATAATCTTTGGTATGTCTTTTTTTAATAGCGTCCCAACCTGTTTTTACTGCACTGGTAAGTTGCGCTTTAGCTGTGGCATACTGGTCGCGTCCTTCTGTGGCAGGGTTTTTATCAAATCCATTAAAGCTTGTTGCCATCGATACGTAAATTGTTGTAGCTGTTGCATTCGATATTTGAATAGTAGAATCGGTGTAGGTTATTTTACCATCGTTTGTAACCACCTGAATTTGTGTAGAAAAACGTGTTCCTTTTTTAGTATCAAACACCACAGAGTTTTGTTTTTTTCCTAGATAGCTTGGGTCTGCTTTAATGGGCGCAACACCGCTTACTTCTAAAACATTATTTGTTGTTTTTGTGGTGTAGCGAAGCAGTGATTCAAATCCAATGGTATAGCTCAGTCCGCCTTTTTGCTTGGATTGTAATTTAATGGCAAAAATTTTATCGGGGTGAGATACCAGGTATTCTCTTTCGATGGTGTTGGTTGCTGATTCAGTCTTTACCGTTGCCACCGCCTCATGTATATCTAGTTCACGGTAGTAGTTACTAATAAATGGATCGTTATTAAAACTTAGTAAAAGCGTGCCGAGTGGTGCATATGACTCCGAAAATTTTCCTTGTAATTTTTTAATAAGTGTTTGCGCTTTTTTATAATTGTTTTCTGCCAATGCCTCTCTGACAGCCGGTAAATTTTTATACGCATTGGGGTTCATGTTGGCGTTTACGGGTTCGCCAGACCAAAGAGTTGCGTCATTTAAAAATATTTTCTCTTGAGATATGCCACCAAAAACGGTAGCGCCGTGCTGGCCATTACCAAGTACGAGTGCTTCTTCAAAATATTTAGCTGGGCTATCGTACCATAATTTTAACGGTGCGTTAATGGATGCATTTTGGTTAGCGGCCAAAGATGCCGCGCTGTTTGAACCAGCAGCCACTTTATTGGCTCCAGCTTTAGCGCTTTTTTTTGTAGCTGGTTTTTTTTGAGCCAATCCAACAAAACTAGTGGCGATAAATAATGCAAATAGTATAACCCTGCGTATCATATTAATAATTAAGCGTTTAGAACTATCCTTAAAAGTAAAAATTAGTTGGCACAATTGCTCAAATAAAAAAGGGCCATGTTTTGTTATTTTCTTACATTTATTACACCATAAAAAGCTTGCTCATTATGTACCGGACAAAGTTACAGGCGCTTATTTTCATTAGTTTATTAGCCACTGCTACAACGGCCAAGGCTTATACAGTAAATGTGCAGGATACGCTTCGGGTAAATAAGGTTCCGCCTTTTGAAATTGACGGTGCAGGAATAAATACCAGTTGGAATGCTACCAATTGGGTAAATCTGATTCAGTTAGATTCAAGCAGTTTACAATACCCTTCAAAATTTAAAATTCTATACGCCGATAGTGGCGTGTATGTTTTGTTTTCGGGACTTGATAAAAAAATAACGTCGCCGTA
>JACCEA010385543.1_pt1 | contig 15971 bp, 9 predicted proteins | sample 7449851 | NCBI WGS metagenome assembly JACCEA01 (sample SAMN15323453, study PRJNA562643) | freshwater metagenome | isolation source: river surface water | place: USA:Blue River Watershed | collected 2017-08-18 | reverse complement strand
TTACGCCGCCGCCACATGACGAAGCCCGTTATCGACAAGGTCATGAGCATGAGGGCTGTCGCCACACCGATCAGCTGGTTAACCCACCCAAGAAGCTGGCCTTCATGCCAGGCAACACCATAGCCAATTATCTGGTCGATGATGTGCTTATCGCGAAATGTGTCGTGGGACGTCTGACGGCCAGTCATGGGATCATAGGTCAGCGTTACACGCAGCGGCCTGTTTTGGGTATCAGACTGCACCGACCACTGGCTCAGTGTGCGGCTGCCAAAACCCTGTGGTGCGCCCGGCGGCGTCACGATCACCGGGAAGGGCAGGCGCTGGTTTTTCGCCTCGGCCACGATTTGGCTGAGCGAAACCGGGGTCATGGCCATCGCCATGGTCATGACAGACCCGTCTGGCATCATGTGAGACATGGCAGGCATAGGTGAATTGCTTGCCGCCACTGCTGCGTGTTCGTGCACAGCATGATCTGCGCCCCCGACAGGCTGGCCGCCAATGGTCCAATCTTGCTGACCTTTCACCCAGCCCATCTCAGTGCGCACGGCTTTGAACGCACTGCCCCATATGTCAGCCCAGGGGAGCCCCGTGAGCAAGAGCACCAGGGCAAGGCCAGAGACCCAAAAGCCAGTTACAGCATGAAAATCGCGCCACATTATTTTCTTGCCGCCGGACAGCCGCGGCCAGACGACACCAGCTAGACCGCGCCCGCGCGGCCACCAGAGGTAAAGCCCGGTCAGGATCATGACGATGGCCCAGCTGGCTGCAAGCTCGACAATCCAGCTGCCGCGCTTGCCGAGTAAGAGTTGACCATGAACGTCTCGCACAACTTGCATGATCCGTCGTTCTGGATTGAGCGCACCAACCACTTGGCCCTGCGGCGAGACATAGACATCGCGCATGTCTGGCCGCCCAGCGCCGCTCGCAGGAAGCGCAACATGGATTAAAACGGCATCGCTTTCGCGCTGCGGCAGGCGATAGGAATGGAGGCGCGCGCCAGGGTAAGCCGCAAGCACAGCCTTGACCTGATCGTCAGGCGACACCGCGCCCTTTGTAGGCAGGTTACGCCAGGCGCGCTCTTCCCAGCGCTCCACCTGTGGCTTGAACAGATAAGCTGCACCGGTCAAAGACAGGATCAAAACCATCGGCACAACGAACAGACCGGCATAAAAATGCCAGCGCCAGATCGTCCTGTAGAGCGATGCTGTGGGAGTTGGCGCGTTCATGACTTTACCACTTCGCTTTCAGATCAAGCACGAACGTGCGCTGGGGGAGTGGATGCGACACATAGGCTTGATCGTTGAACAGGTTATCGATCCCCGCGCCCAGTTCGAGCGACGTGTTGAGCTGCCAGGTCAGGCGCGTGTCGACCGTGAAATATTCAGTCTGAAAACCATAAGCATCTCCGCGGACCAGTCCGAACAAGTCGGAGTTGGGGCGCGATGCATAGCGCCAGCCTAGCGACGCTTTGACCGGATCAGCCACCTGATACCGAATATTGCCGTTAGACCGCCATTCCGGGATGCGGGGGAACGGAACCCCTTCGGCGGCCGGGTTTGCCGCGTTTTTCACCGTCTTTGCATCAATCCAGGCCAAGTTCGCGTCAACAGTCAGGCCATCGAGCAAAATGTCCTTCGCCTCGACCATCAGCTCGACACCATATTGTCGGACCTGATCGACATTCTTGTAGCTGGTGATGACCGTGCCGAACTGATTGAGGCCGCTGAAGCTGAAAATGGCGTCCTTGATATTCTGGTAGAACAGGCTGAGCGTGGTCTGCGCTTTGCTGGAACGATGACGCAGGATGAGGTTTGCGTCTTGAGAGCGTTCAGCCCGCAGGTCGGGGTCGTAGCTTTGCGGATCGATTGCCTGCGTGATGTCATCAAACCGGCCCTGGTACAGCTCACCAACAGTGGGAAAGCGTTTGGCGGTGCCGAGGCTCATTTGCACGGCCAAGGCGTCAGTCAGTTCGCCCTGCAGGCTTAGTTTGGGGCTAAAGCTATCGTCTGATCGGGTCGGATAGCGATCATCTTTGCGCGCGCCTGAATACAGCTTTGCGATGCCGCCATCATAGGCGCGCCAGCCATCAAATCTTATGCCCCCGGTCAGAACCCAGCTGCTGCCAAGGTCAATCGCGTCTTCCCCCCACAGCCCCCAAAGGCTGGTCTTGCCATAGGTTGAGGTTGAATAAGTCGGCGACGTCGCGGCGTCCCAATTTGTGGTCGCAAAGCTATCCGTTGAGGTTTGATAGGCATTGGCGTTTGCCCCGAAGGCAATCTTGTGCTGGCCGAACGCACGTTCGACTGTGAGATCCCCCGCGTACCAGCCAGGCGCATTGACCAGCGACTGCGAGCCTTGTCCCCGCGCAACGCCAGTCGCATAATCCCGCGATGTGCGCGTATCCCATTTTGGGATCCAGTATCGCGACAGGTTTAAGGTCATGTCCCATCCAGCTGCGGGACCGGCCAGTTTGAGGCCGACCAGATATTCGGTTCGGCGGGTTTTCGACATGGTGAGACCAGTCGCATTCCAAACACGGCCGCCGAAGCTGACCTTGCCTTGATGGACTGGGGCGCCCGTGGCCGCATTGGCCAACCAGCTGCGCGAGCCTGTCAGGTCCTGCTTGGTCAGCCAGGCCATGCCCAGCGCATCAATCTGCCAACCGCCCGCAGTCTCATAGCCAATGCGCAGCCGGGCTTGATCTTGCGTGACATCCACAGGCGAAGCTGCCCCGAAAACGGGTGTGGCAAGGCGAGGGTCTACATAAGCTCCCGTCACGGTGGTGCCCGTGCCCGTCGTCGCCGTCAGCAGATTGTAAGTCATCGATTGGCCGGTGTTCTCGAAATGGCGGCCGGAAACACGGACTGACAAAGGGCCGTCTTTTTGCGTCCAGTTGATGCCGCCTTCCAGGCTGTAGCCCTTGAAAGTCTCATCAAAGCCATATTCCTTGAATGGCATGATCATGGTTTGGGCCGTTGCATAGGCTCCGGTTTCTTGGGGCTCCTGCGTTGTCACAGAGATGACCCCGCCCATTGAATTGCCACCATAGCGCGCCGAATAGGGGCCATAGACAATGTCGAACTGGCGGACCTCGGCCGGTCCGACAACGTTCCACTTGGGCGGGAAGTCCCATCGGTTGCCAAGGAAGTTAGAGACAACAAAGCCATCAACCATGACGATCGTTCGGGCACTCTGAATGGTATTGGCGCCGCGCAGGGCGACCACGGCATTGTCATCGCCCGCAAACCGCTTGCGGACAAAAAAGTTGGGTGCGTACTTCATCAGGTCTTCGACATTAAGCGCGTTGACTGCCCCGAATTCCTCTTGTCCGAGCGAAACGGATAACCCGCGGGGAACAACGGTGATGGGCGTGTCTTGCTGGCCGACCACAAAAATTGTTGGTGCGTCTGTGGCTGCATCTGAAGGCGACGTGGCCTCTTTCGCAAAAGCCGATGTCGACGTCAGCGCTGCTGCAAGGGCGATCGTGGACGATGTGAGTGAAGTTTTGAGCGCATGCGCCCCAGTATATTTAGACATGTTTTAACCTGGTCCCTGAAGAGCCTGACCATCCGGAGCGGATGCCAGACACGCGCCCAGGCACAGCCTGCGCGCAGATCAGCAGCGAACGAGGTTTTTTGTCCGCTGCGCGAGCTTAGCTCAGCGCAGGCGGGGCTTGAGAGGGTGGTGGCGGGGCCGCGAGACGGCTGATTGTCAGGTCGGCAATCGCTGTGCCGATGAAGATGGTCAGCCCGTAAACAAACGGCAGGATGGCTGGCAGCTCATCACTGGCAAGCAGGCCATGACTCAAGCCCCCTGCGAACACGCAGGGATTTTCAGCGGCGTGCTGCTGCGTCTCGCCAGGACGCTTTTTGCCAAGGTCAATCGTAACAGTCTTGCCGCTTACGCCGGAGCAGAGTTCGACAACCAAAGCTTGCGCGCTGACCGTTGGCATAAAGCCAGTCGGGATCAGAATCCGCAGAGAGAGTGCGAGCAGGACCGCAATCGCGAACAGCGATTTCCCTGCCTTCGACTCTCGGACCCATGCGTTCATGGGCGGGCGCGTTAGCGAAAGAACGTGACGTTGTCACCTGTTGACTTGCACCCTCAGCACAGACTGCAGTCTCAGTTCTGAGAGGATATGTGGAAGATGGCCTTACGCTCCAGTGAAGATTGGAGCCTGGTCGACGATGCGTCAGCGAACCGCGTTAGACACGGATACGAGCCAGCTCGCCGCTTGCGCCAGCACAGCGCACCCTAAGCTGTCATCGCTTCTAGAGCTTCACTGGCTTCCAGCCAGATGGCTTCCGCAGCGTCGATAGATTTGACGATATCGGCCCGAAGTTTCATCAATTCAGTGACTGTGAATTTTTGGAGCGATGCGTCCGCATTTCCGGGATCAAACATGGCTTGATCAATGGCATTGCGTTGGGCCAACAGCCTGTCCAGCTCAATCTCAGCGTCGCGTGCGCGCTTCCTCGATTCCTGACTTTTCGCCCGCGCGTCGGCGGCGGCTTTGCGCTGGTCTTTCTTGTTGATTGCGTCCTTGCGCGCGGGGGCAGGATCCTTGGCCAGCACGAAGCTGATATAGTCATCAATTGAGCCATCAAATTCATTGGCCGCGCCGCCATCAACAAGCACCAAGCGGTCTGCCGTCATTTCCAGCATATGCCGGTCATGGCTGACGATCACAACTGCGCCCGAATAGCCGTTAAGCGCCTGAATCAAGGCTTCACGAGCATCGACATCAAGGTGGTTGGTCGGTTCATCGAGGATCAGCAGGTGCGGCGCCTCATAGGTAATGAGCGCCAGCGCCAGCCGTGCGCGTTCTCCGCCAGACAGCTTGCCGACCTCTGTTGTCGCCTTTGGGCCTGAAAACCCAAAGCGCCCAAGTTGCGCCCGCACCGCTGAAGGGCTTGCGGCGGTCATCAACTTGGTCATGTGCTCCAGGGGTGTTTCCGACGGATCCAGTTCTTCAACTTGATATTGGGTAAAATACCCCACGCGCATCTTGCTGCTGGCGTTCATGCTGCCTTCCATTGGCACCAGCTGCGCTGCAAGCAGACGGGCCAATGTGGTCTTGCCATTCCCATTGCGGCCAAGCAGCGCCAGTCGGTCATCCGGATCGAGCCGCAAGTTAAGCTGCCGAAGCACGGGTGTCGCGTCATACCCCACTGATGCGAAATCAAGTGTGATGAGTGGCGGGTTCAGCTTATCCGGATTTGGGAAATCAAAGCTCAGCGATGGATCGTCAATCAGCTCTGCAATGGGTTGCAGCTTGGCGAGCGCCTTTGCGCGCGACTGGGCCTGTTTTGCGGTCGACGCCCGGGCGGAATTGCGCGCAACATAATCTTGAAGACGCTCCCGTTCGGCCTGCTGCTTTGCGCGCGCCGAGGCAATTTGCGCCTGGCGTTCTGCGCGCTGCCGCTCAAACGCGTCATAGCCACCAGGGTAGAGCGTGAGCTTGCCAGCCGATAAGTGGAGAATATGGTCCACGACGTTGTTCAGGAAATCGCGTTCATGGCTGACAAGCAAGATTGTCGCCGGGTAAGATCTGAGGAAATCCTCGAGCCACAGCACTGCTTCGAGATCAAGGTGGTTAGAGGGTTCGTCCAGCAGCAAAAGATCTGGCTGAGAGAACAGCAACGAGGCAAGCGCGACGCGCATTCGCCAGCCGCCTGAAAAACTCTCAAGCGGGCGGTGTTGTGCGGCTTCATCGAACCCAAGCCCGACAAGGATCCGCGCCGCACGGCTTGGGGCTGCATGCGCATCAATGGCAATCAGCCGTTCATGAATTTCGGCCAAGCGGTCGGCATCCGAACAGGTTTCGCTTTCCAGCATCAGCGCGGCCCGCTCAACATCTGCGGCGATAACTGTTTCAAAGGGTGTGGCATCGCCGCCGGGCGCTTCTTGGGCAATATAGCCCAAGCGACTGCCACGGGGCATGGCGACTTCGCCATTGTCCGGCTCGAGCATCCCGGCAATCACTCTCACCAATGTCGACTTGCCCGCGCCATTTCGTCCGATAAGGCCAATCCGCCCGCGGGGCGGCAATTTCGCAGTTGCGTCGTCGATGATTGTCCGCCCACCAAGGCGAACCGTGATCCCATTAAGATTAAGCATGCGCCGCCCTAGCAGGTCAGGCGCGTGAGCAAAAGAGCTGCCCTCTTGTATGGTCCAGCCTTGCAAACCACTTAAGGGGAGGGCGTCATGTTCTGGCCGTGCGTGCGGCCATGCCTTCTCGAGGAAGCCTGATGGGGAAATGCGCGTCATTATTGCTTCTCGGGTGCTGCGCATGGGGCGCGTCTGCCGCGCATGCGCAAAGCGCGCCTGCGCCGGGCTATGGCCCTCCGGCCCCGCGCGATATGGTGACGCTGGGCTTGGGGATTGGCGTCACCACTGACTATGATGGCGGGCGGGCGTATCGCATCATTCCCGGCGGCGCTTTGCTGGGCACAATTCAGCGCCATGATTTTCGCCTAAATGGCTTGCAAGTCTTTGTTGATGCCATCCCCAATGCGCCCCGGCGCAAGATTGATATCGAATTTGGACCAATTATTGGCCTTGCGCTCAACCGGACGGGAGACGTGGACGATCCCCGCGTGGCCGCACTTGGGCAATTGAAAACAGGTGTTGAACTGGGCCTGCACGGCGCCATTGGTGTGCGGGGTTTGCGCGCGCGCAGCGATAAGCTGAGCTTTGGTGTGACCAGCAAATGGGATGTCGCTGGGGCCCATCGCAGCCATGTGATTAGCCCGTCCATTGACTATTCCTTCGTCATGAACCGCCGCAGCTTTGTCCGCATGGCGCTGACCAGCGAGTTTGTTGGCAAAGGCTGGGCCGTCTATAATTTTGGGATTGATGCGGCCGGTGCAGCTGCATCCGGATTGCGCATTCACACGCCAGATGGCGGCCTGGCCAGCCTCGGCACAAGCCTGCAGGGCGTCCACGCACTCAGCACAAATGCATCCGGCTGGGCGCTTGTTGGAATCGTAAATTACAAGCGCCTTCAAGGCGATATTGCGGCCAGCCCAATTGTTCGAGACACAGGCTCTGCCAACCAATTTTTTGGATCCGTAGCGTTGGCCTATCGCTTTTGATCTTGCCAGACTTGGGCCCCTATGGCCGTATTGAAAAACGAGATAGTTTATAAAAGGGAGATGATGGACATGAGCAAAGTTGACCGCCGGTCTATGCTGAAAGCATCTTTGGCTGGCGGGGTGGCGGCAACGCTTGCTTCACCGCTGCGCGCAGCAGACCGCCCCTTGCAGGGCAAATCCATTTTGGTGACGGGCGCCTCGTCCGGCTTTGGGTATCTTGGTGCTTTGCATTATGCGCGTTTGGGCGCCACCGTCATTGCCTCAATGCGCAATTTGCCACGCCCTGAAGCGCGCGCCTTGTTGGCGGCGGCAAAAGACGAAAAGCTCGCGCTGCATGTCATTGAAATTGACGTCACGTCCGATGCCCAAGTGGCCAAGGGCGTGGCCGCGGCTGAACGTATTGCGGCGGGCCCCTTGGATGTTCTGATTAACAATGCGGGCATTGGCTATGCTGGCCCCATTGAAGTGCAGGATATGGACGCAACACAGCTTATTTTTGACACCAATGTTTATGGCCCGCACCGCATGGCGCGTGCGGTTCTGCCTGGTATGCGCCAGGCAAAACGGGGCCTCATCGTGAATATTTCCTCGCAGCTTGGCCGGGTTATTGCCCCTTCAACGGGCCATTATTCACCCACCAAATTCGCGCTTGAGGCAATGAGCGAGGCCATGGCCTATGAGCTTGTGCCGCATAATGTTGAGGTGTCGATTGTGCAGCCGGGCGGCTACCCCACCAATGTCTGGAAAAACCGCAACATCTTGGCCCGCGCGCTTAAGGATCGGCTCAGCGCCGAGGCGGCCGCTGCCTATCCCGCTTTGGTTGCCCGTATGGGCACGGAAGATGCCTCTGGCCGCAGTGCCGACCCCATGGATGTGCCGCGCGCCATTGCAGACATTATTGCGCTGCCTGCGGGCAGCCGGCCCCTGCGCCGTGCCGTTCATCCGGGCACTAAGCCGCAAGAGGCGATTAACCGCGTGTCCGCTGAAACCCAGCTCAACTGGCTTGGCAATTCTGCCTTTGGTCCGTGGGTGAAGGCGGTTCACGACGGCTGAGCCTGTCTTCTAAAAGCAGCGCCCCCGCCTTGATCCGCACGGCCTGACGCGCCACTATTGCCCCCAATCGCAATTTGGGGGGCAATGATGGCAAAAGCACTGAGGTTGGGGGGCGCTCTTCTCGCAAGCCTTATCGCTGCGTCTGGCAGTGCCGCGCAGGCGCCGCTTGGCTTTCGGGAGACGGAAGTCTCCGCCCCGGCCCTGCCACCCATTTTATCGCCTCGGGATCGGGCACAGCTGGAAGATCGCAGTTTGGCGCTGCGGCTTGACCAACTGGTCCCGGCCCTTATGCGCGAACATGGCATTGATCTGTGGCTGTTGGTGGCGCGCGAATATTTTGAAGAGCCTGTTGTGGCCTCGATGCTTGATGCGCAAAATATGCACGCGCGCCGCCGCACGATTTTGATTTTTTATGATCCGGGCCAGGGCAAGCCAGTCGAGCGTCTGACAGTGAGCCGCTATGGCCTTGGCGGGCATTTTGCTCCCGCTTGGGATCCGGCCAAACAGCCTGATCAATGGCAGGCCGTGGCAGAGATTATTGCCGCGCGAAACCCCGCCAAAATTGCCATTAACACATCGGATCTGCATCAATTTGCCGATGGCATGACGCTGAGCCAATATCAGAAATTCATGGCCGCGCTTCCGGCTGCTTTGCAGCCGCGCGTGGTGAGCGGGGAAGGCCTTGCCATTCGCTGGCTGGAAACACGCACACCGTTCGAAATGGCGCTTTACCCAAATATTGTGCGCACCGCCCATGCCGTGATTGCCGAGGCGTTTTCCCGCAAGGTCATTACCCCGGGCGTCACGACGGCCGAGCAAGTGCAATGGTGGTATCGTGATCGGCTGATGCAGCTGGGCCTGACGCCCTGGTTTCATCCCTCTGTTGCAATCCAACGCCAAGGCGCTGCAGGCATGATCGAAGGGGCAGAGGTGATCCAGCCGGGCGATCTGCTCTGGACGGATTTTGGCATCACCTATTTGCGGTTGAACACGGATACGCAGCATCTGGCCTATGTGCTGAAGCCGGGCGAAACACAGGCCCCAGCCGGGCTGCGCCAAGGCCTCGCCAACAGCAACCGCGTGCAGGATATTCTCAGGCGGCACTTTGTCGTTGGGCGCAGCGGAAATGAGGTGCTGGCGCGCGCCCGCGCCGAGGCGATAGCTGCCGGGCTGGACCCGTCGATCTACAGCCACCCCATTGGCTTGCACGGCCATGGCGCAGGCCCCTCTATTGGCTTTTGGGACAATCAAAACGCTGACCCCCGCGGCAATCGGCCCATCAACGCCAATACGGCCTGGTCGATTGAACTAACATCCTATGCTGCTGTGCCTGAATGGGGTGGCCAGCGCGTTGATTTTCGCACCGAAGAGAACGCGTTTTTTGATGGCAAAAGCCTGCGCTTCATGGATGGGCGCCAGACAGAGATTACGCTGATCCCGTCCACGCCATAAGGCCGCTGGCCAGACGAACACGGCCTCTTGTTCGACAGACGTGCTTTACCTCTGATGTGCGGGCGCTACTGTGCGGGCGACCAAGATAAAAAGGGGGTAAAAGCCAATGAAAACCGGATTTAAGCGCCTCGCTGCCTGTGCCGCTGGCCTGATGCTGTCCACGGGCGCACTGGCCCAAGCCGCACCAGCTGCTGAAAAGAAAGAGGCTGCCAGCGCGGCTGCGCCGGCAGTGCCCAACCGCTCGGTAACCAAGCATGTCGGCACCTTTAACGGGCAGAAGATCAGCTATACGGCCATTACGGGCGAAACCTTTTTGCCCGGCGCTGATGGCAAGCCGCGTGCCGCGATTTTCGCCACCAGCTATATCAAGGATGGCAAAGACCCTAATCGTCCTGTGACTTTCTTGTTCAATGGCGGCCCAGGCTCGGGCTCCGTTTGGTTGCACATGGGCGCCTTTGGCCCCGTGCGCGTTGCCATTCCCTCAGACGCGCGCGATGATGGGGCACCGCCCTATCCACTGGTCGCCAATCCGGACAGCCTGCTCGACGTGACGGACATTGTCTTCATTGATCCCGTTGGCACAGGCTTTTCTTATGCCATGCCCGGCGTTGACCCGCAGGAATTTTGGGGCGTGACGCAGGATGCCAAATCCGTGGCGCAGTTTATTCGCCTCTGGCTGCATGAAAATGGCCGCTGGAATTCTCCCAAATATTTGGGTGGCGAAAGCTATGGCACCACGCGCTCGGCCGCTGTGCTCAACCAGCTCGAAGGCCAGTATAATGATGTGGCGCTGAATGGCGTCATCCTGATTTCAACTGTGCTTGATTTTGGCGCCGGCGCTGACACGCAAGGCAATGAAATTGGCTATGCGCTCAACATCCCGTCAATGGCGGCAACTGCGCTCTATCATGGCAAGGCCAGCCATCCGGGCGGTGCGGCTGGCATTTCGGCAGATGCCCGCGCTTGGGCGGCCGGGCCATATCTTGCGGCCTTGCTGAAGGGCAATGCCTTGGGCGCGGATGAGCGCGCCATAGTGCGCAAAGATTTGTCGCGCTTTACGGGGCTGAGTGAAGCCTTTTTGGATCGGGCAGACCTGCGCGTGACGCCCGCCCGTTTTTATAAAGAGCTGCTGCGGGATCGCGGCCTGACCGTGGGTCGACTGGATTCGCGCTATACAGGTAAGGACTTTGATTCCGCCGGGTCAGAGCCCGATAATGATCCCAGCTTTTATGGCATTGATGGCGGCTATACGGCAGCCATTAATCATTATGCGCGCGCCACGCTCGGCTATAAAACTGATCGCAGCTATGTCACCATTGGCGGCGTGCGCAATTGGGATTGGCGCCTGAATGAAGGCCGTGACAGCGATACTTATATGAATGTTGCGCCGTATATTTCGCGGGCCTTGCGCGAAAATTCGGGCCTCAAAATCTTTGTCGGCCAGGGCTATTATGATTTTGCCACGCCCTTTTTTGCGGCAGAATATGCGCTGACGCGCGCTGATTTTGACCGCAGCCGCATCAAGTTTGAATATTATGATTCCGGCCACATGATGTATGTGCGCGACGAAGACCGGGCCAAATTGTCCCGCGATGTCCGCGCCTTTATCAAGAGCCGCTAAATCTCTCTGCGCGACCGGCCCTGCACAATGCGGGGCCGGCGACAGCGGCTTAGCCTAAAGCGGCCAGTTTTTCTTCGGCCAGCCGATCAAGTTCAGCTCGGCTCTTGCGTTCCGCACTGGTTTTCAATTGGCCACAGGCGGCATCAATATCGCGCCCACGCGGCGTGCGGACGGGCGCCGAAATGCCGGCGTGAAACACAATGTCTGAAAAGCGCCGGACACGCTCGGGCGTAGAGGTGTCATAAGGCGCGCCGGGCCAGGGGTTGAACGGAATCAGGTTCACCTTGGCAGGCAGCTTATATTTGCGGATGAGGCGGACCAGCTCATGCGCATCTTCATCGCTGTCATTCTTGTCCTTCAGCATCACATATTCAAAAGTGATGCGCCGGGCATTGTTCGCACCCGGATAATCGGCGCACGCCTGCAGCAATTCTTCAATGCCATATTTGCGGTTGAGTGGGACAATCTCATCCCGAATATATTTGGTCACCGCGTGGAGCGAGACGGCCAGATTGACGCCAATTTCGGCCCCAGCGCGCGCCATCATTGGCACCACGCCTGAGGTGGAGAGCGTGATGCGGCGTTTGGAGAGCGCCAGCCCATCCCCATCCATCACAATTTTCAGCGCATCGCGCACATTTTCAAAATTATAGAGCGGCTCGCCCATGCCCATCATTACAATGTTGGTGAGCAAACGGCCTTCAGGCTGCGAGGGCCATTCACCCAGCGCATCGCGCGCCAGCATGACTTGGCCGACAATTTCTGACGCGGTCAGATTGCGCACCAGCCGCATTGTGCCCGTGTGGCAAAAGCGGCAATTGAGCGTGCAGCCGACTTGGCTTGAAACACACAAGGTGCCGCGGTCAGCATCGGGAATGAAGACCATTTCATAATCTTGGGCATCAGGTGCGCGCAGCAGCCATTTGCGCGTGCCATCCGTTGAGACTTGCGCCTCCACCACTTCGGGTCGGCCAATCACAAAGCGGTCTTCCAGCCACGGGTGCTGGGCCTTGGCAATATCCGTCATATCCGCAAAGCGCGTGGCGCCGCGATTATAAATCCAGTGCCAAATTTGCTTGGCGCGCAATTTGGCCTGACGCGCATCAAGGCCCGCTGCTTCCAGCTCCTGCCGAATCTGCTCGCGCGGCAGGCCGACAAGGTCAATGCGCCCATCTTCGCGCAGCACAGCTGCGCGGGGGACGGGGACGGGATCAATATGGCCGGGAATCTGCATGGGCGGGCCTATATTAGAAAATCAGCCAAAAGGCCAATCCTCTGCCATGGCGTGCCTAGCCATGCGCCCCAAAATGATTGGCAATAGCGGTGCTGATCCGCAGGATCAGGCCATAGGCCCGCTCAATTGGGACGATATAGGCCGATTGAATGCCCGCATAGGCTTGCGCGTCACTGTCGGGATAATCGCTGGGGGCCGTCACGGCGAAATCGCTCATCGCAGGGACGGAGACGGGGAAGGCCCGGCGCAGTTGCGCCAAGGCATCGTCAATCCGCAGGGTAAAGACCATTTCCAACACATCATCCCGGCTAATGTCATTGGACCGGGAAAAGGCCGGGATTTGAACGGCCTTTAAAAACATATGCTGCAGCAGCGCGATGCGCAGCGCATGAAGCGCGCCCAGCGATCGGCGGACATCTTCCCGATCCCCCTTGGCCGCATCTTGGGGCAGTTGATCCAGCAGGCGGTGCAGCTTCATGCCATCGACACGCAGGCGCGAGGCCAGGCGGCGGAACACGCCGGCACGATCATCTTTGGTCAAATGTTCGGCTAGGGCCAGGCAGGCGGCTGACAAATGCTCTTCAGTGCCGCGATAGGGGCGGCTGGCCCAATAGGCGCTGTTGAACAGTTCGCCATAGGCCGCGACCGATTTGATGCTTGCCAGCCGGTCTGCCGCGCGCAACAAGCGGACCAAGGCTTGGCCACGGTCTGACTGGGCGAGCAATTCCGCCACGCCTTCCAAATCTTCCCCCGCAGCAGATCCGGCGCCTGCCAAGATGTTCACGGGATAGCCCAATTGTTGCAGAATGGCATTGTGCGGAATGGCGCGAATTTGCCGCAGGCTCATATCCCTATCGGCGGCCAAGTCTGATTGACGACGCGATTTGCGAGAGCCTGTTTCATTCAGCAACCCCAGACCAAATGCCGTGACGGCACGGGGATAGGTTTTGGAGTCCAAATGCTCCCGCTGCACCCGGCGAATGCCGCGATAAAAATCAAGGCTAATGTCGGTGCGGGTGTAAAACGCATCTTCAACTTCGGGCAAAGGTGCAGTTTCAGCTTCGGCAATGCGCGTCAGCGTGGCCAGCGCCAGCTGATCGGTGCGGAACAGCAAATAGCCATCGCCGCCCTGAAAGCTCGCCTCCAATTCCAGCCGGATGCCATGCTGGGCAAATTGCGCGCGGGCCCAGCTGCTCATGGGATATCGCATCCGATCAAGCATGGAGGCGGGATGCGCGCCACGGCCCATGGATTCGCCATGCGTGTTGAAAATAAGGGCAGCGACATCAGTTAAGTGATGCCGCGCCATGATCCGCGCGAGCCGCCCATGGAGCCGCTCAATTGCGAGTGCCGCGGGCACTTGGCCCACAAAGCGCCCGGCATCGGAAAAGCCCGTTTGGATCGCCACGCGCCCGCGGGTTCGGGCATAGGCGCGGTAAATGGGTTCGCCCAACAGCGCATCCAAAAAGCGCGCGCCATGTTCCATCGCGCTTTCAGTTTCAAACAAGGGCGAGACATCCACCTTGTCATCCACGCCGAAAAGTTTTGCGAAATACAGCGCGACCAGCACTGTCTGAGGCTGTTCACATTCGGCAATTAACATGCGGATGGGCGCATCGGCATCCACATGCGCCAGCATCTGCGCCATCACGAGGAATTGGCGCAGCGCTGTGGTGCTTTCCATCGCCAGCGCGGCCAAGTTGGAGCGCAAGGGTTGCACGCTTTCTAACAGCTCGCGCACGCGGCTTAGGGCCGTGCGGCTGGACAGATCCAGCATGGCATCTGGGTCAATGCGGCGGCGAATGGCATTGTTCAATTGTGATGCGTTGACGCGGAAATGCACCCAGCCCATGCCCAGCCCATCACTGTGCATGGCTGCCGCCAGCACCAGCAGCGCCCGGGTGCGCGCGGGATTTGCGCTGGTCTGGGCTTCTTCTTGCAGCGCGGCAATGATTGGCTTCAAGGACAAGAGCTTGGCGGGGTCATCCGCGGTGAATTGGTTGGCCGCGGCAGACAAGGCGGCGGGATCCGTTAAATCCTGCGCGAACAGCGCCGCCATGGCCCGGCTATGGGCTTCGCCTGCGCGCAACGGGGCCAGCAGCGGATGGTGTGCGTCAAGTGCTGCTAGGTCCGCGCTATAGCGCGCCAGCCGTTCCGCCTTTTCGGCAAGGCGATATCTTAGGCTGGTCGCCCAACTAATATCAGTGCGGCCATCCATGTCATAGCCCACCCATGTCGCAAAGCGATACGGCTGGGGCAGCCACTGCGTCCATTGGTCGGGCCACTGGGTTGCGGCATGATCATATAAGGTGCCGACAATGGCATCACGGGCCTTTTGCGCGCGGGCAATGGCGGCCATGGCCTCATCATGCTCAAAATCCAGCGTAATGGCCGCGCGCGGCGCCCCCTCTTCGCCCCGCGCTATGGCGCCCGGCGGGGATTGGCTGGCTGCGGCCGCCACTGAATCACTTTCGGCGCGCGTCAGCAGAAATGTCGGGTGCGCGGTAAACACGCTGTGCAAAAAGGGCTTGGAAAAGCGATCGACAAAGCTGTCAAAATCGTTGGAGGCTTGGGCGGCAAGCCCGGCCCAGCATGTGCCATTATCCGCGGGGCTGATGGGCGCCAAAAGCATGTGCAGGCGCCGCGCCCGGCTGTTCAGCGCCTCAGCGGATAAATCTGCAATCAACTGGTCAATTGTGTCGAGACGAAGCGTGCCATTTTCCAGCAGCCGCGATACATCATGCCCCAGTTGAAACACGGGGTTGAACAGCGGCGTCTCGCTGGTGCGTTGGTGCAAGTCCTGCAGGCGGGCCCGCAGATCAGCAATGGTCTTCATCAGGCGTTGATCCCAAATGCTGCCCAAATGGCAGCCGGGCCAACCTAAACCCCTCTCACATCAACTCAATTGCTGTGAATACCAATGCAGGTTGGTGCGCCAAGCATGGGTTCAAACCGCTGACACGCCGATGTTCACGGCATCCCGCTGGCGCAAAAGACACAAGCAGCGATCAGTTTTTTAGCGATCTGCCATATACAGTAAGCGCGGTCTTGATGAGATAGATCATCGCCCATGTGCCAATTGTGTCCCCAATCACAATTGAGAGATAATCTGGCATCTTCGAGGTTTCGTAATTCACAATCGAAAGCCCCATCTTCATGAAAATGGCATTGCCCACGGCACATGCCAAGGAGAGAATGAGCAATCGCCAGGGCGTGAGATTGATCAGGCTTGCCCGCAGGGAAATGGCTTTTGCCGTCATATCAACGGCCAAGGGCCCCCCGACTGCACAAAAAGCCGAGACGATGGCAATGCCAGTCAGGGTCATGCCAAAGTCGATACAGCAAAAGCCAGCGATGAATAGCGCGGGAATGCTCCAATAACCAATAATCAGAAATGCCGCGAGGCGCAGGAATGCGGGCGGATAAAAGAGCCAAGGATTGAATGAAATCAGCTCGTGATAAATCCCCATGCCCTGAAAGAGGCGGTAGGTGGCCGCGTAGAGAAGCGAGACTA
>JACCEA010061665.1_pt1 | contig 15973 bp, 34 predicted proteins | sample 7449851 | NCBI WGS metagenome assembly JACCEA01 (sample SAMN15323453, study PRJNA562643) | freshwater metagenome | isolation source: river surface water | place: USA:Blue River Watershed | collected 2017-08-18 | reverse complement strand
CATGCCCACAGCATAGCACAGAGAGCGGCGGTGTCAATTGGTTTTTTTATTTAAATTCTTTTTTATTTGCTTGACAGGTGTGTAAGCACTTGACTATCAACGAGTTATGACTGCGGCCCCGCCCCGCGCGCGTAACTTGTTGATGCTTAGTGAGTTATGGATGCTCCTTTTGATATATTATCCTCGGCCCATAAAGGTTGTAAGTTAGTATAATGACAAAGTTTTTCAAGTTCTGCTAGATTTTTTGCAGACGCTAACGGAATTATATGATCAACATGCCACCCATGATATCCATGATTTTCCCAAGTCATTCCGTCTTGAAATTGATTTTCTAAATGGATTTTTAATTCATCCCAAGAGCATCCAAGAAGTTCTAACGTTTTTTTTGAACGACACCACCCAGACAGGGCTTTGTTGAGTCTTCCGCGATATATACATTGCATTTTATAAACAGGATCTTTTTTTTTGCGTTTTTTGTCTCTTTTGCATCTTTTTTGTTTTGATTGTTGGGAAGAGTCATATGATCGCATTTTTTGTATGTAGTAATCTCTTTTTTTATGATAGTTTTGTTTTTTGTTTTGATTGTGACAGTCTTTGCAATTAGATCTGATATATTTTCTATCTTTATAATATTCAGATAAGTCTTTTTCTATCCCGCATTGTGTGCATGTTTTACGTTCCATGACAGAATTTACACTCAAAACTTGTCATTGGACGAAAAAACCCGTCACCCTTTCGAGTGACGGGTTGATTGCTTGATAATTTTTAATTTGCAAGCGCAAGTCCAGCTTGGGCATCAAGGATGCTTTCGAGCATCATCGTGCGCGAAGGAAGTTTGGAAAGGTCGCTGTTTTTGAGATTCTCAGTGACAGAGTTATAGAAACTCCACAGAGAGCCTCCCTTGAATTCTTCATAGCGCGGGTTGCGAAACTCTTGCACCACAGAGTAAACTTGACTAGAAGGAATTGCTTTGCAATCCGCGAGTTGAACAGCAAGACGCTCGGCGTGTTCGCATTCGGTGCGCTTGTAGGCTTCAATGCGTTCAGTGTATTTGGCCCAGTGACCAGTTGCGCGAGCAACAGCAGAGGCCAAAACGCGTGGCAGGTCGGCAAAGATATTGATCGTATGACGGCGAGCAAGCTTGATGTCAGCACTAAATGCAAGGTTTTCGCACACCATCATAGAAGTGCCAAGGCAGATCGAAGCGGCAAAAGATTTGTCTCCGCTATTTCTGAGGCCAATGACCATTTTGCGATCATCTGCTTGAAGGTCGCGACCAGTAACAGCAAAGCCGCCAAAGTAACGCAGACCATCACGGGCGATTGCGTGTTCCTCGTGTTCAACAGTCAAACCAGCTTCTTGCATTGCTTGATGAGCAAGGTCAACAAGTTGGAAGTGAGGAATGGGAGTGAAGCTTTCGGTGGCTTCGGGGGTGATGACGTTGCGAAGTTGCGCGCGGTCAACTTTGTTTTTTGCGATGATAAGCGATTTCATTTTTTTTCTATTGGTTGTTGGTTACGTGAGAGAGAATAGCAGAGAGAAAGAAAAGGTCAAGCGGTTTTTTGCGATTGGCGAAACTTTTTCAGAGTGGCGGCGGCATCCTTGCGCGAAACAAAGACGGAGGTTGCGGTGTAGTCCGCGATCAGGGCGGAAAACACGCTGTCATACTTCTTGCGGTCGCGCCCGTGATAGGTGCAAAGCGATGCGCGGTTGAAGTCGTAAGAGGTAGTGAGAATGGAACGATTAACTTTCATGCGATTAGCTTACCCGAAATGCGCCAGAAGTCAACAGGTTTTTTGCGATTATTTTTTATTTTATTTTGCTTGACAATGGGCGTGTGGTTTGTTCTGTTAAGTGCATAAGTTGTTGATTATCAACGAGTTACGGGCGCGGCGGGGGCGCGTGGCCATAAGTCCTTAACACTCAAGCACTTACAACGTCCCATATATCATACAAAGCCCCGCATATATGTCCTATATATAAAACGCAAAACCCCTACCAGACCGCGAATCTGATAGGGGCAACCTCTACTGAGGCCGATGCATTCTTAGGGACTCGCACCCTTTTGTTGCTGTGCTAATTTCCCAACTCGCCGCAACTCGCTAATGGGACAACTGTTGTTTGGCCCCGTTAGAGGCATAATCGAAGGGTCATGTTTTGTTGCCTTTCTATCCCCGAATTTTAGTGGGGGTAAGTAGTTGAAAGTTTTTTTGTGTGGTTAGGGGCTGATGACTGCCACCATTTAAGCTAGCCATTGCTAGCACCCCTGTTCACCATCACACCGAAAAAGTGTGTTCGATTGCGCCGCACTTGAAGGACTTGACCTTTTCGCCCTTGAAGGCAAACCAGCTTTCCTTGTTGCGGTTGACTGCGGAAGTGTAGCCAGCTTCGGCCACCTTGTTGTCGCCACCGTGCAGGAGGCGATTGTATTTGTCCTTGCCATTGATGGTGCGGACGGTTCCATCTTTCTTTTCAAAGGTCAGGCTGAAAAACTTGCCTTTGGCTTCTGCGATCAGGGTTTCGATGTTGGTATTCATTTGTGTTATTTGGTTTACGGGTGAGAGATTAGCAGGGGTTGGAGGGTTTGTCAATTTATTTTTCAGGAAATTCTATCATTTCAAAAAGATTCTTGGCATCAACAAGCAACATGCCGTGGTGAGGGTTTTCGTCAAATTTAAATTCTGGAAAAGCGGCGCGAATCGCATGCATTTTGTCGCGGGAAAATTCACGCAAAGCTTTGATACCGTTGACTTTGGCGTTTTTGTTTTGGGAGACTATGGTTTTCACGCTATTACGAATTTCTTCCCCGCCTAAAACACTGGCCGCATACTCACGAAAAGACGGCGATTCATTCAAAAGAGCTTTGATGAGATGATTGGGGATTTTCATGGCGTTAGTTTGTCAGGTTAGGGGTAATTAGTCAAGAGTTTTTTCAGGAAACTTTTCGGGCATTGGCTTTGATTTCGGCAACATAAACGTCACCCAATTCTTCTTGGCCAAAGGTATAAGGAGAAGAAACCGCGCAAAACCAACGAGCATAAGGCTTATTGTCGTCTGCTTGATACTTCTTCAACACCTTCCAAGTCCATCCAGCACGATCATTCTTCCAGACTTCGTAGGGGTTAGAAACGGGGCGAGTTTTGGCACATTCGTTTTTCATGGCGTTAGTTTGTCAGATTGTGAGAGAATGTCAAGCGGATTCGTCGATGATTTTTTGAATTGCGTTCAGGCAATCAATGCGGGTTTTCTTTCCAGTGATTTGTTTGGCGGCGTTGAAAGCCATGTTGCGTGAGTGACGCATTCCAGTTGAAAGCTCAAGCTTGAGGCAAGAGCGGATAGCCAAAAGGCGATACATTTTGATTGATTCGGGAGTGTCACAAATGATGGGTTGATTCATGGCGTTAGTTTGGTTGGTTTGATGGAGGTTGTAAAGGAAAAAGTGTCGCTAGGGTTGACCACAGAGATTTCAGCTTGGGCTTCTCATTCCAAGGCTTGCGCCTTATTTAGAGCGTAATTATTAACGGAGCGGATTTTCACCACACAAGCAGGGGCTTCTCCCCCTCACCTAGCGACAAGAGCAAGATACCAAATTCCCCCGATTGTGCAACAACTTTTTTCACTTTTTTTCTTTTTTATTTTCTTGACAAGCGCATAAGCCCTTAAGAATCAACAACTTATGGCGGCGGCGCGGGGCTGGCGGCGTAAGTCGTTGAGCATTAAAGACTTATACCATTTCCGCAGACAACATAGTAGACACAATCATTGTCTGAATGACTATATTGATATACCATATCGTCATATAAGATATAATCGGGATTATATTCCCAATCTTTTTGAGGCAAACGAACGTGTTTTTCCGAACCGCTTGGGATTAAGTAGATTTGTGTCATGACTCTTCTTTTGTTTGCTTTTTGCCGTCTTTTCTAACTCTTTTGTTTTGGGGCTTCTTCCAATCGCGCAAGTGTTTCCACCGTTGGACGGTTCTAACGGAGCCTTTTGATTTTGAGGATGAGGCCATATTAAAATTCCCTATCTCTGCAAGCTTTTTTTTGGGCCGCTTTCTTTTTATTTGGGAGAATCCGAACAGGCTTTGCCCAAGGTTGGCGGGGCTTCTTAGGTGGAATGGTGATGGTGATTTTTTCTTTCATTTCTTGGCTTGATCTTTAATGAATTCATAGCCATCGTCAAGAAAACATTTGATTCTTAATTTAAAATCTTTTTTGTCTTCAAAACGATATGTGCTAGATGGATGATTGCCTAAACCATAAGTCCAAATGGTCAGGCTTTCGCTGTTGATATAAAACCAGTGTTGCGCTTTCATGGTGTTATTGGTTTGATGCGATTAAATTACCCGAAGAACGCCACAATGTCAATTCTTTTTTTCTCCTTTCAACTAAACCCCTCAAGATTTTTCCATTGGCCCTGCGATACAAGGGTAGGACTTCCTCAACACTTTCATAGTTTCCAGAGTTTAACCTATTGGGGCCGCTGACTAGTTGCTTGAGGTTGCTTGCCCCACAATTAAAGGTAAAGGATACAAGCGCCGCCTTCTGTCCATCATTTAAAGGAACCTTTACAATCCTATCAACCGCCGCTTCTGCTTTTTCAAGGTCGGCAATGAGAAGTTCATGGGCCGTTTCTTTATTAACAGAAGAAAACTCTTTTGCTTTTTGAGTATGGCCGTATCCAATGGTTACGCGCCCACCCGCGCATACATACGGGCGGGGTTTGAATCCTTCCATCTCTTTTACCTGCTCAACCATCTCAACCCATTCAACAGGCTTAGACGGAGAAACAAGAACAACATGATTCTTTTGTGGAATTTTAATTGGCGGCAATTGAAATGCACACGGCGAAAGAATAGCTAGGAGGATTAGCGTTTTCATTAAAGGAGTTTTGCAGCTAAGATCATTCATGTCAACATTAAATCAAACAAATTTAAATCAGCAATTGATAAATTAACACTTGACAAACAATCGTTTTAATGCTTGGGTTTGTAAGTTGTTGATTATTAAAGAGTTATGACTTCGGGGCGGGGCGGCGGTCGTAAGTCGCTGAGTATCAGTCACTTACAGCAGATCACCGATTTTAAATTCTTCGCCTGTTAGTTTTTTCCAATTGCGACAGAGCCGCGCAAATGTTAGATCGAATTCTCCAGCGTTTGCTTTTTTGGAAATGACAACGCGCAAGACAGAAAGCTCAAAGATCATGGTTGTAGAAGTTTTTGAATTGTTTTAAACTGTTCTTGATCGTGAATTGTCAAAACAGCATCGCCATTTTTATTTCCACAAAGCATGATTTCTGGATATTTTGCTTTAATGGCTTCAAGTTCTTTGGCGCAGTTTTCTAACTTGATTTCTGCCTGAGTTTTTTTAGGCAAGGAATCAGAACATTTGACGCATTGCTCTGGCAGATCACTCCATTCGGAATTCCAGTGGCCACAATTTGGACAAGCTTTATACATTTTTTTATTAGTTAGAATTAAATTCCGCCAATGTCAACAAACTTTATTTCACTGCCCCAAAGAACAATGTCGAGATCTTTATCAAAATGCTTCCAATCGGCGCATGTTCCATAGGACTTGGTGACTTCTTCAACACAGCGTACAATGGCGTCTTGAGGATAAGCTTTGAGAATTTCAATGAGTTGTTCAACGGTGGTCATAAGATTAAGGTAGTTGAGTTTTGAGAAAGGGCAAGGATTATTTTCTCTTTTTTAACCCCGATTCTTAAGGCGAACAAAGATTTCCTTTTCGTCCTCCATGATCAGGGAAAGCAGTTGAAAGCAAAAATCTTGCCATTCTTGTGCCGAGATCGTGCCATTTTGGACGGCTTGGAACTTTTCGAAGTATTGGCTTTGCATCTTTTCTCTTTCGTTCATGTATGCAAGATATCAGATTTCCAGCAGACCGCAAGAGAAAAAACGCATTTTTTATTTATTTTTTTCTTAGAAAACGCTTGACAACGCCATAACTCATTGAATTACAACAACTTATGACTGCGGCGCGGCCCCGCCGCCGTAACTCGTTGATTATCAACGGCTTATGACTTGGATCGCCTGACGATCATCATCATCAGCAACTCGCGGGTGCGAGCGCACAAGCGAACGCCGAATCTGTTAGCCTTCCACGATTGCGACCCGTTAGAGTCTTGCCATATATGCCAGCCCATGAAGTTCATTTTTTTATTAGTCGTTAGTTTCGATGCCGATAAAATCTTCTTGACCCTTTTCATTATAAAAAGAAACAGAGTATTGAGAACCATGATATTCGCTATCGTTCCAAACCCAAACGCCATATTGTTTTTGGATTTCTTTGATTGAGGCAACGGCCTTGTTTAGTGCTTCTTGGGCGGCTTGTTTGTTTGGATAGATCATTTTTTTATTAGTTAGATTCTTCGATGATGCGAAAGTCGCCGCACAAGAAAAGCGCAATTGATTTGATAGAAAAGAACAACCACGCGCCAGTCAATCCAACAAAGTAAACCAAGAAGATCCACTGTGGGCAATTGGTTTCGAGTTGAACCCACGCCATCAGCGCAGACAGCAAACCAAAACACGCAAACGAAAAAACCACAAAAGAAAGAACCTCAGCAAGCGCGCAAAAGTCGCTTTTGAATTTGCCAATCTTGATTGAGCCATCAGCAATGCCTCTTTTCACAAGCTCACAAGAAGCATCATAGCCATTTTTGCCGAAACAGTAAAACTCAGCAGCGGCGCGGAAGGATGGGAAGCAAACGGTTTTCATGGGTGAATTGTGGTTTGAATTAGCGGGAGATACAAGAAGAAAAGAGGGGCCGATTTGTTGCGCAGAAAACATGCAACGGAACCTTGCGAGTTGACTTGCGGACAGTGTGGACTTGCGGCGCAAGGTCTTGCAGGTCACGCGCGATTTGGCGCACAATGACGGTTTGAGGAGCGCGGCGGATGGCTTGGAGGTTTGGTTTCATGGCGTTAGCTTAGAGGATTTTGGGTGGTTGGCAAGGATTATTAGCGTTCAACGGTATCCAGTTGCCGCTCTACAACAACAAGTTTCCAAGGATTGTGATAGCGCAAGGCTTCTTCTTTGCCTTTTTCGAGAGCTTCCAGAGAAGAGAAAACACCAAGAAGCATAAAGCTCTCGCATTCAAACAAGCAGTAGATTTTCATATTTTTTATTTTAGAGAGGTTTGCCCTCCACTCGGAGGGCGTTTGAGGAAGTCTTAGGTTGGTTGATCCCTTCCTCGCGGTGATGTTTGTATTATGAATAAAAATTTGAGAGTGTCAACAAAAACCCCCAAGTTTTCCATTATCAAATTCAATTTGTTCTTCAAGCTCTTTGATTTTGTCGGCAGAAAGGGCAGCGATTTTGTCTACCATTTCGTCCAAGTCGTCCTTTGAAAATTCAAGGTGATTGATTCCTTGGCAGTAACCTAAGATGATGTTTTTGATTTTCTCTTTGTCGCCTTCTTTGATTTCTTTCATGTCTTTAGATTAGTTGATTTTAGCGGAAACGCAAGATTTATTTTCAGTTTTCTTCAAGTTTCATTTCCCACAAGCCAAGCTCTGTTTTGGTGAATTTGATATAGCGGATTGTGCCTTTGACCATAATGCCTACTTTTGCAAGTCTGAATTCTCTAGCAATTTTGGCAGTAACTTCAACCGTCATCCCGTTTCTAAGAGCGGGGATGATATAAGGATAATTGCTTTCGGTTGCTTTGAAGGTGCGGGTAAGGGCTTCGGGATACATTGTGTGCCTTTCTTTTTTCTGAATACAGATTAACACGGCCCCGCCAAACCGCAAGAGAAAAAATGCATTTTTAATTTATTTTTTTCTTCGCTTTTTTTCTTGACAACGCTATAAGTCGTTCATTTTCAACGAGTTACGGCTGCGGGGCGGGGCTGCGGCCACAAGTCGTTGATTATTAGCGACTTATGGCTTTTATTTGTTCATTTCAAACTGAACAGGCTATGCAGAAGAGAGGCCAAGCAGATCAGGCCAATGATGATTGTCAGATACAAGGGGGCGATGTTTAGGGTAATGTCCATTTTTTTATTCTGTTAGTTTTATTTTCTGAGAATTTCACGCAGTATCCCGCGCAGGTGAAAGCACCAGTGCTTGCGATAGTGCAAGCGGCGCAGACACTTAAGGTGCAGTAGAATGCGCTCTTTCATGGTGTTAGGTGTTAGGTGTTAGTTGAGGAACTCAATGCGTGACAGTGGAACTTCTTCTTCCCTCCCGTCCTCGTAGGAGATGAATGCATAGTTGCCATATGCGCTAGCCTCTACACTGAGAAGCAGGACATATTGGCCATTGAAGAGGACGAATTCGGTTTCTTGGGTGGTAGCAGTCATGGGTGTAGTATGGTGAATTGATTTTTTATTGCAAGACTTATTTTGCGAAGATGCTCATTTTCTTTGTGGCCTCAAGCTTGGCCATCATGTCCCTATGGGCCTTGGCCTCAGCCTCACGCTTGGCCTTAGCCTCAGCGATGAACTTATCCATTGCGCTAGGCTCAACATTCAGATTGGTCACTTCGTCTTTCATGGTGTTACTATAGGGCAGGGGCTGAGGGATAGCAAGATTTATTTTTGTTTTTTTTACAGGCTCCAAGTGAGGGTCTCAGTGCTACCGTAGCAGCGATCCCCACAGGAATCCTTGTAGATGATTTGCCAGCTACCGTCATTGTAGCGGCTACCAGTAAAGGAACCGTAGTAGCAGCGGTCTCCTTCGTAGACTTTACAGGGTTGGTTGGTGTAGGGAGTGAAGCTGAGAGTTTTCATTTGTTTCCTTTCTTTCTATGTCTATAAGGTAGCAGATCAGGGGCAGAACGCAAGAGAAAAAATGAATTATTTTTAGGGGGTATAGGGGAGGGGTTTTTTCAAAGTTTTCGATTTTTCTCTTGACAGAAAAAAAAGCGGGGGGTGGCCAACACTCTAAACCAACCAATTTTCAAACCTTTAATTTAAAATCCATCCTCTTTCTTATCTCTACTTCTCTATAAACACTCTATAGAACAAAGCCAAGACACTACCAAAAAGCAACCCCCCATGCCAATTTCCAAACCAACACTGTGAGATAACCCCACCTATCACCAATCCAACAACAAAAACACCATCCATAGTCATAATCCACTATTCCACCCCTTGTAAATTGTTTCTCTCAATTTGTCCACTTCTTCTGCCCCTCTAGCACTAAACCCAAACTCATATCCACAATCATGACATTCAATCCAACCACTCTGATAGTCAATCCCCATAAGTGAAGTCACAAGGCTACCATAGTCTTCTTCAATATTTTCGCCGCCACAACGGGGGCAGGGTTTTACAGAATCTGGGATGTATACGTTTTTCATTTAGGATATTGGGATATCAACAATGGCCGCTTCTCCTTTTGGAGTTAAAGAAAGAATATAAATTGTTTGCATTTTGCGATTTGCTGTAGCTTCTTTTACTAACCCAAGTTTCAACAACCATTCAACGTCCTCGTAGTCAACGCCTTTGGTTTCTCCATCTTGACGCTTGATTAGCATCAAAGCATCGTATGGTCTCTTTGGTATTTTCATAAATTTAAATTAATTTTGGTGAATATTGCCGACGACTTCATACAGCATTTCTGTTTTTAGCATCCAGTTGTTTTGAATTGGGATATAATCTCCGTATTTATCGTCAATGTTGTGCCTGCCGCTTGAATCCATTACAAACCCATACCCATAATTAGAAAAAATTACAGGGGAGGTTCTGGTCATGTATACGCCATGTTTATCAAAACATTTTAAAATGTCGCCCTCGTAAATTTCTTGGCCCTTGCAGTCAACGATGCCTGTATATTGCTCGACAGTCCAATCTTCGTTCAAAAAAGGCGTTTCAAATGGATACATGATTAATCTGTCCAAATTATCTTCTGTTTCCGTTCCATATGCAAACCAAAGCGCGTCATTCAAAACCATTTGTTGAAATTTCAACGGCCCGTGAGCAGTATGCTTGTATGGATTATACCATGCTCTGAATTTTAATTGTCTCATTGGTCAAAAGGGGTCAAAAGGGGTCATTTTTGTTACAAATCTCTCAAGCAGCTCGTCTCCGCGCCAAGCTACGGCAGTTAAATGATACTTTGCTTCTTCCATGTCCCCGCGTAAGTAAGCTTCCTCAAAATCAATCAAATGGCGCACAATTTGATTCCCATCGCCAATGCTTTTGCTATGTTCCCAAGTCATTCCGTCTACGCCAGTGTGTTTAAAATTGTTTTCACAAGAATGAACGGCCTTTAAGACATGCGCGTTTGGGAAGTAGCGCGTAATGTAATGTAAAACGCGCGCCTTATTGCGCAATCTATCGTCAACTGGAAGAATTTTGTTTTTCGACTCCATATTTCCATCATCAATAATTTGAAAAATATGTCAAGCCTTTTTTGCTTTACCTTTAATTTTTAATCATACTAGTGTATTATACATATATGGCTCGTAGATCCGAACCCCGCAGTAGTGACCTCTTGTTAGGTCATTTTGAGTTGACCAAAAAACAACAAGACTATTTTAAAATCATTACACACCCAAAAACAAGGGTCGTTTTTATTAGCGGCCCTGCTGGGACAAGCAAAACTCTTTTAAGTGTTTATTCTGCCCTTGATCTTTACAACAAGGATAATGAAAAAAAGATTCTTTATATTCGAAGCGTGGTAGAAAGCGCGGAGAAGGGGTTGGGTTTCCTAAAAGGAGATATTGATGACAAATTTGGCCCATACATGGCTCCTCTTTTAGACAAGATTGATGAATTGTTGAGCGATGGAGAAAAGCATCTCTTAGACAAGAAGAAGGTGTTGGATGCCATGCCTCTTAATTTCCTTCGCGGACAAAGCTGGCGCAACAAAGTGGTTATTGCCGACGAGGTTCAAAACTATTCCAAAAAAGAACTCGTCACTGTTCTTACTCGTATAGGCAAAGATACAAAATTGATATTATGCGGCGACCCAATGCAAAGCGATATCAAAAACACTGGCTTCAAAGAGATGTGTGATTTGTTTGATGATGAAGAAAGCCGCTCAAATGGCGTTTATCACCTTCAATTTACCAAAGACGATGTCCTGCGCGATCCTATTATCACATTTTTAATAGAAAAAATTGAAAAAATTGTGTAAACATTTTATAATTTTCCATGAACAAGATTTTTTGTGTATCATGTGGATTCAAAAATGTATACGAGGTAACTAAGCCTAAGTTTTGTGCTAGTTGCGGATCGTCTGTTGATGGCGTGGTTAAAACCGCGTCACGCGTTAGTCGAGTAGACCAAGAAGATGAAGATGTATCTATTGATATTGCCAGCATTGATTTAGAGAAGCTTAAAAAAGGCATTTCTGCCGAGCTTCCTAATCAAAAGCTCAAGATTGAAGATGTCATTGGCACGGCAGACCCAAATGAAAAGAAGTTTACAAGAAAGCCAAGCTCTCTTCCAGACGGGAAAGCCATTTTCCAACAAAACATTAAGGATGTAGCCCCAGCAACACGTTTCAAAGACATAGATGAATAAGCAATACGAGGATATGGAAGACGAAATTGAACGTCTTCTATCCCGTTATCGCTCAAAGTGGCAGCTTTCAGCATTAGCGTGGTTAGATTACGATGATATTGCGCAAATTATCAGAATACACATTTATAACAAGTGGTATCTCTGGGATCAAAGCCGCCCATTTGGGCCTTGGGTTGCGCGATTGATATTCAATCAAATTAAAAATCAAATACGTAATCATTTCGGCAATTTTGCGAAACCTTGTTTAAAGTGCCAGCATTATCTTGGAGGTGAAGAGTGCGGTTTAACAACGAGCGGCAAAACCGACAAGGAATGCAAGATCTTTGAAAAATGGAAAAACAAAAAAGAAAGCGCGTATAACTTAAAACTCCCTCTTTCTCTTGATCCAGCTTTGTCTATAGGTGAAACCTGCATTCAAGAGGGATTGGATTACGAAGCTAAAGCGGTTTTACTTCACAAAAAAATCTTAGCCCAGCTTTCCAGCGACAAACACAAAGAAATTTATAAAATGATCTATATCGATCACTGTTCTGACAAAGAAGTTGCTAAAAAATTTGGATTCAAACAAGACAAAAAGAACAGAAAAACCCCGCGATATAAACAATTAAACAATCTGAAAAAACGCTTCTATGAAATTGGCTTAAAGGTTGTTGCTGACGATGATTTATTATGAAAGAACTAGAGCTTACAGAAGAACAGAAACAACAAGTAATTCGCGAATTTAAAAAAGACCCCGATTTAAGACGTATTACTCAAGTGGTTTCTGGTGATCCAGAAGCAGATGGCCGCAGCAAACTTGGCCGCGCAATCAGATCTTTTCTCGCAAGCCAAGACCAAACATACAAAACAACCAAAGCAGAACCAGCAAAAAGCATCGAACTCTCCGAAGACCAACGTGCTTTTTTAATGAGTGACAGAATTGATTCTGATTTAAACCCTTTGGAAATAGCTCGGCTGGTATTTGGAGATCCAGAAATCAAGAGCCTCAGTGTTCATCATAGGGTTGTCATTGACTTCTTAAGACAATATCGACCAGAGATCGTCAACGAGAACGAATTGATCACCTCTGAAAAGTGGACTCCTCCAGTAGCCATCTCCAAAGCCTTGAAAAAGGTTAACGACTGGGCTGGACAGGATCTATCAATGGAAAACCTTAGCAGCAAGAACGAAAAGATCTTGCAGATGTTAATTAAATATCTTCATAGCCCACGCCTAAAACAAACCATTAACGAATACTGCAAAGTTACCGATAGAGAACTGTTTGAGAGCGAGTTTGTTCGCGCGACATGGGATAAGCCAGATTTGACATCAGACGAGCAAAATCAATACATTACTCTGTGCGCAAACTATGTCAGAATCAAACATATTCAATCCAGATTAGACAGACTGAACAAAATGCTTGAAGACATGGGTGGAGCAGAAGCCCAAATCACAATGCGTTTTACAGAGCTAATCAAAACAACTAGTGAAGAATTGAACCAATGCGAAAAGCGCGTAGAGACTTTAACAAAAAGCTTGAACGGTAGCCGCCAAGACCGAATCAAGGCGCGCGGACAACGCAATGGAAGCATTGAATCTTTGGTTGAAGCGTTTCAAGACAAAGAAGAACGTGACCGCATGATCAAAATGGCCCAAATGAGACAAAAGCTTGTTAAAGACGAGGCCGATAGACTTGAAAGCATGGATGAGTTCAAGGCTCGCGTATTAGGAATCTCAAAAGACGAATTATTATGAGCGACTGGAAATGTGAAGAGTGTGGAGATATCTTTGATTCCCGTAAGGGTCTGCATAGACACATGCGTTGTCATTTTGACAGCATAGGCGAATACTATGTCAAACACTTTCCCAAAAAAGATCTTTTCTCTCAAGATCAAATCCCATTTAAAAACTACGACCAGTATTTTTCAACCGATTTTTTAAACATTGAAAACTACATAAAGTGGATCAAATGCTCGCCTGCTTCAAAAACCAAGCCATACATCTTGAAGCAATTCAAGGAAAAGGCCGAACACAAGGATTTGCAAAGTATGCCTGCCAATTTGTTTTTTGATTTATATCAAATGCCAAATCGTTTTACACTTGGCAATCTTTGGGGCAATTACGATTTGTTTTGTGAGGACGCGGGGCTATTGAATTGGTATAAGAATGATTTGCCAGATGATTTTTGGGACAAGGCTTGTGATGATTTTAAAATCCTCATTGACACAAGAGAACAAAAACCAATCATCTTTGACCACCATGTTTTTCAAAAACTAGACTTTGGTGACTATACAGCCGCTGGGGATTTTTATACAAGAACTTTCGTTGACCGTAAATCGCAAGATGATTTTCGTTCTACTTTTGGAAAAGACATCGAACGTTTTCGTCGTGAAATGGATAGGTGTGTTCAGTTTGGTTCTTATATGTTTGTTGTTGTGGAATCAAATATTGACCAAATCGAAAAAGACAATCAACACAACAAATTCAAAAGCAATTTAACCTATTTGTGGCATAACGTAAGAGACTTAATGGCAAGTTATCCACAAAACCTGCAATTCATTTTTGCGCATAACAGATCTGGTGCAAAAAAAATTATTCCTAAGATTTTGTTCTATGGAGACAAGCTGTGGAGGGTAGATTTACAATACCATATTGACAATCGCGTCTATGGAAAACAACATATACATCAATTAAGCTAATGTATTCTTTAAACGAAACATATTTTAAAAATATTGACACCGCAGAAAAAGCGTATTGGATTGGTTTTATTTTAACAGATGGGTATATTGGGATTCAATACAACAAACCTTATTATTTGGAAATAGCTTTGAAAGCATCAGACAAATCTCATTTAATAAAATTTCAACAAGCGGTTGGTCATAATGGGAGAATTTATACAACTAAAAATGACGCAGCGAAGATAAAAATTAACAATCCTTATTTTGTTGGCGATTTGGTTTCGCTAGGCATAACCAATAAAAAAAGCTTTACTGCTCAACCGATATACTTTCAAGACGAGTGTTTACAAAGGGCTTTTTGGCGAGGTGTCATCGACGGAGACGGAACGATTTTCGTGTTGCGCCAAAAAAATCGCAATCATAATTTAAATATTGGATTGATTGGCACTTACGCAATGTGTTGCGCATTCAAAGATTATGTTCAGACTCATACATCTACCAAAGCAAACTGTATAGAAAAAAGAAAAGGTTGTTATAGATTTTTAATTAGCGGAAACAGAACTGCAAAAGAAGTTCATAATCTTTTGTATAAAGACGCCTCTATTTATTTAGAAAGGAAGGCCAAAATTGTGGAATAAAGGTTCTCAACGATACAGATATCAATATTCAGCAACAAAAGTCAATGATGAACTTTTGGAGATTGAGGGTGATTTAAATGAACAAGACGCTAAATATCATCTTTATCGCTTCCTGAGAAACAACGTTGGCTATACTTGCGAGTTGTTTCTTGGTATAAAACTATTTCCGTTCCAAGAAATGGCTATTAAAGCAATGATGATCGGGGACTATTCGATGTTCGTTTTCTCGCGTGGTTTGTCCAAAACTTTCTCGACCGCTGTTTATGTGATTTTAGAATGCTTGTTGAATCCAGACGCAAATATTGGCGTTATCGCGGGAACGTTTCGCCAATCAAAACAAATTTTCTCAAAAATCGAAGACATTATGTCTAAACCAGCGGCAGCAATTGCCAGAGAAGCTGGATACGATAAAATTCGAAAAGGCACAGATGCATGGATTCTGCCAATAGGCAGGGCTAAAGCTACCGCATTGCCATTGGCAAACGGCGAAAGGCTTCGTGGTTTCCGTTTCAATCGAATGGTGCTTGACGAGTTCTTGACTATTCCAGAAAAGATTTTCAACGAAGTCATCTTGCCGTTCCTTGGTGTTGTAGAGAATCCAACAGAAAGACAAGAGATTTACGATCTTGAAACAGAGATGATTGCGGCTGGAGAAATGAAGGAATCTGAACGATATGTTTGGCCAAACAACAAGCTGATTATTCTTTCGTCCCCAAGCTTCAAGTTCGAATACATGTATAAGGTTTATTGTAAATATCGCGACCTAATTGAAGGGGTTTACGAGAACAAGGAAGAGGAGGACGACGGTGATGCTGCTGATGATGCATATAGAATTATCATGCAGTTAAGTTACGACTGCGCTCCTCCAACGCTTTACGACAAAAACCTTTTAAAACAAGCGAAGGCAACCATGAGCGAAATGCAGTTTGAGCGCGAGTTCGGTGGCCAATTTGTTGACGAAAGCGATGGTTATTTCCGCCTATCAAAAATGATGAACTGCACTATTCCTGATGGCGATTTTCCAGCAGTGGAGATTGTTGGAGATCCTAGTAGTCAATACATCATCGCATTTGACCCGAACTGGGCAGGCAATACAAGTGCTGACCATTTCGCCATTCATGTTTTCAAGATCCTGCCAGATGAACAAAAAGGATGCTTGGTGCATAGTTATGCGCT